>Ga0315551_10001177_pt1 | contig 20092 bp, 16 predicted proteins | sample SalMarSW160290MG_FD_203678 | JGI IMG/M metagenome (GOLD analysis project Ga0315551, IMG submission 203678) | Salt marsh sediment microbial communities from the Plum Island Ecosystem LTER, Massachusetts, United States - Salt Marsh Sediment SW1602-90 ...
TCCTCGCAGCAAGCTGCGAGGAATCTTCGATCCCCAATAAGGATTTTTCTATTTTTTTGCTCGCTTACCCCGCCGCAAGCAGCGGGGAATGCGCTCGCGGGGATTCAGCCGGTAAATAATTCTCCTCCCTGATTGCAATCCTGAAAAGCATGATTACCCCTGACAATCACCATGAGTGGAACCGTGGCTCAATGGTCATTTTTCCTTTAAACTGAAAATCATTTGACTTTGGTATAAGGATGGTTTATATTTATATTCACAAATTTAGAATCCCTTATGGCTGCTAATCCTAAAAATCCGGTCCATTTCTGGCAGGAACTGAAGCAACGGAAAGTTGTCCGGGTAGTTACAGTCTATCTGGCATCCGCCTTTGCAATCCTGGAAGGTGTGGATATAATTTTTCCACGTATAGGATTACCTGCGTGGACAGTAACGCTTGTAATGATCCTGCTGGGTTGTGGGTTGATTATCGCAATAATCTTCTCGTGGATCTATGATATAACACCGGAAGGAATCGTCAAAACACCTGATATGGATCAAGTCCGGCCTGAAGAAAGGCTGGCAGAAAGTGTTGTGATCGCTCCCGGGAAACCTGCAGCTTCCGGGAAGGATGAAGATCTGATTGTGCAGGAGAATAAACTGTATGCTGAAAAGATCAACAAGTATAAAAAGAAAGAGAGAATATACAGTCTGAGTTCAGTTGGTGTAATGCTTGCTGCCATAGTCCTTTTCCTTTTCACCACCGGAAGTACAATTCCATTTTCCAAAAGAGACTGGATTTTAATAACTGACTTTGAAAATCTCACTGAAAATCCTGTCTTTGATAAATCCCTTTATACGGCATTTTCCCTGACCATCAATCAATCACGATATATAAATGTTTTTCCCAAGTCCAGGATGCTCGAGACCATGGCCATGATGGAAATTAAAGACAATACGTATGTCGATGAAAGAACAGGTCAGGAAATTGCATCAAGGGAAGGCATCAGTACATATATTGTTCCCAGTATAAGTGAAGTTGGGGATAAGTATGTCCTGACTGCGAAAATAGTGGAGACCAAATCCGGTGATCTTCTCAAATCAGTAATATCGGAAAGCGATGATCAGCAGAATATCCTTTCAAAGTTAGACCAGATGAGCAGAAAAATCCGGAGGACCCTTGGTGAATCCAGATATCATATTGCTACTCAGGACAAACCACTGGCAAAAGTGACTACTTCATCATTAGAGGCGCTCAAGCAATACAGTCTGGGTATTGAGCGTCATTGGCTCTCTGATTTTACGGGTGCCGTAAACTATTATGAAAATGCCCTGCGGATCGATTCCGGTTTTACAGCAGCCAGAGCATCTCTGGGGAATTTACTTATTGAGAGGTTTAATCCGGTAAGAGGAGAGGAATTATTGAGCCAGGCAGCTAAACAAGTTGACGATCTTACGGATTTGGAAAAATATGCAATCCTTGCTCTTCATGCTGTAAATGTTGAGAATGATCTTCCAAAAGGTATTGAGTATACACGAAAGCTTACCAGACTATACCCTGACAATCCGACATTCCATAATAACCTCGGCTTGTATTACGAGAAGTCAGGATTAATGGATGAAGCTCTGGGAGAATACAAAACAGCCATACAAATAGACCCGAATCTGGTTTTGACTTACGGAGGTTTATTATGGACTTATCTTACAAAGCTGGGAAACATTGATTCAGCATTGGTATGGTCAGGAAAAATGATAGCAGATAATCCTCAGAATGCATGGGGCTATTTCTACCTGGGATCAGCTTACATTGCCCTTGATAGTATTAATGAAGCGGAGAGAGCCTTTCAGAAAGGACGGGAGATCAATCCTTATTTACTGGATAACCAGTACCGTCTGGCCCATACATACCGGATGCAGGGCAAATATAAGGAAGCAATCAGGATACTGGAAAGAATTCTTGAAATTGACCAGTATCAATTCCCCGCTTATTGCGACATAGGTGTCAATTATAAACTATTGGGTGATCAGGTAAATGCTCATAAATATTTTTCCCGGTTTAAAGATACAGCCACCGGACCATGGCTTAAAGAATATCCGGACCTTGCTGAAACATATATTACCATAGCTGCAGTAACAGCATATATGGGCGATATGGAATCTTCAAACGAAATGTTACATAAGGCACTTGAAATAGATTCAACGCTTCACCCAAAATATGCTGGCTTATACTCTATACAGGGAAAAATACCTGAGGCTATCGATCAGATAGAAAAAGCGCTGGAAAAAGGCTATCGTAACCTTACATGGTTAAAAATGGATCCCGGACTTATGGTGTTACAGAATGAGCCCAGGTTCAGAGAATTGCTGAATAAATATTTTAATCAAAATTGAATAAAATAAATATTTAATACTGTATAAAAATTCAGGTAAACTATGAAAAAGATTAACGAACAAGTAATTAAAGAAGTATCCCGGATGAAAGGCCGGCGTGATTTCCTGAAATCTGTCGCTCTTGGTTCACTGGGTGTTGCCGGACTGGGATTTTCTCTGATAGAGAATAACCTCAGCAATAAGAAACAAAAAATCCGCTCAAGAGCAGAGAGGTTAAAAAGCATAGCATCGAACAGCTATGCAGTGAATCAGCTATTCAAACGAAGACAGAGCGGAACACGGCCTGAACGTCCGGAGACCCTTCAGCTTAAAGAAAAATACAGGGAACTTACACTGCTCGACTTTCCCCAGTTCACAAAGGATACCTATCCGGGAGTTCCGGCGATGGACCTCTGGTCCTCTCTTTTTGGTGATGTAACTGATGATTCCATGTTCACCCGTATTGAAAGAAATAACCAGGTTCGTCCTGGCGAATTTGATCCCTCAACCACATCTGCAAAACGTTATCTCGATCTGCTGGTAACAAAAATGGTTTCAGCCGGAGTGATGGCATCCCATATTTCCAATAATGCCCCCAGAAACCTTGCTGATCTTGATGAAGAGCTGCGCAGAGAGGGGATCATAGTTGGAAAATTATGGCTTGATGCAGCAAAACAGATAGGTGTCAGATCAATGCGCGTTAATACCGGAGGGCCAAGGATCATTCCTGCATCAGTTATTCAGGGAGGTTATCCCCGCAATGAGGAGATAGTACCATACCTGAAAAATGCAATTGAGTCTTTTAAAGAACTTGCCGATTATGGAGAGAAATCGGGTGTCAGAGTCACAATCGAAAACCACTGGGGATTAGCAGCTCATCCCATGAACATTATAATCATACTTAATGAAGTTAATAGCCCTTATTGTGAGGCTTCGCCTGATTTCTGCAACTGGGAGCATGAGTATATGTTGTATCACGGACTGGAGATTCTTATTCCGAGAGCTACCTCAATGGTTCATGCAAAACGTTGGACAAGGTTTCCGGATGTTGATATAGCCCGCTGTGTGAAAATTCTGAATGATAAAAACTATAAAGGTTATATCGCCCTTGAATATGAAGCCGGAGGTGATCCCGTTGAAGGCACCATTAAGTTAATGAATGATGTTGTTGATGCACTTGTGTAACTCTATTTATAGTACCCCAAAATAATAAAAGCCTCAAAGGCTGTGAAGACGGTTATTTTAATATTGACGAAATTAATTTTTAATGTTGAATGAAGAGTACATTACTATCCATGATTAATAGTCCGTTAGATATTGCTGTTTAATATATTTCGCAGAATTATATTAAAAGCATGATAGATTTTTTTAATCGCCTGATTATGAAAAGCATAAAACCTATTATTAAGATGATGAATACAAAAATTTTTATTAACTCAAAAATCAGAATAGGGACGAAGCTCATACTACTGTTTGTAGTTGTTTTTATTATCCTTGTAAAATGTGGTGCTCCCTCAGCAGATTATTGGCCGGACATTGAAGCCGGATTTCAAAATCCACCTCAAAGCGCCAAACCACGTGTCTGGTGGCACTGGATGAATGGCAATGTCACCAAAGAAGGCATCAAAGCTGATCTGGAATGGATGAACCGCACGGGTATCGGAGGTTTTCAGAATTTTGACGCCTCTCTGATGACTCCCCAGATCGTGGAAAAGAGACTGGTCTATATGACCCCCGAGTGGAAGGATGCATTTCTTTTTACCACCGAATTAGCCGATTCCCTATATCTGGAAATGGCCATTGCAGGATCTCCAGGCTGGAGCGAGAGCGGCGGTCCCTGGGTTCCGCCTGAGCAGGGAATGAAGAAATATGTATGGAGTGAAACCCGCATAAAAGGCGGAGAGCCGTTTTCAGGTATCCTGCCAGAACCACCATCTGTTACCGGGGTATTTCAAAACATAACTCCAGAAAGAAGATTTTCCCTGAGCGAAGATGAATCCGCTAAGGTGCCTGAATATTATGCAGATGCTGCTGTTATCGCTTTCAGGATGCCCGAGGATGATGTACCTTTGTCTGACCTGGAACCCAAAGTCACCTCAAGTGGCGGCAAATTTGATCTTGAGATGCTGACGGATGGAGATCTGTCCACATCAGCCCTTTTACCGCCTGTGACAGTTGGTGAAAATGCCTGGATCATGTTCGCGTTTGATGATCCGAAGGCGATTCACTCCCTCACTATTGCCGGTGGTGGAAGAGCAGGTATGTTTGGTAGGGGAGGCGATCCGGATAACCGGACACTGGAAGCCAGTGATGATGGCAAAACATTCCGTACAGTTGTGGATATCCCCAGAGGCGGTGTGGGTCAGAAAACCCTTTCATTTGAACCGGTAACAGCCAGGTATTTCAGATTTACATCTAAGACCTTACCTCCACCACCAAGATTTGGTGGCATTGCAAGTTTTTTTGGTGCTGATCGCGAAACACCTGAGCCTGCCGGAACTCAGGTTGCAGAACTTGTCCTCCATACAGTCCCAAGGGTTGACCGCTTCGAAGAAAAGGCAGCCTTTGTAACAGCTACCGACCTTACCATAACCACAACAGCTGAGACAAATGAAAGGGAAGTGATCAGCCAGGATGATGTCATAAATCTTACATCAAAAATGCAACCGGATGGGTCACTTGATTGGGTTGCTCCTGAAGGTGACTGGATAGTGATACGTCTGGGTTATTCACTGACAGGCCACCAGAATTCACCCGCCTCACCTGAGGCAACCGGGCTTGAAGTGGACAAACTGAATGCTGAATTTGTTAAAAACTACTTCAACAATTACCTTGATCAGTACAAAGACGCTACAGGCGGATTGATGGGGGAAAGGGGCCTTCAGTATATAATCACCGATAGCTGGGAGGCCGGTGTTGCTAACTGGACTGACAAAATTATTGAGGAATTTAATACCCGTAATAGCTATAACATACTTCCCTGGTTACCTGTTCTTACCGGCCGTATTGTAGAAAGTGCTGAAGCAAGTGACAGGTTCCTGTGGGACTTCCGCAATACATTGGGGAAAATGGTCGCTGAGTATCACTATGATGTTCTTACTGAAATTCTTCATGAACGGAGTATGGGTCGCTATACTGAGTCACACGAAAACGGAAGGGCATTTATTGGCGACGGCATGGAAGTAAAACGGAATGCTGATATCCCTATGAGCGCTACATGGGCCACACGGACTCCCAGTCAAATCAGCGGTGATCAGAGCGTAGATGTAGCTGTACGGCATAAAGCCGACGTTCGCGAATCAGCTTCCGTGGCACATCTCTACGGTCAAAACCTCGTGGCTGCAGAATCTATGACTGCAATAGGTAATACATGGGGCTTTTCACCTGAATGGCTTAAACCAACAGCCGACATGGAAATGGCCAGTGGCCTGAATCTTTTTGTAATTCATACTTCAGTGCACCAGCCGGTAGATGATAAAATTCCGGGACTTGGCCTTGGACCATTTGGTCAGTGGTTCACACGACATGAAACATGGGGTGAACAGGCTCTGCCCTGGACTACTTATCTGGCACGCAGTTGTTTTTTGCTCCAGCAGGGTAAATTTGTTGCAGATGTAATTTACTTATACGGAGAAGATAATAATATAACAGCTCTGTTCGGACGTGAATTACCGGATATTCCGAAAGGTTATGAATTCGATTTTACCAATGCCGATGCACTTGTTAATCTATTATCTGTTAAGAAAGGACAGATTGTAACACCGGGTGGGATGAGTTACCGTTTACTGGCACTTGACAGCAGCACACAATATATGTCCCTGCCGGTATTAAGCAAAATACGTGAAATGGTAAAAGAAGGTGCAGTGGTTGTAGGGCCCAAACCTATTAATACACCAAGCTTAAATGATGATGTTAATGAATTCATGACTATTGCCGGTGAATTGTGGGTGGAGGGGAAAAGTATCCAGCCCATAGGTAAAGGGAAGGTTTATACAGGTTACACTATCGCTGAAGTACTTGAAGACCTGCAAATTCAACCGGACTTTGAATATACCAGGCCACATGACAACACAGCACTTTTATATGTCCACCGCAGGCTGTCTGACGGGGAAATATACTGGGTGAACAATCGGACCAGACATGTTGAGGATCTGGATGCGACTTTCCGTGCAGATGGGAAAGCAGCAGAGATATGGAATCCTGTAAGTGGGGAAATTAAACCGGTTAGCTATACAATTGCGGACGGAAGGACAACCGTCCCATTGCATCTGGAACCCGATGATGCTGTTTTTGTTACATTCCGTAACAAGGCTGAATCATCCTCGCTAATCATACCTGTACCGGTTGAAACCAGGCTTGCTACAATTGAAGGACCATGGGAAGTGACTTTCCAGCCTGACCGGGGAGCTCCGGAACAGATAATCCTTAATGATCTTGAACCATGGAATGAGAATAGTGACCCTGGAGTTAAGTACTTCTCCGGGTCCGGAACTTATTACAATACTATTCAGGCTCCGGCTGGATGGTTTGAATCCGGTCAGGAATTATGGCTCGATCTTGGAGATGTCAAAAACCTTGCAGAAGTTGTCATTAACGACCAGCCACTTGGTATTGTCTGGAAGACACCTTTTCGCGTTAACGCAACGGAAGCACTGCGGGAGGGTGAAAACTCAATTGAAGTGAAGGTTACAAACCTCTGGGTGAACCGCCTGATCGGCGACCAGCAACCCGGAGTGACTGATCCTGTAACGTACACTACACAAGCTTTTTATCAGGCCGATTCACCCCTCTTGCCATCAGGTCTGCTGGGTCCGGTGAATGTTGTGAGTTTGTCGACGGATTAAAACCGGGACTGTCGAAAAGTTCTGCTGACCCCTGCCTGTGAGGAAACAAAGATAAATTTTAACAAAAACTTAAGATTTTCACATATATTTTTTAAAATCAGGGATTTACAATATCCGCCAGTTATCGGTTCTTCCGGGCGAAAAGAAAAGTATGAATCAAACAGTGAATGTTCCTCTAAAGGTCAATAAGGGTAATTACCGCTTTCGCATAATTATCAACAGGTTACCTCGGTCGAGATTGATGCCAACAATAATGCCGATATAACGATTGAAGTTGATCCCCCTGATATGATTGAGGCCGGAACTTATAAAATACCTGTTCGTGCCAAAACAAATGCCACATCGATAGATCTTGAACTGGAAGTCGTTATCACTGGCTCTTATGCTATTGAACTTACAACACCTACCGGGTTGTTAAGCACAAGTATTACAGCAGGCGATCAGAAACGTATAGAGCTCATTGCTAAAAATACCGGTTCTGCCGAACTTAAAGATATTCAACTTTCTGCCAGTACCCCCATAAATTGGGAAGTCACTTTTGATCCGGCTAAAATTGAAAAAATTGAAGCACGAAAGACAGCTCAGGCATTTGCAGTCATTAAAGCGCCCAGAAAAGCTATAGCCGGTGATTACGTAACAAACATTGAAGCCAGAACACCCGAAGCTTCTTCAAAAGCATCATTCAGAATCTCAGTGAAAACCTCAATGCTTTGGGGATGGGTTGGAGTACTGATCATCATTATTGCATTAGGAAGCGTGTATTATCTGTTCCGCAAGTATGGAAGGAGGTAACCCGTGAATCAGAATGTCATCGAACTTACCGATCTGACAAAAACATACGGATCGTTTACTGCAGTAGATCATCTTACACTGACTATACGTAAAGGAAATATCTATGGTCTTTTAGGTCCGAACGGTGCAGGTAAGTCAACAACAATTCTTATGATGCTCGGACTTACAGATCCAACTTCCGGATCAGTCAAAGTGTGTGGTATTGATTCCACTACTAATCCGATTGAGGTTAAAAGGAAAGCAGGCTACTTACCTGAGGATGTCGGATTTTATGATGATTACACAGGATTTGAAAACCTTCTGTTCACTGCCCAGCTTAACAGTATCCCGGTCAACAAGGCGAGAAGAAACGCGGAGCAGTTGCTTGCAAGATTAGGATTAACAGATGAAGCAAATAAAAAAACCGGTAAATATTCACGCGGAATGCGCCAACGGCTGGGTCTTGCAGACGTGCTGATTAAAAATCCTGAAGTGATCATCCTGGACGAGCCGACTACCGGTATTGATCCCAGGGGAGTGCAGGAATTCCTTGACTTAATTGTTAAACTGAGCAAAGAGGAAGGACATACTGTTCTCCTTTCTTCGTTTTTGTCAGTTTGCTGGGGCCTTTGCTCGGCATCAGCATGGGATTTAATGCCATCAACTCAGAGCATAACAAGGGAACTCTAAGTAGAGTTATGGCTCAGCCTGTTCACCGCGATTACCTGATCAATGCAAAATTTACGGCTGCTTTATATGTAATAAGCGTTATGTTCTTTTCGCTCGGTTTTCTGGTAATGGGTTTCGGACTTGTTATGACAGGTATTCCTCCGACAGCTGAGGAGTTTTTAAGAGTAGTTTTGTTTATCGTGGTCAGCATTTTTTATGTTTCATTCTGGCTAAACCTGTCGATATTGTTTTCGGTATGGTTTCGTCAACCCGCTACTTCAGCTCTCTCAGGTATTGCCGTATGGCTGTTTTTTACTGTTTTTTATAGTATTATCGTCAGTGTGATAGCCAAAGCTGCCGCTCCTTCAGTAACAGCAACAGCTCAGCAGGTTGTAAATTATCAGGAACTTATATTAAACCTGTTACGTGTATTGCCGAGTCAGCTCTTCAGCGATGCCACTACGACATTACTGATGCCATCAGTCAGGAGTCTTGGTCCTCTGACAATGGAACAGATAGTGGGAACCATTCCGGGCCCGCTGCCCCTGGGTCAGAGCCTGTTGCTTGTGTGGCCGCAGATTACCGGCCTTATTGCTGCTACAATCCTTTGTTTTGTCTTATCTTATATCTCTTTTATGAGAAGAGAGATACGTTCACGGTAAGAGTAACCATATTACTGCCTTGCAATACTGTTTAGTTACGGATGAATTTATTGCTGAACAGAAACGACTGCCATACCTTATTAAAATCCTGCCACCTTCCAGCCTTTACGGTAATCGCGACGAAGGTATTTATTGGCATCGGGATAATTGGTAAACTTCATATTGACCGCATCCCATTCCAGTAATTTGTCCGGCACACGAATTGCCACAGTGCCCAGTAGGATAGCCTCTGTCATCGGTCCTGTTTGTGCGAAATGTGACTCAGTTTTCGGACCGCCCAGACAGGCAACCACAAAGTTGTGGTAATGATTACCAGCTTCAAATTCGGGAACTCTGTAATTCGTAAATTTGCTTTCGGGTAAAAGAACCGGCATCCCGTCATGTGGTATGAGCAGTGCCCCTTCTGTACCAATCAGCATCGCTGATTCGGCCGGATACTCTTGTCCGGCGTATAAGTCACGTACATCCTGTGGCGGATAAAACTCACCATCGAACCATTCCAGCGGTAGCATATCCGAATCAGTTTGATCGTTGCCGGGAAACAACCAGGTTATATGGTCGCCCTGTGGCCAGTTATCAGATTTGCGTTCGGGTGAGTCCTGCCACGACTTCTGAACCTCGGCAATGACAGAAACAGGTGGCTTTAAACCAAGACCTTTCCATACAGCATCGAATATATGACAACCAATGTCACCTGACCATCCCGTACCAAAGTCCTGCCATGCCCTCCACTTAACCGGATGATAAATTTCCGGTGTATAGGGGCGCATCGGAGCAGAGCCAATCCACAGGTCCCAGTTCAGATGTGCAGGGGCTTCCTGTCCCTGCGGCGGACGCGGTCCTTTAAGCCGGTAATTCTCTACGGCACCCGGCCGGTTCGAACAGAGATATGCATGTTTAACTTTACCGATCGCTCCATCTTTGATTAATTGAACAGCTGTCCGGTCACCCTGTCTTGACGCAATCTGTGTGCCAAGCTGTGTAATCACGCCGTACCTGACTGAAGCCTCTGTAAGCTTCCGTACCTCAGCTACATCGTGACACATCGGTTTTTGACAATAAACATGCTTTCTCTTTCGAATGGCCTGCCAGGCGATAGGGAAGTGATTATGATCCGGCACAGTAACGTTGACAGAGTCAATTTTATCCTTCTCCTCCTTAAGAAGATCGCGCCAATCCGTGTAAGTACGGGCATCAGGAAGGACTTCGGAGGCCTTCCTCAGAAACTCCGCATCCACATCACATATTGCTACAATCTTCACATTTGGATGCTCTTTGAATTTTTGGAGGTCGGACCATCCCATCCCCCCGACTCCTATGCAGGCATGGTTAAGTATGCTGTCCCGCGATGTGTCCTTCGATGAGCATCTGAGTATGATCGGTGCGGCAATCGCGGCAGTCGCAGCCTTTTGTAAGAACTTCCGGCGCGATAATAAATGATTATGATCTGTCATAATTGAGGAAATATGGATTTTATTTATGTATTTTCCCGGTTTCGGAATTATTAGCAGTTACTACCAAAGTTACAAATTTTATGACAAATATATTCTTAACCTGATTCAGACAGTGAGGGAGTCTCTTCCGGGGAACACCAATCAACAAAATCCTCCGGGTCTTTGACTTATTTGCAATATTTTTTGTAAATTTATATTTTGTTAATGATTCATAATATTTTGTTGCTTGAAAATGTTATTAAAACTTTTATACTCTTTAATTCCTGACCATCTTGGTTTGCTCATGTCAAAGTAAAAATCCAGCTAATAAAATAAAAGGAGGAGAAAAAATGGAAATAAAAAGTTCGGCATTTAAAGAAGGTGAGATCATCCCAGGGAAATATACGTGTGACAATATTGATATTTCACCACCACTGGAATGGTCAGAGGTTCCTGACGGCACAAAGACTTTTGCGCTTATCTGTGATGATCCGGATGCACCAATGGGAACATGGGTACATTGGGTTCTTTTCAATCTGCCCGCAAATATACCGGGGCTTTCTGAGAATACACCAAAACTGGAAGTTCTGAAAAACGGGGCAAGACAGGGGATAAATGATTTTGGAAAAATCGGGTATGGCGGACCATGCCCGCCGGGCGGAACCCACAGGTATTATTTCAAAATCTATGCACTAGATAAGGAGCTTGAATCCAAACCTGGCATTACTAAAAAAGAATTGTTGAAAGCAATGGAAGGACATATTCTGGCAGAAGCACAATTAATGGGAAGATATAAAAGGTCTTAAAGGAAAATGACCCAATTTTAATGTAATTTATTGATCAAACCTTTGACCCTGTTATATAATTTGTCATTTATTTTGCACCAGTCAACAGGTTCCCTGACATTCAGATCAGAGTGGTGCAGATCAACGCTTACCGGTATTGTATTACACATTCCGATTTCAGTTCCGTAATAAATAACAACCGGTTTGCCGGTTGTAAGAAGAAATTCAAGTGCCTCCAGAAGTAAATCAAAATTACCATTGCAGTAAAACAAGAACCTGTTCATATCATGGTTATCCAAAAACGTTACGAGATAATAATCTTCAGGATATTTGCTGAAATGATTTCTGACTTTATTTCTGAATTCATTGTCGGAAGTAAATCCCTTCCCTTTGCTGACAGCTTTTATGATGATTTCATTCAGTCTGAAATCAACAATCCCATCCATCTCACCGTAATACTCTTTCTGCAGACCTTCCTGGGAAATTCCGAAAATCTTATGAAAAAATTTATTCCTGATATTAATGGTTTCAAAACAGGCTAAACTTATTCCCTCACCCCAGGCTTCTCCGAAAAGCACACAATCAGGATAACCGGCTTTTATTTCATTATGAAACCGTTTCCAGAATTTATGTGAGGGACCAATTACATGATCGATCCGGTAACCATCGATCCCTGAAGAAAGCCAGTACTTTGTAACATCAATAATGTAATCCTGGGTCTCCCTGTTGTCCAGGTTCAGTTTTGCTAATTCCTTTACATTTAAAAAGCAGAGATAATCATCAGGCCATTTTTTAAAATAAAACCAATTGTAATATTTGCTGTTCCTGTTATGCTTTGCTTCAATAAAAAACGGATGTTTAACAGAACAATGGTTGGGAACAATATCGGTTATAATCCTGAAAGAATTTTCATGTGCTTTTTCGATAAGAATCTTCAGATCATCGATTGAACCAAAATGGTTATCCATGTTTTTGAAATCTATAATATGATAACCATGATATTTATTTATCCTGTAAAACGGAGATAACCAAATAGTATTAACTCCCAGTTCCAGTATATAATCCAGCCTTTCCGTGATACCTTTAATATTTCCACCCAGGAAATCCGGTTTGTTTACGGAGGTATCTGCGCCGGAAAATCTGTCGACCAGAATCTGATAGACTATTGCATTTTTGAACCACTGTGGCTTCATTTGGATTGATATTTTGTCTGATTTAAAAATACTTCTTAGCTTAACGTATTGTGCGGTTAATAATTAAAGAAATAATAAATATACACTTTAATTTTTTTGATATAATATTAATAGACTGATAAACAATATAATATTGATTTCTTTGTGTGACTTTGTGCCTTAGTGTCTTGGTGGCGAAAAAATTGCCAATAGAACAAAGGATTGGGTAAAACCAGTAAATTGTGTAATTCCTGAGGAGGACAGATCAAGAAACATCCTCCTCGAGCGAGTCAACCGATACCCTGTATCGTGAAGAAATATTTATTTCACAGTCAATCATGGATTAGATTATAGCCAGAATATCATTTATATATCAAGTGTTTTGAATAAAATTGTTGATGAATATTTTAACATATTGGCGCACAGAATAACAGGTGGAAGCCATTGGGTCTATGGAACCGGATGGGCTTGCCTGCTTGACAGCAATGACCATGGAGCTGGAGAAAAAAGGCAAGGGTAAGGAAAAAGAAAGTGAACGTGGCAAGGATCTAAAATAAACTTGACTTTGGCTTTTCTCTGATGTAACTTTGATAATAAATTCAATTTTATTTTTAGCCGGATTAATTTTCTGCCTTTATCTGAAATACGGATCCTTGTTTATTAAGAGCCGTTTCTCTTCAACAAATCCTGTCAATCATTAATCCGCTTATTATTTGACTTTGATGTCTGTATAATTTAATTTTACATGTCCAAATACCACTAACACTAATAATTAAAAACTACAACAGGCTTATAAAGAGCAATCAATAAACTGATATATTTCTTATCAAATGCAAATCTGGTCCGCTGAAATAAAAGATATTGAGAAACTTCATGAATCTTTCAAGGGTCAGTTACCTGAACTCGAAAAGGAACTGGGACATTTGATAATAGCAGATGATCCCAACGTAATCATGCTCTATTCAAGAAGATGCCTGGAAGTAATCATCACTGATCTTTGTGAATGCGAATTAAAAAGACCCCGTAAAACTGAACCGTTGAAAGGGATAATTGATAAACTGAACAAGGAAGAAAAGGTCCCTTCCCACATCATCACTTCAATGGAGAGCCTGAACAGCTTATCAACCTTTGGTACACATCCCAAAGAATATGATCCGGAACAGGTGCGTCCTGTATTAATATTTCTTGCGACTATTTTCAAATGGTACCTCAAATATAAAAATGTTGGAATTTACAAGCTGACTGAGAAAAAAACAAAAGCGGTAAAAGCTTCACCTTCTGAAGAAGAATATTCAATTCAGGGCTCAGGAATTCTTTTGGATTATCATGGCCCGGTCAATCCTGATACGACTGAATTAATTATAACAAAATTGAAGCAATCAAAGGGCTATGAAGACTTAAATACAATTACCGGTAAAAGGGTTTATGCTATATTAGTGGAGTGTCTTGACAACATTTCAAGACATTCATTAAAAAGCCCGGAAAATGATAACTTCCCGGATCCATATTTATCTGTTAGAAAGCAAGAAGACGAGATTATTATTATTGCCGGAAATCCTGTTTCTGATAATAATAAAAATGAATTGATCAGCAGATTGGATCAGATAAACAGGTTAGATGATGAATCATTGAAAGCTCTATATGATAAAAAGATCGACAAAGAACTGAAGGATGATGAAAAAAGTGCAGGGCTGGGATTTATTATTATGGCAATAAAATCGGCAAACAAAATAAAATACAGTTTTAAGAGTACGGATTACAACTATTGCATTTTTGAGATTCAAATTTCTGTTGCTGATTATTTACTGAAAAAACTGCTTATCGAACAAACTCCCAGCTCACCAAAAGTAATTTTTGACTGCGATAAAAACATATTTGAAATTTCCGGAGAATCACGACCAAGTGATGTTGTAGAATTTTACAGACAGATATTGAAATGGTTAGATGATTTCAACAAATATCTTACTAAAAAAAATATTGATAAAGAGCCTTTTGTGTTCAACTTTAACTTTGAGTATTTCAATTCATCTTCAGCAAAATATATTTTTGATTTTTGCAAAATTCTGGCCGAAATGCGCTCCGGCGGCCACAATATAATTGGAAAATGGTATTATAAAGAAGATGACGAAGATATGTTGGAAGCAGGGAAGGAGATATCGGAAATAGCAAAATTTCCGTTTGACTATGTTCAAATACATACATAATTATATCTCCCGGATTTCTGGTTATTTCCTTATACATCTTTAGAAATGTCCCTATAATTGTATAACCTTATCCCAACTATCAGGTTATTACTGACACGCGGATCGCAAGTATTAACAAGTTGCCGGAGTTGTTTAATGTAATGATCAGTTATCCATCGCTTTCAGGCTAATAAGCTTCCTCGGTTCAGGCAATACACCATCATTAAAGTTCTTTGCCTTTTCAATGAATTCCCTGTCAATTTTCATGATACTGAACTCAAGAAGCGTTTCAAGATCAACTTCTTTATATCCGGAATTCCTTAATTCGCCAATGTATTCAGGAGTAATTCCCAGCGCTTTGAAAGTAATTACCTTGTCGATACTGATAAATGTTCCGGTTGCCTTGTTTATTGTATTGATAAAATCCGGCGTTATTTTAAGTGCCCTGAAAATCCTGGCATTAACAGCACTTTCAGTACTGCCTGTGATCTCCGCAATTTCGCTGTACCTAAGCTCCTTTATCTTTCCCAGGATGAGAACTTCCCTGTCTTCATGGCTAAGATATCCTATCGCCCTCGAAAGAAGTGATTTGTCACTTTAAAGAACACAATCGGCTTCCAACTCGCCATTCAGGGTCCCCATAACGTTGTGTTGCTTCTTCAAATGGCACATAAGAATCACCAAAAGGCCACAGGGTGCCGAAAGTAAGATCACATCCCAGTCCGATACTGTCTGCGTAACAAATAGCGGATTCAACGATTTTATTCCAATCGCGGCTTAACCATTCCTGCCGGGGTGTGTAGGTTGTATCAAGGGGATTAAGGCTATTAACAACTTCCCCATTTGTATCTTTATGCACTGATGTTGAACATGATAGCAGAAAAAAGCACAGAGCAGGCAATAGAAGTTTTTTCATTTAATATAGAGTTTGGGATTATTTGAAGCAAAACAATCGATGGAAATCATGGCAATCTCCTCAGCATAAAACTGGAACCACAATGAATGAACATCTGTAACATTTTCATATTTTTTTATTAAATGACTCAAATTGTCACTTATAAAATTAATCATTGAAATAAATATAAAAAGAAGGGCTTTCATCAAAAAACCATTTGAAATAACCGCATGGATGACCTTGGAAAACATGCTGGTATTTAATGGTCATTTTGCTTTGATATAATGATGATTAAGTACCCGTTTCAGGTACTCAGCCATGCCCGGAATCACATGCTCAATCTGCTCCGGACAGATGTGGCCAGGATGTCCGGTTTTTGCATTCTTATATTATTGAAACGTGGGATGTTTCTAAATTAAGTTGACTTTGGCATGTCCAATATGTGACTTTGATAATAAAAGTAAAAAGTTCAAAAAATGAAAATATGAAAAGCATCACATTATTATTTTTATTACTTAGCTTGCATTTAACAATTCAGGCACAGGAGAACAAACAAACAATTCAAAGTAATTAATTAAGAAAGAACATGCTATGAAGACTAAAAAAATGACATTTACTCTAATGTGTTTGCTGATAACAATACTCCCGATGAGTATATCAGGGCAAACAAATCCTACAGGCCAAAGAGTCCAAAAAGTTCCTGATGACATTACTAAATGGACAAATAAAACAATAATGTGGGTTGGTCCGCATCAGGATGATGAAAGCAGTTGTATGGGAACATTATCGTTACTTAAAGCAAATGGCAACAAAATTGTCATGGTATGGTACACGTCCGGCAACAAAGGTTCGAGAGATCTTGAGATGACAAGTGAGAGACTTGCCCAGATAAGGAAAGTTGAGTCTGAAAAAGCACTGGAAGAAATGGGAATAACACCGGAAACGGATACTTTCATCTTGCTCGGATATGATGACGGAATGTTAGAATATGTTCCCGAACAAGAACTTTGTGAAAAAGTCTGCAAACTGATCAGACAATACCGCCCGGATGCAGTGTTTAGTATGGATCCTGGCGCTACCTGGATGCAGTGGCATAAAACCGACCATCGTATGTCAGCTTTCGTAACCCTCGATGCTGCGCGAGCAGCCGCTTATCATTTGTACTTTCCACACCACAGGATCAATGATGGGCTGCAACCCTACACTGTAAGAGAGTATTTATTTTATTCTACCAGAGAATCAAATTACGAAGTGGATATTACTAAAGTCAGTGATAAAAAGATACGTGCCCGTGCCTGGTATGTAAGTCAATTCGGAGCAGGTAATTTGAAATATGTTGGTCCGGAACCAGATCAGGAAAATCTGAAAAGACAACTGAATAATAATGCTGAGAGAATTGCGAAAGGCGAAAAGATTTATGAAAGATTCAGAAGGCTCTCGGAATCCATGTCATTCTAAAAACCATTATGATTATGAAAGCAGTAATGTCAGTATTTTTAGTACTATCCTTAGGTATTGCAATATCGAAAGGTCAGACTACCGACAATAGTGTGATTGATGCAATAATGTCAAGTTACTCGGCAAGGATGTTTACATCAGAACCTGTATCAAACAGTGAAATAGACCTGATCTTAAAATGTGGTATAAAAGCTCCGAGTGCCAGAAACAGCCAGTTATGGAAATTTACTGTTGTAAAAGATAATACTATAATTGGTGACATAGTTCGCAATACCACTCCCGGAAATGTATTAATAATTATTTCTGGTCAGGAATCCGGGCAGACAGGAATAAATATTGATTTTGATTGTGCCCTGGCAACAGAAAACATGTATGTAGCGGCTCAAAGCCTTGGTCTTGGAGCACATATCTACGCCGGACCTGTGGATAATATAAATTCAACCATGAAAGAAATATTGGAAATTCCCGAGGGTTACAGAGCGGTATCTATACTCAGAATAGGAAATATTGACAAAAATGTTGATGCTACCTCATCGGCTTCAACCAGAAAAAAATTAGAAGAAGTAGTAAACTTCAAGTAGCACTGATTGCCGGACAGTGCAAGATAGGAATAATTTCTGATATGTTTGAAGAAAAGATTTGGTGGCATAGTTCGTCTTGCGGCGATTTGTGTTGTTTTATTAATTTAGCTGAACACTAATAATTTAATCAGTATGATCCTGAAAAGCACTAATCCATTCACAAACGAGGTAATAAAAGAATTTGAAGAGATCACGGATGAGGAAGTGGAAAAGGTCCTGATACAATCCGGTGAGGCTTTTGAAAAATGGAAAAGGACAGGCTTTGAATACCGGAAATCTCTTATGGACAAAGCTGCTCTGTTGCTGAGAGGTAATAGTGATGAGTATGCTGAATCCATCACCGTGGAGATGGGGAAGCCCATAAAAGAATCAAAAGCAGAGGTTGAAAAGTGTGCATGGGTATGTGAGTACTACGCAAAAAATGCTGAACACTACCTTGGTACTGAGCCTGTAGAAACCGATGCAGACATCAGCTATGTGAGTTTTGAACCACTCGGGACCATCCTGGGAATAATGCCCTGGAATTTTCCGTTCTGGCAGGTGTTCCGTTTTGCTGTTCCCACTCTTATGGCCGGGAATACCGTTTTACTTAAACATGCTTCAAATGTTCAGATCTGCGCTCAGAAGATTGAAAACATCTTTACAACATCAGGATTTCCTTCCTCTGTGTTCCGGAATCTTGTTATAGGATCCAGTAGAATGGGAAAAATCATTAAACATGATTGTATCAGGGGTGTTTCGCTGACCGGAAGCGAATTTGCGGGACAAAAAGTTGCTGAAGCAGCAGGTAATGCGCTGAAGAAATCCGTTCTTGAGCTGGGGGGAAGTAACGCTTTTATTGTACTTGAGGATGCAGATATCCGGAAGGCTGCCGAGATCGGGATAAAAGCACGTTTTCAGAATGCGGGGCAGAGTTGCATAGCAGCAAAGCGATTTATTACAGATAAAAAAATCAGCGATAAATTTATTGCATTGCTCCTTGAAGGAGTTAAGAAATTAAAAATAGGCGATCCGACGAAAGAGGATACGGATCTGGGACCTCTGGTCAGCATTCAGCAGGCAGAAAAAGTTGAGGAACAGGTCATAAGATCAGTCGGACAGGGAGCCAGGGTGATCACAGGCGGTATCCGTGAAAAAGCATTTTACCGGCCTTCTGTTGTTGTTGATGTGCAACCGGGGATGCCTCTGTTCGATGAAGAGGTTTTTGGCCCGGTCGCTCCGGTGATAATTGCTGATAACACAGAAGAAGCAATAGCTCTTGCCAACCGGACAAATTTTGGTCTTGGAGTATCCCTTTTTACTAATGATCTGAAAAAAGCCATTGAACTTGCCGGCGAATTTCATGACGGTGCAGTATTCATCAATGGTTTGGTAAAATCCGACCCGCGGTTGCCCTTCGGTGGTACCAGGCGATCTGGTTTTGGCAGAGAACTGGCTGCTCAGGGGATAAAGGAGTTCGTAAATATTAAAACGGTATGGGCTAAAAAAATTTGAGAGGAATCTGTTATGGAATATGTAATAATCGCCCTTTATGTTATAGCATCTCATTTGATTGCCCAGTATATAGGGAGGAAGAGAAAGATCGGATATGGTAAATCAGTCCTTATATCGGTTTTATTCAGTCCGGTAATTGGATTGATATGTACGCTCTTAAGTAAAAAAATTGATACCTCTACAGATCAGTAAAGGCTTCATAATTTATTGCAGTAAAAATGATTAAAGTGAAGAATAGTGCAGGCTGGATTCTGCGGTTTTTTGTACTGCTGATTCTGTTTTATGTATTTTATTTCGGAGGTGCAATATTTGTTAGCGGAAAGCTTCCGGATATCCAGCCGGAACCCGGACTGTTACCGGCAAACATTAGTCTGCTGCTTATCGGAATTGTGAATACCCTCATGGTAATGGCACTGATCTTAAGTTCACGCTGGAGCGGATGGTATTTAATAATAAGATTAGCTTTTGCCTACTATGGAGCAGTAACTTTTGTGATGCAAATTGAAACCTTGTATTTCTTAATGGGTAATACTGTAACCGCAAAATTATTGCCATATCTATTTATAATGGGCTTGCCAGTAGCTTTTTTGTACATTCCGCTGGCAATATTAATATCAGGTAAATGGCGCTCAAAAAGCAATTCAGAACCCAATCCTGCATCAGTTATTCCTTTCAAACAGTGGGTGTGGAAACTGATTTTCATAGCAATGGCATATATTGTTTTATACTGGAGTGCCGGGTACTTTATTGCATGGCAAAATCCGGAATTACGCACATTTTATGGCAGTCCGGGCGA
>Ga0315551_10001183_pt1 | contig 19984 bp, 14 predicted proteins | sample SalMarSW160290MG_FD_203678 | JGI IMG/M metagenome (GOLD analysis project Ga0315551, IMG submission 203678) | Salt marsh sediment microbial communities from the Plum Island Ecosystem LTER, Massachusetts, United States - Salt Marsh Sediment SW1602-90 ...
TTCACGCACTCCCAGGCCGCTGAAAGAGACCGGCAAGGTCAGGAGGAAAGCGATGATGGGGACGAAGATGAAGAAGTACCAAGGGGAGATGCTGATGCCCAGGCCCAGGGCCACGAGGTAGTTCAGGACCATCAGCAGAAGATTGAAGACCAGAGAGGCCACGAGTGCCCCACCTATGTCCCGAGTCCGATAGGCGGCGATAGAGGTGCGGAACTGCTGCACCCGTGGTTTGGCCAGCCCCCACTCCAGCAAAGGCAGCCGCGAGAACCATTTCCACACCCGGTCGCTGAGCACCATCGACAAACCGAGCAACGTGATCAAGGTGATGCTCACGATGAAAGCGCTGACTACGGGTGGGATCAGGCGATAGCTGAAGGGAAGCGCCAGGCAGGCCATGATGAACAAGACCACAAAACCACAGAGCCGATCCGCCAGAACCGTGCCCACCGACTCAGTGCCCTGATGGCTGTGCTTCGTTAGCTCGTACATGCGGACGACGTCTCCACCAAAGCCTGTGGGCAGCACAGTGTTGAAGAAGGTGCCCACGAAGTAGAGCCAAGTCAGCTTTGAGAGAGACACCTCGAGCTTCTGGATGCGAAGGAGCACCTGCCAGCGATACGCTCTGAGTACCATGCTGAACAAGTAGATGCCCCAGGCAGCGAGAAGGAACCGAGCATCGGCCTGTCTCAGGGTCTCCCACGTCTCTCGCCAGCCTATCTTCCACACGAGCAAGAGTAGCAGACCCCCACTAACGCCTATCTTGAGCAGGTTGAGCGCCTTGTCTCTCAATACTCCTCCACCGTCAGTCGCCAAACGCGACCCTGCCCTACGGCAGCGGCGACTTGTATAGTGAGATGCAACGCCTCCTCCGGGAACGCTGGTTCAGCATGTTCGTCGTACGACCTTGCCCGCCCAGATCGGCCTTCGACACTTGCGGATTGGACGGTACGGCGGATTCCCCTCACGGCGCCACGACCTCCCCCGAGCGCACCTCGGCTAGCTGCACCGCTGTGTCGCCATCGAAGAGAAAAACATCGAGCGTGGAGCTCACCACATCGGCCTGGAGCCTGTCCTCTCGCTCTGACCAGTTGTCGCCATCTATCACGCCCAACGCGACGTGGAACTCGGACCCCACGTCCCAGGGGAGTGTCTGCATCCAAACGATCTCCCCCGGTTTCCAGAGGCCGGTGGGATACCAGATGGCGGTGGTCATGGGACGCAGGCTCGTGTCCTCAATGATTCTCCCTGCGTCGTCGTAGAAGAAGGGGTAGATGCGGTAGTCCCGGTCCAGCGGGCGGAGGGCTATCCAATAGAGGGACACACTGGTCGTGTCGCCGTCTCGCGCCAGGCTGAAACCCAGCAACCGAAGAACGTCGCCGAACTCGATCTGCGCTGGGTACTCGATCTCTGGCTCCTCGCGCCGGGCGAAAGAGTAGAACTCATCAGACAACTCATCGCCGATGCCCGGCTCTCGGTGTAGAAGTATATACCCGTCCCCGGCCGCCAGCACCCCAAAGCCTTCCTCGGTGATCAGAGCACGATACAGTCGATACTGGTCGTTGGGGTGAATGGGCCACGAATCGGCCGTCACGTCGAAGAACACGTACTCTGCATCCTCCACGCGAGGAAACATGTAGATCTTCTCGCGCTGGCTGAGGTGCGGGTTCAGTCTGGATTGAGCCGACACGACGGCTTCCTGAGGCACCAGCGCGAAAAACTCCTTCGCCAGCCGGTCGTGGTCCGTCACCGTTGGCAGCGCGAAGTTGCCACCCACCGGTGTGAACCCCCTGGCCCCGTGGTAGAGGAGCGTGCACAAGAGCACGAAGCCAGAGATGAAGTACAGCGACCTCTTGCCGGGAACATGCCATTTGGCGGACAGCTTGCGACTCAGGAAGGCCGTACCATACACAGCGGAAAGGACTACCACCGGGACGAGAGGGGATGCGTAGTGGAACTTCTCCAGCGTGTACACCTGAGGATCGCTGCTCAGCAGGATAATGCCCAACGTGGGAAGGCATAGGAGCAGCACTTGTGGGCCGAACAGGCAGAGAAAGCCCACCGGGGTGAACAGATCCCGCAGGTAGACCAGCTTCTCCCTCGTGAATAGCGTCCGCACGATGGCCATGGGGTCGGTGAGCGCAGTCTTGAGGATTCCCATCGGACCCTCTCCCAGGTGGCTGTAAGACCCCAGATACGGAGAGTGACCCTCCGGGTTGAAGTGGGGGATGATCACGTAGACGGCGACGACAAACCACACCATCCCCAGGGCGATGGCCGCCGAACCCACCCGCCAGTTCCGCTGTAGGAGCAAGGCGTAGAGCCCCAGCATCGCCACCAACAACGGCATTTCTTCCTTGCAGCACATGACCAGCACTGCCAACAGGAAGAAGAGTGCGTATCGCCTCTTCTCCAGGAAGTAGAAGGCAAACGGAAAGAGCCCAGCAACCAACGTGGTAGGATGGAAATCGAACATGTTGGCCGCTTCGAGGGCGGGGTAGAGAAGGTAGGACAACGGGAAGACGAGGACAGCCGGGTTCGTCCCCAACCGCTCGCGCGCCAGCAGGTAGATCGGCCACGCACCGAGGGCCACCACCACCGTCTGCAACACCAGAAGCGTGCGCGGATCGCTGTAGACCAGGTACAGAGGCGAGATCAGGATCAGGATCAGATCCACGTGGTAGGCCAGTCGAGTGCCTTCCTCTCCCCAATTGGTGAAGGGGAGAAGCCTGCCGCGCAGGCTGTTCCACACCGCCTGATCCATGTTCCCCAGGTCGAAGGCCGTGGTCTCGAAAGCCTCGTGCTTCAGCACCGTCAAGAAACTGAAAACCACGACGTACAGCAGAATGGCCGTCCATACCACAGCGGCCAACAATCTTGGGTCGCTCGCCTTCCTACGCCAGTCCATCACTCATCGTCAGCGTCTTCGTAGTTCGTTGTCGCGGCAGCGGCCGCTGTCCCCATAAGGTTATAGGTAACATCAACCTGGATTCTCCCCAGAGACACCCTGTCGCCGACGGCGTGTCCTTCCTGATCCGTCACCGGGAGACGCTGCCCCTCGCCGTCGTACAGACCCACCACCAACTCGTACTCTCCCGCGATCATGCTGGGCGTGGTCACCACCCCGTGATAGTCCTCGATCAATTCCCCCGCACGCCAGTCGGTCGTCGGCCTCCATCCACCCACCGGCTCGCTGTCTTGCTGTGCCACCACGTTACCCTTCGCGTCCATCAAATGCACGAAGACCTTGTAGCTCTCGGAGATTCCGACACCGGCCTCCCAGACCAGGGTCACCGGCAAGATCTCACCGGCCTCGATACTCTGGGGAAGAGCGCTCTGACGCAGCAGGGTGACCTGTCCACCGAAATCAGCCTCCACCGTCCGGCTCGCCTCGCCAGTGAGCGACTCGGCCGGACATGTGTACAGACTCAGCAGGGCAGGTCCATACCAGGCATCCAAGGCGGGGAAACAGTTCTCACTCAGCCAGGGCCCCAGCACGGACCGGGCGTCCTCACCCTGACCCGCCTCCAAGACGGTGGCTATCCGCTCGCGTTCGGCGACTGCCTCTTCCGCTAGCTGGATCAGGGAAGATGGGTCCATACCCTCCATCTCTGGAAGCAGGACCAGGTCCACGCGCCCCTCATAGTACCGGCCCAGCAACGCCACCTGCTGGCTCGGATGGAGCAGCAAAGCATCGCTATCTCCCAGATAGACGTCCAGTCCCTCTGCCAGGGCCTCGTATTGCTCCGCCTCGTACCCCTCTAGCAACGGATACTGCTTCTCATAGAGATAGATGATGCTGCCGTTGGGGAGCGGATACTCTTGCACCACCTCGAAAGCTTCCTGGAAGAGCGTCGGCGGGCGCTCGAGGACCGTCTCCACGACCTCCAGCGACGCCGCATCGAGTTTGTGCTCCGGATTGGCGGAAGGCACCGCTACGTAGTCCACCTCGAACAACTGGGGATACACTGGCCTGCCCGTCCAGTTCTGCGCCAACTCCCGCAGCGTCACCTCCGGGAAGTCCGTGTAGATGGCGTACAGGAAGTGCTCGTCGTGCACCTGTCGAGTATTGACCAGAAGGCCCAACTCCACAGACCGTCCCCGGGCCTCGGCCTGCTCTGATAGATATTGCAGGATCTCCGGGACCACCCAGTACCCACTATCGGTGTCACCCCAGTTTGGTAACTGGTTCTGGAACATGTGGGCAAAGACGTTCACCGGCCCCACGTCGGCGGCCTCGCGCAACCAGTACAGACCATCGAAGGAGAGGGCCAGCCACTGCCCCGTACCGAGCAGAGCCACCAGCGCCACAATCGCCAGGCGCAGCCTGGTCAAGCGGAGCCTGGACAGCCCATAAGCCATCACCACTCCCAACGCAGGGAGGATGGGCATGATGAAGCGAGAATGCTTGGAGCTTGGACGAAAGGAGAACACCACGTAGGGCACGACGACCCACAAGATGAACAGCAAGAAGTTGCTGCCTAGCACTCGCTGCCACACGACGCCGCGTTTGAGGGTTCTCCAGGCCAACGCCAGCAGGCCGGCACTCACCAACGCCAACACCACCATGTATACGAGTGAGAGTTGTTCGTTGATGAGATGATCCAGATAGTAGCCAAAGGCCCAGCTCTGACGCTCCGGCCTGCCCCAGGCGATGAGAAACGTATGGTTAATGAAGTCGATCCTGGGCAGATACCACGATCCGGCCACAACGGCGGCAAGCCACAGGCTCCCTGACAAGTTCCAGCCCCTGCTCCCCGTCTGCCTGAGCAGGTAGATCAGCCCGCCCAGAAGGCACCAGGAGAGGGGCAGCAGAATATGGCCTAGCGGCAACTCGGCCACGCGGTCCGCGTTGGGCAGGTACCAGATGATGGTCAAGCCTGCGGCTGACGCGGCGGAAACCAACAGCCACCTGGCATCCACGCGCAACGAACGTAGGCCCTTCCTCGCCTCGGACAGAAGCCCCGACCTCAAGACGACGACCAGCAGCGCGGGGAAGACGAAAAGCGAATAGGTCCATTTGGTCAACAGCCCCAGCCCCGCGCTCAACCCAAACAGCAGGCTGTAGGCCCTGTGACTGAACCCCTGGCTCGACAGTAGCAGCCAGAAACTCAGAGCTACCATGGCCGTCAGAGAGAACTCGATGTAGGTGTAGCGGGACATGCCGAAGATCATGGGCAGTGTGGAAGTGATGAAGGCAGTGAGCAGGCCAACCCCCTTGCCGCCGATGTGCCGGCCGACCCCATAGGCCGCGAGAAGCAGGACAATGAGGAAGAGCGAATTCACAGAGGCCGCCACATCCATGGAGATGCCCAAAGCCTTGTAGAAGGCCACCATGGCCCAGTGGAACAACGGCGGGTAGTAACCACTGTGGGTCCAGGCCTCGAACGTGGAGCGCAGTGTCACCTGCTCCAACAGATCGTTGTAGACCAGGCTCTCGATCAGGTGCCGGGGCCTATCCCAGCCCAGGATGACCACGTTCGTGGACAACCAGGCCCAGTTCACCGCCGCCTGGGCAGCGATCAGCAAGCCGAGGAGCATGATCTGCCACCTGCCCCTTAAGAGATCCTTACCCTTGTCCGGACGGCACCTAGACGTCGACCCGGGTTTTGACGTGCTCCCTGCGGTCACTATGGCCCCTTCAACTCCTCGTACATCTGCCATTCCCTGGCATACTCGTCCCCTCGACCCTCAGCCCCGTACACCAGCGCCAATCCATGGTGCGGCTCCGGCGCGTCCGCCTTCAGTACAGCGGCCTCCTCGTAGTGAACCGCGGCCTGGTCAAGCTGCCCGGCCTCCCTGTGGAAGTCTCCGAGGGCGAGATGAATGGAAAAGGCAGCGGACGGCGGCACGGAGATCAGGACGTCTTCGTACAGCCCCGCGACTCCCTCCCCATTCAGCCCCTGCCGCACGTAGATCACCCATAGATCGTCGTACATCACAGGCGCGATCTTCAACTCCCTGCCTCGTGCTGCGCTCTCGTCGTTGACTTCGAAGACCACGTTGAAGAAGAAGCCCAGCGCCTCTGTCAGCTCGTTTTCGATGGCCCCCATCTTGTCACGGGCCGGCCCCACGAACCACACCCCGCCTTCCTGAACCGTGCCGGTCGATAGAAACACTTCACTGCCACCGATCAGGAAAGTCGCCCCTTTCAGGCTCTCCTCGTAGCGCGGCATGACCACCTGAGAGAATGGTCCGGGCGAAACCACAACGTCGCCTGGAGATATCCGGCCCGCTACCAGTGCCGCCACGGCCCTCCAGTTCGCCCTGTCTTCCTCGTAGTAAGCCCCCACCACTGGGAAGGTCACCGCCCCGATCCCAGCCAGCAGGATCGCCAGACCAACTATCTCGAGACGCCTCGTGCTGCCTGCCCACCATAGGCTGACGAAGGAGACGGTCGCTGTCAGGCCCCTGGCCGCGAAGAGCAGATACAACGGCAACATGAACAGCACGTATCGGGGTCGAAAGCCGTGCCCTGCCGGCAAGACGGTGAGCGCACCGAGGGGCACCAGGATCCAGCAACACGCCAGCCACAACTGCGCCCGCTCGCTCCGCGCTGCGGCAACTGTGCCCACGGCGAAGGGGACAAAGAGAACGAGGACTCTCCATCCAGAATCGAGCCCCCAACTGTCAAGCGCCTGGATGGCCACGGAGGGCGCTAACCCAGCTCCTCCTCCGATCCCCTCCAGGCCCTTACTCCCGCTCAGCCCGCGCCACAGGTGCGGGACCATAGGCGTATAAGCCAACGCAATGATAGTCAAGCTGACCACGAATGCCAACACTCGCTTTCTGTCCAGCGCGACCCGCCGCCGCTTCCCTTCCCCACGAGAGTGCCGAGCATCTCTCATCCCCATGCCGGTGCATGCGACCCACAGACCTGCCACGAAGGTCATCTCCGCCCCGAGCACGAAGAAGGCAAAGAGGTGGTTGTAGAGATTCAGAGCAGTGCACAGCACGAACCCCACGAACCATTTCCACTCCCTGTCCCTGGAGAGAACAGCTCGATAAAGGAAATACGCGGACAACAGCGAGAGGAATACCTGCAGTGTGTAGAAGCGAGCATCCTGGGAGTAGCGTAGGTGTAGTGGAGCAACGGCCAGCAGCAAGGCGCCTACAAGACCTTCCCTCTTCCCCCACAGCCGCGCCCCGAGGGCGTACGTCGCAGCCACGCCCAGCGCGCCGAACACCAGCGCAGGAAACCTCAGCAAGAAGTCGTCGTCTCCCAGATGCAGGAAGGCGTGCGTGACGAGGAAGTAGAGTGGCGGAGCCGGCAGCGCCGTGTTGTAGAGCGGGATGGAAACCACTTCAGACAGACTGTTATCGGCGGACGCGATGGCGCTGGTGAAGATCTCATCCTGCCAGAGGCCCCTGGCATCAAGGCCCCAGAGCCGCAGTGCCACGGCAAGAAGCAGGACGGCGATCAAGAGCACGCCTGCGAGCCGTCCCCACGTCCGAGCCGTGTCGCTCCCACGACGCTCGTCGCTCATCCGTCACCAATGCGGTGTCCCACGGTAGCCCACACTCGCCGTGCACCTGCTACCTTTGTCGAAGCCACGGAACGCATGCCTGTGTTTCCAGCCCGCACCTTTCTGTCCACTGCTCCTTACGTCAGCCCGTCTTGGGGCCATCATAGAGAAGAACATGCACTTCCCCGTGCTTGGACTCGCTTATCTGAAGGGAGTGTTCATCCAACCAGCCGCTCACCAACGCGGCGGCCTCGGTGTCGCCGCCGGTCCACACGACGAGGAATACCCTTTCGTGGGCTCCGACTATGCCGGCAAGTTCCTGCTCAACGGCTTCCTCGTCCAGAAGGGCCTCCGCTGGCAGAGGATAGGCTGGAAGATCGCCTGTGTAATACCGTCCCAGCGCCTCCACCTGGGCCCCTGGGACGAGGATTATGCCATCGCCATCCTGCGCGAGGCTCTCTATCTCCGCTGCCGCTGCCCGGAAGTCCGTTTCGGCGTACTCTCCCTCCAGAGAATACCGTTTCTTGCACAGGTAGACCGTGTCCCCATCGGGCAACGTATGCTCCCAGACCACCTCGAAGCTCTCCTCGAAGAAGGAGGGGGCGCTCTCGACGATCCTCATCGCTTCCTGCCCGTGTTCCCTCAACCCGGGCAGCGGATCGGTCTTCATCAGCAGGAAGTCACACTCGAACAGACGCTCGTAGAACGGCGGCTCCTCCCAGCCATCGCGGGCGAACTCCCGCAACATGATGCCCGGGTAAGTATCGTACATCAGGTACTGCAAGATGGCGTTATTGGAGTAGGAGCGATTGACGAGGTTACCCAACTGGACGACGTCCCTGCCATCCCGCACTCTCTGCTCTTCGACCAGGTCCAGAACCAGCGGGGCCACGAAGTACCCGGAGTCAGTGCGGCCCGACGAGGGCAATTCTACGTAGCTGCCCTCAGCTAGCAGGTTCACCTCACCAAGGCCTGGCAGCCTCACTAGCGCCCCTTCCCGCAGCCAGCCCAGACCGTCGTAGGAGAGGGCAAAGAACTGCACCAATCCCAGGAAGACCACCAGGGCCACAACAACGCGCCGCGCCAGGACAGGCCTGACCTCCTGGAGTCCTCGGGCCGAGACGAGTGCCAGGGGAGGCAGGAGAGCCACGTCGAAGCGCGAGTTCATGGTCAGGGAGAAGGTGAAGACGAGCAGCGATATGGCAAACCACAGGACCAGGATCCACGTGGACTGGTTCACACCTCTCACTAGGGATCTGCCCCCCGTCTTGCGCCAACGAGAGTACAACAGGAAGATCACAGCAAACACCAGAACGCAGAAGTACAGGGGCGAGAGCTGCTCGTAGGGCAAGTACCTCAGGTATCGGACGTAGAACGAGGGGCTCAACGGTCCCAGCCCCGTGCCCTCCATGTTCAGGCCGCTGTAAACCACCGTCAAGAAGCGTTCGGAGAAGCGGAGATTGGGCAACGACCACACGCTCCCTACGGTGGCACCAATCATCATCGCGCTCAGGAGATGGGCGCCCTGACCGGAAGGCCGCCACAGGGCGAACAGGGTCAGGCTGACCAGGAGCCACGAGATAGGTATCAGCCAGTAGCCCAGAGCGAACCCTTCCAGACGGTCCCGGTTCGGCCAGTACCACAACAGGGCCAGACACAGTCCAGCAATGGCATGAAAAAGGGGAGATCTCCAGAACCGACGCCACGCAGGGAGGATCTCCATTCTCGTCGTGAGAACAGCTTTGACGTCTCTCAGCGCTCCAGACCGAACAGCCACGTAGGCGATGGGGCCGCCCGCGAAGGCCACGAAGGGCCACTTGGTGAGGATCCCCAGCCCAATCGCCAGCCCCAACCACAGCGAGTAGCCTCGATGGCGGAAGCCCTCGCTGGCTACCAGAAGGTACACGGCCAGAGCCACCATGGCCGTCAACGAGTAGTCCACGTAGGGCATGCGCGATATGGAGAATAGAATGGGATAGGTGGAGACGAGAAAAGCACTGAGCAATCCCACGCCTTCACCGTAGAACCTGCGGCCGATGCCGTAGACCGAGAGAATCAAGATGGCCACGAAGACCGCATTCCTCATCAACGCCACATCGGTCGATACCCCAAACAAACGGTAGAAGGGCACAGCCACCAGATGACTGAGCGGGGGACGGTTCCACGACCAGGTCAGAACCTCGAAGAGGCTCCTGAGATTGATCTCAGCCAGCATCTCGTTGTAGATGAGAGTCCTCACCAGATGGGCAGGCCGGTCCCAGCCAAGTATCGTCACTTGGGCCACGACGAACGCCCAGTTATTGGCCACGTGAAAGACAACGAGCGCCAAGACCGCCGCCAGACTCGTCCACCTGGTACGTCTTGTGTCGCTTCTTCCCGACACGTCACCCATCCTGATCACCGTCTGCGCTGGCCTCTGTGGGCACCACCTCTATAGGCCCCAGTTCGACGCTATCAGCGCCCGTTTGATCCCCCCCATCGAGAACCTGCAGCCGCTCGCCGGTAGTGGGCAGGTACAGGCCAGCTACCAGCAGGTACTCGCCGGGAGCGGTGCCCTGAGGAACCAGAATACCGTGCTTGTCCCTGATCGTCTCTCCGAGGTTCCAGGTCGATGTCGGGAGAAAGCCGCCCACCGGCGGCCCATCGTGCTGAGCTATCACCTGGCCTTCACCATCGAGGAGGTGGACGAACACCGCGTAGTCCTCAGCCACCTGCTCCAGGGCACACCATTCCAGAGTAGCACGCACAATCCCCCCAGGCTCCAAGGTTTCACCCAGTAGCTCCAGACTCACCAGGGAGATGTCGCCGCCGAGGTTGACCTCAACCCGTCGCTCAACGGGAGCTGCGTCCTCTCCACCGGGGGAGGCATACAGGATCGACCTCACATCCCCATACCACTCATCTCCAGTGCGGTATGCATGTTCACTCAGCCAGCGCTCCACGAGGTGGTCGGGATCCGCCTCGGTCCCGCCCCGGAGAACGACGTGCACTCGATCGTGGCCATCCAAGACCTGCCCCAGAACCGCCTGGTCCTCGTCGGTCTGTCCCGTGGGCAAGAGGTAGAGGGTGGAAGAGCCTTCGTAGAAGCGAGCGAACGTGCCGGCTTCCTGGGGAGGGGCGATGATGATGGCATCCGCGTCTCCCGACGTCGTCCCCAGACCCACGACCAGATGCTGGTAGTACTCTTCCACCTGCGGCTCGGCAGGAGGCATTCGCTTGCCGAAGAGGAAGACCTCTTCTCCGTCCGGGAACTGATACTCGCCAATAGGCTCGAAGACTGCCTGGAAGACTTCCGGTGATTCTACAATCCTGCGCACGGCCTCCTTTGCTCCATCACTCAGCTTGTAGGGGTCGTGTGTGCTGAAAACCACATAGTCCGAAGCGAACACCTGGGTGTACACCGCAGCCCCGCTCTCATCCCTGGCCAGATCCCGCACCTCGACCTCCTCGAATTCGAGCAAGGCCTGATATCTGAGGATGTCAGCGTTCAAGTGAGTGTTGTTCACCAGGAGTCCCAGAGTCGTCGGCCCATCCGATTCCGCACTGATGGCGCTAAGGATTTGCGGCGCCACCCAGTACCCGCTGTCGGTGCCGGCGGAGTCCGGAGGCGTGATATAGGCCCCCTCGCCCAGGAGATTGAGCCGGCCCACCACAGGTATTTCTACCACGGTCCCCTGGGAGAGGCCATAGAGATCATCGGTTGAAAGGACCAGACACTGCGCCACGCCGCAGATGACCAGCAGCGAGATGATGACTGCTCTCAGCCCGCGCGCTCGTATGTTGAACAGACCCCGGGCAGTGATGAGAGCGGCCGCCGGCAGTAGCGCGATGTTGAACCGGGAGTTCCAGGTCTGAGACAACGTGAAGATCAAGAAAGGGACTACGAGCCACAGAGCCAGCAGCCATGCTTCGCGACCTACGCGCCTCGAAGTTGCAGCGCCCTTGCGGAACCAGGCATAGGCCAACACGACGATCGTCACAATGAACGCAGCGAAGTACAAGGGGGAGAGTTGCTCGGTGAGCATCATGCTCAAGTAGCGAACGTAGAAGGTCGGATCCAACAAGCTCAAGCCCTTGCCCTGGATGTTCACACCACCGTAGGCCACGAACACGAATCGTCCCGAGAAGCCGATATTGGGCAAGGACCACGCAGATGCCAGGGTGCCTCCGATCAAGATCGCACTCAGGAGATTGGTCCCTTGACTCGCGCTCCTGGACACAACGTAGACGGTGAAGCTCAGGAGAATCCAAGACAACAGAGGGAGCCACCCTCCCAACAGGAAGCTAGGGAGGCGATCCCAGTTGGGGACGTACCACATCGCGGTCAACGCCAGGGCAGCCAGAACGTGGAACCAGGGAGAGGTCACCACCCGGCGACGCCTCGTAGATCCCCTCGCGCCGCCCCAAGACACAAATAGCAGGCGTTTCAGCGCGCCAGAGTGCCACGCCTCGTAGGCGATGGGAACACCGGCGAAAGCGATGAACGGCCACTTGGTGAGCAGACCCAACCCCATCCCCAACCCGAAAGCCAGTGACCACCCACGGTGGCGAAAGCCGTCGGTCTTGAGGAGAAGATAGACAGCCAGGGCGACCATCGCCGTAAGCGCATAGTCCACGTAGGAGAGGCGAGAGATACTGAACAGGATGGGATAGAAGGAAACCAGACAAGCGGCCAGGAGACCCACCTTGCGTCCGTAGAGCACCCGCCCGATGCCGTACACCGACCACAGAAGAATCGCCAGATACAGGCAGTTGCTCATCAACGCCACATCGGTCGATTCGCCAAACAGGCGATAGAAAGGCACCACAGTCAAGAAGGGGAAAGGAGGCCGATTCCAGGGCCAGGTCAGCGCAGTGAACAGCGACCTGAGGTTGATCTCTCGAAGGATATCGTTGTAGATCAGCGTCTTCGCCAGGTGGGAGGACCTGTCCCAACCCATCAACGTGACGTTGGCCTCCGTCCACATCCAATTGAGGGCAGTGTGGAACAGAAAGAGGCCCAGCAGGGCCGCCCCAGTCAGATAGCGCCCCCATCGGGCTCCGTTTTCCCTCTCAACGCTGGCCGCCGACATGCTAGTCCCCTACCACCGTCACTTCGCCAAGATGAACCGTATCACCGATCACCTCTCCCTGCGCGTCCAGTACGGGCAATCGCTCGGCGGTACTCAGAAGATACATCCCCGCCACCACCTGGTACCGGCCCGGGGGAACCGACGACTCCACAGCGAGGTCAACTTCGTCTCGCACCGTCTCGCCTACGTCCCAGCGGGACGTGGGATAGAAGCCCTGCATCGGTTGGCCATCGTATTGACCTACGGTCCGCCCCCCCGCATCCGAGAGATGCACGAAGACGGTGTAATCCTCAGCGATTCCGCCCAGTGCCTGCCAGTAGAGCGTGAGATGCACATCCTGCCCTGCTTCCACCGAACGAGGCACGCCGTCGTGTCCCAGCAGCAACACCTGGTCGCCCAGATTCGCAGCCAAGGGTTCAGAAGCCGCCAGTTCTTCATCTTCGCCAACCCAGACGTAGTCGAGAACCACGAAGTCTCTGCCAGAAGATCCAACCTCCTGGGCCACCGGTAGGCGCACGCCGTCTCCACTGCGGTACAGTCCAACCGCCAGGCGATACCATCCAGGCGCCACGTCACTCGGAATGTTCAAGAGGCGCGGATCAGGCACCGTCTCGTCCTCTGTCCAGTAGTAGGTGGGATAGAGGTTCGCCAGTGGAGGGAAGTCGTCTTGAGAGATCGGCGACCCTTCACTCCCTTGCAGGTGGACGAACACTGTGTACTCCTCAGCTATTGGCCGTTGCGCCTTCCAGTACAGGGTCAGCGGCACCTCCGAACCAGGGGCAAGCACGTCGCTCGAAAGCTCATAGCCTACGAGTTCGACCTGTCCTCCAAAATCGATGGCTAGGGTTTCGCTCACCTCTGGCTCTGACGGCTCCTGGAACCCCTCGGCCAGGAGAACCCTGACCCCCTGGACCTCGTGCACCACGTCCATCTGCTCGACCACCGTGCGGATGAAATCCAGGTCGAAGCGTTCGGCCAGCCGCCAGCCATCCACCACGAACCAGACTCGTGAGCCGTTCCTCAGGACATCCTCGAGTTGAGAGGCTGAACTCACAAGGGGTGCCCCGATCCAACGGTCGATAAGAACACCACTCTTGAGGAAGACGTATTCCTCGTACGCCTTGCCCGAGGCATAGTAGTCGCACCGAGGAAGATAGAGCTCGCAGGCGAAAGGCACGATCGTCAATACGGTGTCGCCCTCCTGCCACTGCTCTCCCAGGTACTGGAACGCCAGGTCGTAGCCCCACTCCTGCTCGGTAACGGTTTCGCGAGCGGCGGGCACCAGAAGGAGCAAGGCACCAAACACCAGCATGCAGGTCAGCGGCCGGGAGATGGGTTCCCCAACGGCCTCGCCCCATAGCCAGGCTGGGCGAGCCTGCTTCAGTTGGCGACAGAGCCAACCCACGGCCAGGACCGCCATCCAGGTAGCCGTAAGAAAGAACAACGGCTCTACCATGAACAGATACCGACTGTCCCGCCATGTCGGCCCCACCAGGAATACCATCTCCAAGACGGTCGATGCCAAGATGAGGTACAGGAACAGAGCTGCACGCCAGCCTGGCTGGGCAAGAACCCTCGCCCCCTTGCCCCGCGCACCGACCACCAGCGCCGCGACCACTACACCGAGGCCGACCAAGCAGAGGATACTCAGAGGTAGACGCTCAAGAGTGAGGAAGAAGGGAGCTATGGGCTGGAAACCGGTCACCGCATCCAGGGTGGGCGCCAGATACGGACGCGCTTCGGACAGCGCCTCTAGCTGACCCGGCTGCCCGATGGCCTTCAGCACAAACGTCGCCGCTATGCCCACCAGAGGAAACCCTGCCTCGATGATCGAACCTGGCCTGATGGCGCCACGAGGCCCCATGAGAAAAAGCAGCCCCAACAACAAGGGCACGTAGAGCAGCACACTCACCGGGTGCGTGAACAGAGCCGCCAGGTAGCAGAGAATCCCCATCCAACGGTAGCGAGCACCATCTCGCTCGGTGCAAGCCCGCCACAGGAACCATACTGAGAGGAGCACCAGCAACTGGAGCAAGGCGTACATCCTTACCCGTGCCCCCCAGGCGATGGCCTCTGCCGAGAGCGTCCCCAGAGCAGCGGCTACCAGACCCACGGGCGTCGAGAAGAGCTTGCTGCCCACATAATACAAAAGCGCAATAGTGGCCAGACTCAAGGCCACGCTGAAAGCACGCCCGACCAGAGCGTCGAAGCCCAGGACCTTGAGCAAGGCCGCCTCCAGATACGAGAACAAGAGAGCCTGCTCGTACAGCGTGCCCGAGGGCAACAGCGGATAGCCATGCTCGAGGATACCCCGAATGGCCAGAAGGGAGATGAACTCGTCCACGTGAAGGCTGATGTTGCGCAAGTAGACCACACGGAAACCGAGGCCAACGAAGAGCAGCGTAGACAGAATGACTGGCGCGTAGAGCGGAATGGAGGTCCTGGAGGGTCTACTGAAAGTCATGCGGGGATCCGTGTGTGCCCTTGTCCCTCAGCTCGAGGGGAGCTGAGTCCATTCCGCTGGCGGTTTCACGGACGCGCTGAATGACCTGCAAGAAAAGGGCCTCATACCGCTCCGCCACGCCGGAGATCTGGAAACGCTTCACGTACTCCTGGTTGAATCGGGAGATCCTCTCACGCAAGGCCGTATCCTCGGTCAGGCGCAAGATCCTGTCCGCCAGAGTATCCACATCTTCCACCGGGACCAGGAAGCCCGTTTCTCCATCTTTGAGGAAATCGGTCTGCCCCCCGGTGGAGCTGGCGATCACCGGCAGACCGCAGTGCATTGCTTCCAGGAACACCAGCCCAAAACCCTCGTGCACGGACGGAAGCACGAAGATGTCAGACGCTGCCAGGTACTGGAATTTCCGCTCTCCCCAGATGGGGCCCAGAAACTCGACCCGCGAAGAGAGACCAAGCCTCTCAGATAGGTCGCGTAAGTGCCCCTCCTCCGGCCCCTCACCGATGATCAGCAGTCGTACCTCACGGAGCTCCAGCCTGCTCAGTGCCATAAGTAAGTTGTCCAGAGCTTTGCGCTTGATCAGGCGCCCGATGGCGATCAAGACTACGGGTTCCTCTGGAATGCCCAGCTCCGCACGACTCTTTTCCTCGAACCGAGGGGCGTCAAGTCCGTAGTGGATGACCTCGATGTCCTTCCGGCAGTGGAGGTCCTCGCGCGCCCTGCGCTTGATGTCCTCTGAGATGGCGATGATGTGAGACGAGGAATCGAGCACACGACGCACCACTCCCCTCAGCACTCTGTTGCCGCTGGGCGAGAGTCTCTTGCTGGGATCGTGGATATCGCCGCCGATGATGGTCAAGACCATGGGCGTCTTGAATAGCCGCGACAACACAACCCCTGTGGGGCCAGAGGGAATGGCGAAGTGGGTGTTCAGGACATCGTACCGCTTCTCGCGCAGTACCTGACAGCCCTTCGCGACCCCGCACGGTAGAAAAGAGAGCATCGACGGAAGACTGGCCGTGGACAGTTCTCCCCTGCCCAAGACGGGGACGCGATAGACGCCCAATCCACCCACCGTCTCCTCGCTGGGAAGACCGCGCCAGCCCGTGGTCAGAACGTCTACTTCATGCTCCCTTTCCGCCAATGCCCTTGCTATGTGATAGCTAGCCACTCCCCCTCCCCCTCCCAGAGGGGGGAACTCGTAGTTAATCATCAAGATGCGCATCACTCATTCCAGCATCTCTCTGATCGCGTAGATCTTCTTGCCCTGGGCTTCGTGATACGTTCGCGCCGTGAGTTCTCCCAGAAGGCCCATGCTCACCAATTGGACGCCCACGAGTATCAGGAGCATGGCCAGCCAAAGGAGCGGCCTGTCCGCAATAGGGCTCCCCAGAACCAGCCTGATGAACGACAGGTATGCCGCTATCACGGTACCGATCCCGAAGGAGAACATGCCCAGCAGGCCAAAGACCTGCATGGGCCGGGAGGCATAGCTGAGTAGGAACTTGACGGTCAGCAGGTCAAGCAGCACGGTGATCGTTCTCGACAGATTGTACTTCGACTCGCCGAACCGGCGCGGATGGTGGCTCACCTTCACCTCAGCCAGACGCACCCCCATGGAACTGGCTAGAGCTGGTATGAAACGATGCAACTCGCCATAGAGGCGAACGTTCCGAATCACCTCCAGACGATAGGCCTTCAGCGAGCAGCCATAGTCGTGCAACTTGACGCCGGTCATGCGCGAGATGAGCCAGTTGGCGATCATGGACGGCAACCGCCGGGACAGGAAAGGCTCCTTCCGCTCCTCACGCCACCCGCTGACGATATCGTAGCCCTCGGCCATCTTGTCCAGCAGCTTTGGTATGTCCGCCGGGTCGAACTGCAAATCGGCATCCATGCTGACGATGATTTGCCCCGCTGACTCATCGAAGCCGGCCGCGAAAGCCGCGGCCTGTCCGAAATTGCGTCGAAGTCGAACCACCTTGAGCGTTGGGTTGCCGAGATGCAGTTTCTTCAGCACCTCGAAGCTGCCGTCGGTGCTGCCATCGTCCACAACGACGATCTCGTAGCTCGTGCCCAAGCCCTCGAGCACCGCCTTGAGCGCTGAGTAGAGCGGTTCTATGCTATCCTCTTCGTTGTAGACGGGAATGACGACGGAAAGTTCCACGAGATCGTCTGTCACTGCTGGCCCTGCACTCTCTATCTAGCCTTTGAAGCCGCACCCCATCAGATTATATCATACACCCCGGCCTGAGCAACAGCAGCTTCGCGTAGTGCATATCAATGGGCATTGTACATTGAGGGCGTTTCTGCCCACTGGGCGAGCTTAAGGTAGAAAACGGCCCTTGACCAGAAGGCATCGAGCCGGTCGATGCACTGGACATCGGGCAACAGGGGGCATGAATGCCGGGGAATGGAACACGCCGCACAGCCAGCGCGTACTGAACACTTTCGCTTCCTGGCCGGCAGTACGCTGGACGGCCAGATTCCCCTCCAGCTATCCCGCCTGCGAGAGACAGCGACGACCTGTGCCGTGACCGACCAGAGAAGGAAAAGCCGTTGAAGTCCGAAGAACGTCGAGATCCGATAGACTAGGCTGCTCGCCGTCATGCCCAGCACAAGGGACAACGTCAGCTCTTCCAGCGGCCGAACGTGGACCTCCCCGAGTCCAGCAGCAACTTGCCAGGAAGGTAGATCAACGCAAGAACGCAGAGAACGAATTGTGGAAAAGCCAATGGAGAAAACGCGGTCCAGAAGCTGAAGAGCAGACTCCACACGGCGAGTGCCACTGCCGCGAGGAGCAAGACCAAGGGGACTGGCAGGTCCCTTTCCAAGCGTTTCAACCTGTTACTCGCGCTCATCAGGCACCCGGTCCGCAGCTTCTTTCCTGGCCACGCAGAGCAGCGAAACGCCGAACGGCAGACAGCCCCTGGCGATCAGACCAGTCTCCAGAGAGAAGAGTCGGGCCAGCAATCCATTGAGAAGGCCGCTCGGGAAGTCCAGATCAGAGCGAACCGGTCTCCACTTGCCCAGTACGTTCTTGGCGGCACGGACCGCCCAGACGACTGGGAAGAGCAGCGTGTTGAAGTACGAAATCTTCACCACGTCGAAGCCAGCCTCTTCGACCCGCTGTCTCAGCTCACCTCTCGTATACCTTCTATGATGACCGGAGAAGCGGTCGAAATCGCTCCACAGAAACATGAAGGCTGGCACGAAGAGGACCACCCGGCCACCGTTCTTCAGCACCCTCCAGATCTCCTGCAACCCTCTTGCCTCTTGTGGAAGATGCTCGAGCAAGTCAAGAGCTGTGACCAGATCGAAGCTTCTGTCGGCGAAAGGCAACGAAGCCCCATCCGCCAGGCACAGACGTGACCTGTCCTGTACCTGACAGTACCGTATGGCCTTCAGAGAAACGTCGATCCCGGTGACCTGCCCGTAACGCTCTAGGAAGCCCATGGTGGCACCGGTGCCGCAACCTATGTCCAGGATCCGTGGTCTATCCAGTTCATCCAGGGATTTGTCCAGGAGTCGAGAGAGTATTCTCCTCCGTCCCACGAAGAACCAGTGGGATTCCTCGACCTCGTGCACGACATCGTAGGCGGTCGGGTCCATGGCTAGTCTGCTTGCAGGACGCGGATAGTCTGGGCGGGGACACCCCCCACCACGTGATATGCAGGCACGTCTTCCCTGACCACGGCGCCTGCGGCCACGAATGCACACTCTGCAACAGTGACACCAGGCAGAATGGTAACATTCGCACCTACAAGGCACCCTCTCTTCAAGACAACCCTCTTGGAGTAGGCCGGGAAATGCCTCTGTAGAGGATGGTCCTCGAAACCAAGATTCACGTGAGTGAGGATGGTCACTCTCTCGGCGAGGGTCACATTCTCTTCCATGACGATTTCGTCGGCCAGGTCGAGCAGCGCTTCGTCGCCGAAGAAGCAGTTGTCCCCCACTTGGAGGGCGGCGAAGCCCTTGCGGTAGACGTTGAAGAACCTGACGGCGTGGACGGTGACGTTCCTTCCGATCTGCGCCCCCACCAGACGGAGGAAAACGGTCCTGAGCGGAGGCACGATCATCAAGCGGAACAACACCAGCAGCACAGCGCCCGCCGCGAACCTGACAGCTTTCCTGAGCCCGATCTCTCGTAGAGCCTTCAACGTGCTGGCTCGTCCCTCACTACCTTCCTGAACCGGCACAGCTTCCGGAAGTAGTCACCTATATGAGACAGAGGACTGACCGTCGACTTCTTGTCAAAACGACGCAGGAACAAACAGGGGATCTCCACGATCTGGTACTGCTTGTAGTGTGAGCGGACCATGACCTCCGTGTCCCAGAACCACCGCTGATCCTCTATCTCGTCCAGCACAGGCAGAATCCGCTCGCGCCTGAAGAACTTGTACCCTGTCTCCGTGTCGTTCAAGTCCACGCCGAGTAGCTTCCTCACCAGCCAGGCTTAGCCAGCGCTCATCACATAACGATCCAGTGACCGCAGGTTGAGCTTGTACACACGTCGCCCGATGGCCACGTCGGCCCCGTCTTGCACTGCGTTCACGCACGAGGGGATGTAACGAGCGTGGACCTCCAGATCGATGTCTATGAAGCCCGCTACGTCTCCTTTGCCCACCCTGATGCCATCGGCAACCGTGCCACCTCTTCCCACGTTCTGCTCGTGGAAGATCCTGGACATCCGCTTGTCCGGATACCGCTCGATGGCCCGGTCGATCAACTGTCTCGTTTGGCCCTCGCTGCAATCGTCAACGAAGATGATCTCGTAGGAGTACCGCGTGCCATCCAAAACCTCGATGATCTGCGCCACGCTATCCTCGAGCACCACTTCCTATTATAGCAGGGGAGCACTAGGCTCAGATCCAACGGCTTCCCACTCATCTACTACTCCCCGCCGAGTCGCCAACAGACCACTGGGATACCAGGCCATCGCCCTCCAGACGGTCAAGGCCAACAATGGCGCTGGTGGTCTGTCTCTC
>Ga0315551_10001191_pt1 | contig 19901 bp, 15 predicted proteins | sample SalMarSW160290MG_FD_203678 | JGI IMG/M metagenome (GOLD analysis project Ga0315551, IMG submission 203678) | Salt marsh sediment microbial communities from the Plum Island Ecosystem LTER, Massachusetts, United States - Salt Marsh Sediment SW1602-90 ...
ATCGGCTTTTGGCGCTCCGCGTATACGTGACCCGCGCTCGGTCCGAATATCAGGCCACAAGATCCAATTCCGATGCCGATAGCTATCAAGGCTTCGTCAGCACCAAGTCCCTTGGCACCCTGAAGCACCAAACCACCACCGACACCAACCGGCACCACTGTCCATGCAATCGAGTGCTCTAACGCGGTAGATTTCTTTTTTGGGTTTTCAATAACCGCTTGCTGAGCAGTGATGGATTGATCACCAACAACAAACAGACTAAAATACAGCACAGCAATTCGTAACACGATACACCTCCTCCATCAGGGTAATGACTTCTGAACTGGTTGTCTGCGCACCACTAGTTCGATGAACAGAGCGGCGACCAGAATTGCCAACCAGGCTGTCAGCGATATAACGAGAATGGACCGCAGGATGTCACCGACGGTAGCGGCGATGAGATATTTGTCCAGTATGCTCGTCAATTCCACGTATGTAAGTTCACTTTGGTTCATTTTCGTTTAGCCTCAAACGCGTGTGAGAGGCTTGCTCAGATGCGGTCTGGACATCAGCCGTAGCAAAGAAGTAACTGTCCTCAATCTTTTCCGTCCCGCAGTATCGCCTGTTTGCCTCTCGCATACTGAGGATGTTAATGTTGTCCCAGCCCGCACTCTGGAGTATCCGGCTCATCTTATCAGGACGGCAACCAAAGGTCAGAGGTTCGTTGATCGAGGCACAGAGCTGTATGAGTTTGCGGTTTCCTTGATAGCCGGTTTCATCATCGATCAACTCGGGTGGAACAAAGTCAAAAGTTATACGATTATTCGGTCCTAGCTCCACCAACCGTTCCAATGTTTCTGCTATTATAGCCTCGTTCAGAAACAGGGTAACCCCTTCCCAGATAAAGAGAGTCCTCTTATGCCGCTGGTATCCAGCACTAATCAGTTTTTGTGTTACCGACTCTTTGGAAAAATCGATGGATACATAGGTAACGTTGACCGGTAACCTGCCCAGGAGTCTTCGGGTCAGTGCTTTCTTGATTACCTGGGTAGAATTCAAATCGAGTTCAAAGACGCGGGTCGTGTGGAATTCCTTCAGACGTAGGTAACGGCTGTCGTATCCGGCTCCGAGGAGGACCACTTGTTCGAAGCTGTCTCGCAGGCACTGTAACGAATAGTCGTCCATGAATCGCGCTCGCAGTACAATGGCTTGACGAAGCGTTTGATTAATAGTGCCCATAGCACCGACCAGTTTCATGCCGATCTCACCTGCGTAGTACGGTGCGTACGAATCGGTAATTACTCTTTTCTCCGGTGGTAAGGAAAGTTCAAACGCTTTGGCTCCGGCCGACCAGCGGGCAAAGAGAAAGCCACACTGCTTTTCAATCGTTTTGCTGTAAACATGTTTCATGACATACCTCCTGTTATCCTATGCGTTCCGGTCAAAAACTGGTTTAATTATCCCACGGCTGAGTAGCAGCGGGTAGACTGTAAGCTGCACCAAAATTGCAATCAGCATAATCCAGTAAATCACCAAAGGTGCAGATTTAAGGAGAATGAAAACCGGCAAAAAGAAGACCACTGTCAGGTAGTTAGTGATACTTTTATATCCCGGTTTCCAGTGGGTGGTTACCAGGCTGGTAATGGGGTACTTGACGGGGGAAATAACCAGTAAAATCAGGATGGCAGTATAAACCGTGGCGAATACTGAGGACAACTCAAGGAAGTAGAACAGGAAGAGAGAGAAAAAAATGGGAGGAGCACCGACCGAGTAGCCATCTTTCAGAAACGTTTCCTTTCTGGAGTATTTCCAGGACGCTGCCATTGCTGCAACGATAACGAGCACTACCCCAGTCCCTTGAAGAAACAGACCTGTCCGCCAGAAAAGCATCATTGGCACAAAGGTCAGCCCCACCAGATCGGTGATGATATCGAGTACCTCACCTGATGTACCAGGGAAACTGTCGTGGACCCTCAACTTGCGGGCAAGTGTTCCATCGAGACGGTCGACCAGCAATACCAACAGGCTGTACCTGACGGTTGCATCATAGCGGCCTTCAAGCAGCGCCATCAACGCCAGAGCGGCAAAGGCGAGACCTGCCAGAGTCAGCAGGTGCGGCGAGTAGTATAGATACTTCTTCATTTTGTTCTCCCTTCAATTCATAAGCAACTTCTGTGACCAATAGAATGCTGGAGCTGCAGCAATAAGGCTGTCAAAGCGATCGAGTATCCCGCCGTGTCCCGGTATCAACGATGAAAAGTCCTTGGTGCCAAGTCGGCGCTTCACAAAGGAAAACGTTAGGTCGCCAGTAGTGGTGGATATCGAAACGACAAGTGCTAAGCCAAGGAGTACCGAAAGGGAAACGCCGGGTAGAAGGAACGACAGAGCAAATGCTCCCAATAGGGATGCAAGGATGCCTCCGATGAGCCCCTCCACCGTTTTGTATGGACTCAACTGTGGACACAGCAGGTGGCGGCCCAAAAGTCTGCCAGAAAGCTGAGAGAAACTGTCACTTATTGCTACGAGGGAAAAGAGAAAGGCAAAACTGTAGTACCACATCTCTGCCTCTCCAAAAAGCAAATGTGCGAGGCAGGTACTCAATAGAATGAAAATGAGCAGTGACAAACAGAACGAGCCGAAATGTCGGTGACTCAGGTGGTGATGCAACTCAATAGTCCCACCTACCGCAATGGCTACTAAGAAGATTGCCAACAGCCAACGACCGGCATAACCAGCTATAAGCAAACTGATGATAATGACGAAGTAAGTGGCAAACTTAACCCAGTCGGACTTCGTGTGCGACCGGCCACGTTGGCAAGTGAAGTGCGTAAGCGCTGTGAGCACAGCTCCGAGCGCAAACAATCCAACTATTACCATAAGCAAGCGTGTCAACATGTCAGCATCCTTCCTCTCCCTTTGGAACGATCACCTTGAGCGCAGAGGGGATTACCCGGACATTAAAACTGGTGCCGTATTGACGAATTTCTCCGTCACCAAAGAATGCTGCAGAGTGGACTGTGCTGATCGAGAGACTCCTCGACTGAAAGTGCCGGACCCCCTGCATACCAAGGTGTCTGCCCCTCAAGGTGTTGGCTATGATCTTTAACAGATAGGTGCGACTCCGGCTTTGTTCAATAAGACAACCATCAAGCAGACCATCACTGTTAATCGCTTGCGGTGATACACGAAAGCATCGACCGAGAGTCGGCTGGTTCATAACCAGCAACGAAAACGGGTCACAGATGATAGATTTACCATTCACTCGAATTGTAACTTTACCAGAACGATTCAGACGGTTAAAAAAGGTATGGAGCAGAGTTAAGATGTATATTCTGCTGCCCAAAAGATATGAGACCATCTGACCAAAAGGGACCTGACGCCTAATTGCTTCAGCCACCGCAGCAGCATCGCACGGAGCGCCGATTCCACCAGCAGTGAGATAGTACCAGCCGTTAACGCAAATGACGTCGGCCAAGCGCAAGTGTCGTTTGAGGATGATATCACACGCTTTATCGATACTGTGAGGGAGATTGTAATATAATGCCAAATCGTTCGCTGTTCCGGCCGGGATGATACCAAGCGCTACGTCGCTTCCCATGATGCCATTGAACACCTCGTTGATGGTGCCGTCGCCACCGACAACAACAACCGTGTCTACCCCTTGCCTGACGGCTTGGCGGGAGATGTCGGTAGCGTGGCCGGGGTAGGCTGTTGGCACAATGTCGAAAGACGTGTCTGCGAATTTCCTGCGGAGCACTGCCTCGAGGCGTTTGCGCGAGTACTTTCGCGACTTTGGATTTACAATGACTCTGATTCTCATCATATCTTCTCACGACATATGTTATGCCGCCCTCCGCATCTTCCTGCCCCAATTGGTTTCAAGGCAGTGGCTCAGGATTGTATCGAAATAGCCGGACAATGCCGGAACCGAGATACTAGTGCCTTTCAGGACGTGTCTTGCATTGGTGTCATTGAATAACCTGGTCACACTAATGTATGGCTTATAGAGGCTCATGAAATCGGTCGTCCTGCGTGCCTTGTGTGAAACGACCGGTAACAGCGCGTGGCTGAGGATTTCTGGCATGAATCTGACCTGTCTCAGTGGTCGAGTCGCCGCGTAGCGATTGAAATAATCAACGGCGTGTTTCACAATCTCATCAACAGTCATGCACTTTTCGCAGCCAGCTACAATGTGATAAGTTTTGCCAATATGATCTGTGCTTTTCAGGAAAATGTGATTGATGGCGTCACTGACGAAATCCACGGGCACGACGTCTAAAGGAACGCGAGTAGAACATGGAAGGGTGGTAATCATACCCTCGTAAATAAGCCTGAGGGGGGTGTACAGGACATTAAACGCCGCCGTTCTACCGGTTTGTGAGTCGCCCACAATGATACTGGGGCGAAAGATCGATACCGGTAGTTCAGACATGAGTGATCTAACTAGCCGCTCCGATTCCCACTTGGTCTGTTCATAGGTATTGGAAAACCGCGCGTTATCTGGCAGTTCGTATTCGTAGACTGTGCCACCTCGGTCACCACAGACGTACGCGGTGCTGATATAGGCTACACCCTGAAGATTGCCGTTTTCCCGAACCCGCCGGGCCAGGGTCATCACATTTGCTGTGCCTTGATAGTTGATCAGCCGGGAGTATTCTATCGGTAGTTGAAACTTGGTAGCGGCGGCAGAATGAATGATATGAGTCACCTCCGAGGTCAGACGATTCAGTACCGATTCTGAAAGCCCAAGACCATTGGATGTGATATCTCCGCACACCACCTTCACTCGCTTGCTGTACGACTGTAGATCCAAACCCGGGTCGTGTGTTTTAAGGGTGTTTTCGAGACGACTCATCGCATGGGGAATCGATTCTCCACGGATGAGCAGAATGAGTCGAGCGTCTGGATCGTCTTCAAGAATGCGTAGGACGAGTTTTCCTCCTAAATTTCCCGTCACGCCTGTTATGAACAGAGTACGTATCATCGGTCTAACCTACCTCAACGGGTTCTTAGTTTCGTTCTGGTATACTGAATAGCAGGCACTGTGCCAGTAGAGGCAAACACAGTCTGTTCGCTGTAAGTTGATAGATTGCAGCGAGATGAGAGGACAAATGTTAGTTTGCCGCTGTGATTAAGTGTGTGTATTTGCTATCCACCTATAGATACAAGTATCCAGAAAAGTTGCGTAGCTGATATCGATTACCTATGTTTACATTATTTAATGGATCAAGCATATGGATTGCTCAATATCGTGAAGGAGAGTGACTTATGAAAGAAAACATGAAGGGTGACGACAATACACGCTCCTTCGCAGCTCTGATGCCGGGCACATTCGTATCACACTACCGAGTTTTGGAGATGATTGGTGTGGGTGGAATGGGGGAAGTATATCTTGCTGAAGATACGAAACTAAACCGACGAGTTGCAATCAAGTTGCTCCCAAGAGGATTGGCGGATGAGCCGGAATTCCGGGCACGTTTCGCTCGCGAAGCAAAGTCTATAGCGTCACTGAGTCATCCCAATATCGTGACTATCCACGAAGTCGGGGAGTACCGAGGTCGCCCCTTTTTTGTCATGGAGCATGTCAAGGGTCAGTCCTTAAAGGAACTAATCCGCAACAAGACCTTGACTTTCGTCCAGATTGTCAACATAGCTATCCAGATATGCGACGGGATGGCAGAGGCGCATAGGGTTGGCTTAATACACCGTGACATCAAGCCCTCCAACATCTTGGTCGACGATACCGGACGGGTGCGCATTCTGGATTTCGGTTTGTCTCGAGTGGTGGGGGAATCAGAACTCACCCGCACACCTTCTTTGATGGGCACAATAGGATACCTCTCACCGGAGCAAGTCAAGGGCGAAGAACTTTCTCCTGCTTCCGATCTGTTTTCCTTCGGTGTAGTGTTGTATCAAATGCTCACTGGTTCCATGCCCTTCACAGGTGAGTATGAAGCCTCGGTTCTCTTTGCCATAGTCAACGATACCCCACCAGCGGTTGGCTCTCTTAGGCCTGACCTGCCACCACAATTTGAACACATTTTGTCAAAACTTCTTGAGAAGGATCCGAAAAATCGCTTTGAGGATGCTGCTGACGTTGCCGCAGCTTTGAGAGCGGTATTGAGTGGCAGGAAGGAACATCCATCACGAGGAGATAGCCTCGCTGTTAAGAAGCGTCGGCGAGTATTATGGCCGGTCGCATTCCTAGTGCTGGCTATCGGGTTGGTGCTCGCGTGGCGTTTTAAGGTTTTCAGTCCCAGCGACTCTCTCTCCGGAAGAAAGATGTTGGCAGTACTACCTTTTGAGAACTTGGGTCCCTCTGAGGACGAGTATTTTGCAGATGGTATCACTGATGCTGTCACCACCGATCTGGCTTCTTATAGCGATCTGGGAGTCGTGTCCCGAACGAGCGCCGTGTTGTACAAAGACAGTAAGAAAAGTCTCAGAGAAATCGGCGCGGATCTGGGGGTGGATTATGTTCTGACCGGCACAGTCCTCTGGGAAAAGTCCCCTGACGTTCACAGAGTCCGAATCAATACCGCTCTCTTGCGGGTGGCTGATGACTTACACATCTGGGGGCATTCATACGAACGCGTATTGGATAAGATCTTTGCCATCCAGTCGGAGATAGCTCACAATGTGGCCAGGTCGTTGCACGTGTCTGTCGTTGAGACTAAGGACCGCAGGCTGGTGGGTAGCCCTACCGACAACTTAGAAGCATACGATTTCTACCTCCGTGGCAACGAGTACTTCAACAAAAGCTGGGATCAGAACGACATTCAATTCGCCATACAAATGTACGAACGCGCCGTTGATTTGGACCCCTCCTTTGCCGCTGCGTATGCAATGCTTTCCCGGGGGCAGGCTAGCATGTATTGGGAATATTATGATCGTTCTGACAAGAGGCGACGCTTGGCTAAGCAGGCTGTTGAAAAGTCGTTGAATCTCCAACCTACCCTTGAATTGGGACATCTGGCTCTGGGTTACTATTATTACCATTGTGAACTCGATTATGAAAGGGCGCTACAGGAGTTCACTCTGGCATTGGAAAGCCAGCCCAATAACGCCGATCTGTACAACGCTATAGGCGCTGTTCAAAGGAGGCAGGGAAGACTCGAAAGTGCCGTGCAAAACTTCCAGAAGGCGCTGGAGCTGGATCCACGTTCTTACCTCAAAGCGTTTGATGTTGCTTTGACTTACGGCCTGATGCGGGAATACACCAAAACGGCAGAATATCTGGATAGAGCTATACTGTTGGCACCTGATTGGTCCCTTCCGTATATATATAAGGCCTGGTTACACATCCTCTGGACAGGGGACGTCTCTGCGGCCAGAGCAGTGCTATTGGAAGCCTCAATACGGGTCGACCTGACGATTTCCAAGTACTTCTGGTGGATGGCGCGCATTGTGGAACAGAATTACGAAGAAGTTCTAAAAAAGACGCAAATCGGAACGGACACGGTCGGATATCAGCTACACTGTGCCCAAATGAGCCGGCTCATGGGACATAATGAGGTTGAACACGCCTATGCCGACTCGGCCCGCATAGTTCTCGAGCAACAGGTGCAACAGCGGCCGGAGGACGCCCGTTTGCATAGTCGTCTGGGACTTGCCTATGCTGGGTTGAGGCAAAAGGAACAAGCGATCTATCATGGGAAAACCGCGGTGGAGCTCCTTCCAACTTCGAGTGAAGCATTCGACGCTCCATTCTTAGTTCTTAACCTCGCCGAGATATTTGTTATCTTTAACGAATACGACGCGGCTATTGATCAGCTTGCTTATCTTATCTCGATCCCTGGGTTCGTATCGCCAGCGTACCTGCAACTCGATCCCCTCTGGATCCCATTGCACAACCACCCCCGCTTCCAACGCTTACTTGCGGACGGGATATAGTGCTTTATAGGTCAGGTTCCGAATCCGCCTTAGGCAGACTATAACTCCCACGTTCACTACTCCTTTTCCGAACCAATTCCGTAACGAGACATCTTGTCTTTGAGGCCCTTGCGAGTAAGGCCGAGGGTCTTAGCTGTCCTTTGGATGTTGCCTTTGTTTTCGGTGAGAGTAGATTTGATGAGGTCACGTTCAACTTTTTCAATGACTTTTCTCAGATGACCTCCAGGGTGGCCGGGTGCAGGACCACGGGTTGTAGTACCCAAAATCTCCGGCGAAAAATCAACCAGGCCAATCACTCCATCGGCCTCGCTAATTACTGCCGCGCGCTCAAGCTCATGTTCCAACTGCCGGATATTACCTGGCCAGGAATACGTGCAAAGTGCTTCCAATGCTTCAGGGGTAACTGACAGCTGGTCAGCACCCAGCTTGACCTTTAATCTTCTCAGGAAATGATGAACTAATTGAGGAATATCCTCGCGGCGGTCGTTTAGTGGTGGCAGTTCAATTGTAAAGGTGTTGAGTCGATAGTACAAATCCTTTCTGAAAGAAGCCTTTTCTATTTCTTGAGCAAGGTCTCGATTGGTGGCTGAGATAACACGAACGTCTACATACTCTGTTTTCGAAGCTCCAATTGGCCTGATTTCCCCGGTTTCAAGTACGCGCAGAATGGCAATCTGTGTCGATTGGGGCGCGTCAGCGATTTCATCGAGGAAAATCGTCCCTCCATCGGCTTCTTTGAACAACCCCGATTTGGCCCGGTCAGCACCCGTAAAGGCTCCCTTTACATGACCAAACAGTTCAGATTCGAGAAGTGATTCCGTTTTTACCCCACAGTTTTTCACCACAAACGGTTTGTTACGACGGTTACTGTGATAGTGCACTGCCCGTGCAATCAGTTCTTTCCCGCTGCCGGTCGGCCCGATAATCAACACGGGTGAGTCATTGCCGCTGACTTTCGAGGCCAGCGTCAAGACGCGTTTCATTGCGGCGGATTTGCCAACGATATTTTCAAAGGCAAAGGTGGTATCCAGCTCCGACTGCAAGCGGATGTTTTCATCACGCAGCTTTCTTTGCGAAAGTTCCAAAAGCTCATTCTTGCTGGCCAGTTCTTTGAGAAGCTGAGCATTCCTGAGAATCTGTGCCGACTGAGAGGCCACAATACCCGCAACACGGCATTGACTCTCATTAAACGGACCGTCTTTCTCATTCCGCACAAGACTTGTCAAACCGATTATCTCTCCGCGAACCACCATGGGGCAACAGAGTATAGATTTAAAGCGCCCGCCCTCCGAGGAGAGTCCCGGAAATCTGTTGTCTGTATCGAGATCATCAACCTTCAACGTCCGCTTGTGCTTGAGTATCCAGCCTGTTAGGAGAGCGTCAACCTTGTAGGGGATATCGTCGGAGTTTGGTTGCTCTTTGCGAACAACAGTTTCGAGGCTGCTCTCACCTCGTTTGCTTACCAGATTGACCACTCCTTGACTGGCGTTGGTGAAACTCACCAGTTCGTCGATAATAACCGACATAATATGATTAGTCTCGCGGGCTTGGCAGACTCTCTCCATTACTCTATTAATTGTGGAGAGCTCGTTGAGTGCGCTCTGCAGACTCTTTATATCAGAATTATCCGACATGCCGCAAAACTCCAAGGCAACAGTGTAAGCTCCACACCCAAAATATGTTTCACACGCACCACCGTCAAGCGCTAAAACTCTCCGCACACGACTATGCACTCCGCATTCTTACCCGCAGTTGATTGTCCAGTAGCCAGTTATCAGTGGCGAACAAGGTGAGACAGAACAAAGTTCTCCCGTAAGCGGATAGTTGCTATCCCTCTGATGTTTTTCGCGCCTCATTTCGCTTGCACTGCTATCCCTTTATGAGCCATAGAGTTCCAGTAAGTGGGTCTTCCCTCGCTGGCTTGGCACCTTGGTTGCTTATTCCATATCATAGCACTGTGTGAATAAGGACAAAGAGAATGATTTTCTTAAACGATAACAGATGATTGCGTATATGGGCTATTATATCCATATATAGTCGTAACCGTCTGTGAAAGGAGGTATGACCATGTTGTAAAAGGAGACCTTTTTGACTGAATCACGTAATCAAATCACAAAAAAAGGAGAAAATTATCATGAAGAAGACAGGATTAGTAATGGTAATCATCTTGGCGCTGCTGTATGCAGGCTGTGAGAAAGCAGTCGAGCCCATGGAAGGTTCCGGTGCCCCATTCGACCAGGAAATGACGGCTCTGGAGCAATGCGCCTGGCCCGCTTGCTCCCAGCAGCCACCATCGCCGCTAGTAACAGTTTATAGTGGTGACAATTCGCTAAGCTTTTGGCCGTTCACCGGAACCAATTTTTCGGGGGAAGGACAAGACCCGATCAACTTAATCTTCTTCGGTGAAGCAGACCCAAGGGATATTAGAGCAGCGCTGCTTTCCCTGGATGGAGATCGCAGCGCGTTCGGTTTCCCGCCGGTGCCTCCTTTTAATTCAACATGGGATGATGCCATCGGTGATGTTCAGACCGGATATGGGGAGCCGGACGGCTGGGTCGGTGGTTGTGTACAGTTGTCGTGCGGTGAGTACGGGGAAGCTCGCTTTCACGTGAGGCTGTTCAGAATAGGAAATTGGACAGTAGGAAATGCCCACTTCGAAGTATTGATCCCCGGAACAACCGATCATCAGGTGCTTAGTTGGGAGCGAGCCGAAGAGTTCGTTATTGCAGATTTCATTCGCAGCGGTTTGCTGAATCCGGATGTCCCAATGATCCCCACGGATCAAATCAACCCGTCCCCTTTTCGGGCCATCCCGGCGGTGATATACAACGGCTTGCCGGTAGAGATCAGACAATACATCGAAGGACCGCTGAGTGATGTCAGCGAGGACGTTCCTATCAACACCGACGGTCATGCTATGATCTTAAATCTGGCAGACAAGGTTGATCACCAGCTTGGTGTTTGGCAGAACGACCTTGTAATAAACTTTGATCAAGTGATACCCAAGCCATTCTGCTCCTCGGGACCGGATGACTACGTGTATGTCCAAGGCCCAGTATCGTTGAGTCAAACCGTGCGTCTCACACGAAGAGGAATTTTCACTATGAACTTTCATGCCGATGGTGAACTGTCCGTCACCCCTGTTGATCCCCTTACTGGTGAGCAGATCGGCGAGACGCTCACGGCGCGGATAAAGCAACATCATGCAAGTATCGTTACCAACAGGTCTTCATCAGCATCAAGTGTCGTGTTTCAGCAGCTGACGCCGCTCTCGGCACCTGGGGCTGGCTGGCTGTTTACTCGGCTGCGCGTAAATACTCCCGGATGTGATGGATACCAGGCAATAGTCCGTTGTGCATCTGAGCCGGAGGAGAATGAAGGGATCATTGCGGATACTGATGCGATGCAAATGGAGGAATCCGCTAAACGTGCCGCTATCGTAAGCATTAGGTAAACCAAGACAGAGGTCTGTAGGGGTCCGGAATATGGACCCCTACACGTTTCTGCTCGAACAGTAAACGCAGGAGATTATGACCTACGTATGGTTTCATCCCGAACTGGCCATTCACTCCAGTCTTCAGTCTGAATGGTCACTGTCTGGACACAGACTCCAAGCGATACCTCTGACTAGGAAACAGCGGAGGAAACCAGGTGCATCATTTCATGGCGGTCCAATAATCACCCTCAGGAAACTTTTGTAAGTTTTGAATTTGAGGTGCAGTTACACAATGCCATAACCAGGTGAGGCTGAGTTAATTCGAGGCCTAACGTTTGAAATCAGCGGCGGGATATCGTCCGCTGCATTTCTTGGTTAGGTGATCTCTGCACGCAGATTGAGAAGACCTGCTTCTGTCTTCCGGTAACCACAACCACGATAAAATGTGTCCAGGGGTGGCTCATAATCCACATGCAGCGATTCAATTTAGCGCTCTTTAGAAACTTCCGCTGCCAGCCTCATTAATTCTGTTCCAATCCCTCTGCGCTGATAATCACCGTGTACAGTGGTGTCCAGAATGAAGCCGTGTATTCCACCATCCCATGCAACGTTGATGAAACCGACCAAAAGAGAACCATTAAAGGCGTAAATATAAGTCAGGCTTCGTGATAGTATAGGTCTGAATTTGCGACTTACGTGATTTTCTCATACCTCGGCAAAGAGCGCGTTCAATGATTTGTCAGACACTTCGGGCTGGATTTTGTACTCAATTTTATTCATAGGATGGGAACAGGCACCTAACGTTCTGGCGTTCAGCTGAGGACGCCGGAGGCGGCCGTCGCCTGCAAGACCTTGTTCGACGGCACGATCCCGCAGTTCGTCCACGGGGCTCAGCACAGTTAGCGATTCGGATGCAGCTCATAGTCCACGATGCGACTCATCAGCAGGACACCGTAGCCAGCGAACCAATGTACCGAATGATTTTCATAGCACCTCCCATGAATAGGGTTATTTGTCAAGCCAAAACGAAGGCTGTTCGCATCATTTCACTTTCTTCCCAGAAAGATGGTCCGTTAACCTCCCCCTCCGCGCTCTGATGCTCATCATTCTGGTTCAAATTGGAGCAATGTAGTCTACCAGATGGTCAATATCAATGTAACATTCTAAGACCGAAACAGAAAGATCTGATCTATACCGGATCCAGAAAATTCTTGGTGAACTTATGAAATGGAAAGAGTTCTCTGAGAGTGAAAAAGTGGCCCCGACGAGACTCGAATAAACACCCTGTCCTTAGCAGAGTTGCTGATCTATAGGTAATTCAGTATGTAATCAGGATGTAAGAATTCAATGTTAAAGCATCATTTACTGTGACCAAATCGTGACCGATTCGGTGTCGCGTTATTCACTGTTATTGGGGGATATATAGGCTGGCGTGGCCGCGATCTGTGATTGCGGTTCACCAACCGTGCACTTTCCCTACAACTCCTCACTAAATTACTGCCCTTCCCCTCATGTTAGAGAAAGGCACATATTATGTCAGGCACTAGCCCAAAGCAGCTCGAGGCCAACCGGCGCAACGCCCAGCGCTCCACCGGCCCCCGGACACCCACTGGTTGTGTGGCCGTGATTTCTAATCGCGGCTCGCTGACCGACGAACTCAGACAGGTCGGTGTCCCGGAAGATATGCTGGTGGAGAAAATAGCCGTCGCGTACGCAAGCCGTTTTCGCGTTCTCTCTTCCTCTCCCGACACTCTCAGAATCGTCCGCCACCAAAACGCCATCGAGCGCCAGCTCCATCGGGCTATCACACAATTGTATCGCCTGCAAGAGCACCGTTGCCTTTCCAACCCCCAGCCCCCAGAGACGCTGCCTATCGACGAAAACTAAAAATTACCAAACAAACCCATTTCACCTCTCCCCCTCCGTCGAGGTGCCCTACCATATATAGATTGTAGGTCGGAACCCCCTGCGGTTCCGACAACCCCGGGCTCGGGGCAGATGTGGAGAGGTTGCCTCAAAAGCAAGTTGCTCAAGGCAACGAAGGTTGTCATCCTGGGCGGGGTCGAAGAATAACGACTGTGTGACAAGGACTTATAGCAAATCAACATTGAAGATTTACATATTTAGGTAGGTGCCCCATCGCTTGCGGTGGGTTTCGGTCGCTACGCGTACAATAGTCAGCAGTAATGCAGGATCTGGGGCAGATGTGGACCTCTGCCGCCCACAAAGTCTCGCCTGCTACCACAAATCCGCAGGGAAAACCAATGAAAGCTTGACAACGCTGCCCACGTTGACGCCTACATTGTAGCTGACCGTATCACTGTCAGGCAGATATATCACGCTTAATGTGTGGGAGCCGATGGGGACGTTGGAAAAGGAGAAGTTTCCTTTCGCGTCAGGGTTGGTTGAGGCAGTAGTTGTACCGCCGGAACCGTTGGGATAGGTCAAACGAATGACTAACGAATCTTTATAGGTGGTGCCAGGCATGTTGTAACTGGCGTCCACCGCAAATCCCTCAATCACGTTGTTGAGCAAATCGGCAGAACTGTTCGCTATCAGTTTATCAATATTCGATCCGGAACCGGTCGAACGTATCAGGGTGTCGGTATAAGTATAAGTGACCTTCCAGGCATCTTCCTTGAAGTCACCGCTGTTGAATCCCTGTGCAATGTAGGGGCCGCTCCATGTCGCATAGCTGCCGGGATTTTGTACTAACGCATCGAGGTTTGGCGGGAGAGCACCGACATCGCCGACATAACCGAAATCAGCGCGAGCGCCATTTACATACACGTCCGGATTGCCCACAATGGCCCAAGCCAGCTGGTCCAATTCTTTTTTGGTCTGCTCATATTTGGCGGTCTCAATCGACGCCGACATTTTCCGGGTAGCAACAGTAGCCACTACTCCTATGAGAACGATTACAAGCACCAATTCTATCAAAGTAAAACCCAATTTGTTGCTTTTAAACATCAGACTCATAATTCTACTGAAAAGCTAAGAGTCAAACCTCGGCAATATAGCACTTCTTACTAACCCTTATGGGCAGTCTCCTGTAGTGACGCTGATCGTCGAACCATCGGAGAATTCGACTGTGAAGGTCACATTGTCCATGTCAACATTCGGCCCTCCGGTGGGGTTGACTCTAAAATCGTCAAAATCAACCCTTAATGATTGACCGTCGGCGATCGTCTGCGTACTGGTAAAACCGACCTTTTCGCCGGAGCTGGCTCGGGGGTTGTTCTCATTAAACACCGTTGTGCCGTCCCATTTGATATACCGGTAGTAAGCAGTCGGAGAAGACCAGGTGAGCGTTACAGAATCGACACTTACCTGGCTGCCGGTGTTGTTTTCAATCCAGAAGAAGAATCCGTGGCAATCGTTATACAAAGAGTCTGAATCACTGACCTTGGTTAAACTGCTTGAATAGCCACCGCTGGTATCATACCAGACATCGGATGCCAGATAATACTCATTGTACAGTGATGAGTTGGGCACTACCGAAACAAAGCGTTTAAGCGTGTCGTCATCAGGCAGGTAAATGATTTCAATATCATGATTGCCAATTGGGATTGAATCAAAAGAAAAATACCCTCCGGCGTCCGGGGCGGAGGACTTCGTGAGCATGCTGCCTGAACCGTTGGGGATTGTGAGTCGCACGCTTACTGAATCTTTGTAATTCGATCCCGGCGGGGTGCCGTCAAGATCGTAAACGACGCCAGAAATAGTATTGGCCAGCAAATCGCTCGCAGAGTTGGCCAATCTGCGAACAATACCCGACCCGCCGGTTGATGTTATTGTAACGCCGGCTGAGTATTGATAAAGCTCCCCCCAAGCGTCCTTTTTGTAGTCGTCTACTATCTGCGAAAAACGGCGCTGAATGTACGGACCGTTCCAGGTGCTGTATCCCCCCGGGTTTTGAACCAAGGCGTCGAGATTGGGTGGAAGGGCGCCGATATCGCCAACGTAGCCAAAATCGGATCGGACGCCGTTGTTTTGAAGTTCTGGATTGCCGACGATAGCATAGGCAAGCGCATCCTGTTCCTGTTTGGTTTCCTCCACCCTGGCCGTATTGGTAAAGATTGTGGCGGAGCGGAAAGCAACCGCCGCCAGGATACCGGCTATAACAATTAACAGAACTACTTCTATTAGTGTAAAACCCTTTTGGCTTGCCTGCTTCATTTTTTCTACTCTTACGTCGTCTCTGTGGTTCTTTCCATGACAAGATCCTAAGGACTACTTTGAGCGACAATATTGCCAGCCGATCCCCACGCGAGGTACGAGACTACTTCGGTGGTGTGGTTGACTTCGCTGTCCTTCGATTTTTCCTCCTCAATCTTGACTTGCACGGAAGAGGCCCCGAGGTTTTGGAAACGTGTGCCGCAGGTGTTGCCACCATTGTACGTGTCATCGTGGCAGAGGAAGATCGGTGCCAGCGAAAAAGCTGGTGAGAAGTTAATCGTGTACCAGTTGTGGGTTACTGAATTGGGTGTTCGGCCTGCGAGGAATGCGACGCTATTGTTCGTGCCAGAGCCAATCTCAATCGCTACCCAGGCTACTGACTCGGCTCCGTGTGATCCGTTCGCAGCTTCCTCTTCCTGCACTTTGATCTGGAATCCGGTCGACGATAGATTGCGGGTCCTCGTGATACATGCAGCCGCGTCATTGTAGCTGGCCACACCGGTGATCAAAGCCGGTGTGGAGGAAAAGCTCTGCGAAAAGGTAACGCTCGTCCAAGAATCGGTGGTACTGACAGTTCCTGCCTGGATCATAGTTCCGTCTTCGAAGATGTGCACGCCAGCTTCTACCACAATGTATGGACAGGTCTCAGTCGTGTGCGGTCCATCGCAGTAATCCCACTCTTCCATTTGCCATTCAAAGCTGGTGGATGTTACGTTCCGAACTCGCAGATGTGTCGGGTCACTCCCGTTATAGCTCAATCCACGCATGACCACGACCGGGCTGGTGTAAATGCTATTGAGACTTACAGCGTACCAATCAGCGCCCGTGGCCTGATTCCTTACTATTTGTCCGACTTCGCCAATGTTGGTTAAATCCGAGGAGAAATGACCGGAAGCAAATTCGTAAACCAAACTGCTTTTATGACGGGGCAATACAGTCAGGTAGCGGAACAGAGTGTCGGCCTCGGGAGTGTAGATGATTCTGAGTTCATGTTGACCAACCGGAATCGAGTCGAGCGTAAAAGCCCCGATTGAATCAGGATGGTAAGTTTTTGTAACCGTACTACCTGAGCCATTCGGGATGGTGATTTTGATATCAACTGAGTCCTTGTATACCGAACCGGGTAGAGAATCATTGGCGTCTTTAATGGTACCGTTGAGCGTATTGAGCAGGTAATCTGACGTGGTGTCGGCAATTTTCTTGATGATAGTTGAGCCGCTGCCGGTGGAGGTGATGGTCAACCCGCCGGTATAAGTATAAAGTTGGCCCCATTCATCCGTTTTGAACCCCAGGGTATCCTGGGCAAAGCCGGAAGGAACGTAAGGGCCGTCCCAGGTGGTGTAGCTGCTGGGATTACTCATGAGAGCCTCAAGGTTGGGCGGGAAGGAGCCAATGTTTCCGACATAGCCGAAATCGGAGCGTTCTCCGTTGCTAACAAGAGCAGGATCACCCACAATTGCTTTGGCCAGCATTTCCATCTCACGTTCGGTCTTAACCTGTCGGGTATCCTCCACTATCGCCTTCATCGACTGCATGGCCACGCCTGCCAGAATACCAATCACAACGATGACAATGGTCATTTCAATGAGGCTGAAACCCTGTTCTCTGGGTAGTAAATGAGTCATAGTCTTTACCACAGATTATCACGAAGGCTGATTGTTATATGACAGTCATCTCCCGGCACAACAGTCACGCGGCGAGATAATGTATCATTGTCGGGAATATAAATTGTCCGCAGCAGATGACTACCGATCGGGATCGAGTCAAACCGGACAAATCCATCAGAAGCGGGATACCGGGTTGTGGTAGTCAGAGAACCAATACCATTGGGATAAGTCAGGAGAAATTTTGTCGAGTCCTTGTACGTAGCTCCCGGCGGCGTGTTATCCAGATCGGTTACGACCGCCGAGACCGTGTTCCGCAGAAGGTCGTCAACAGAGTTGGCGATTGCTCGCGTGATGCTCGTTCCGCTGCCGGTAGAGGTAATCGCGCTGCCGCCAGAGTAACTGTACGCTTTTCCCCAAGCATCGATCTTAAACTCTGTTTCGCTACCGGTATCTGTGGGGTAGAAATCATCCTGGATATAGGGGCCATCCCAAGATGCATACCCCGGGTCGGAAACCAAAGCGTCCAGGTTGGGGGGCATCGAGCCAATATCGCCGACATAGCCGAAATTACACCTCACTCCACCGGAGATAAGACTCGGATTACCAGTTATCGCCCAAGCCAGTTGATCAAGTTCCTTTTTGGTCTGTACCACCTTGGCGGCATCATGGGTTGTTCTCAAGTATCTGATACCGACTGAGGTGATAATACCGATAATGACAACCACTATAACCAGCTCAAATAAGGAATAGCCATTTTTTGATTTGAGTCTGCTCAATTCAACTCGCTGGAGAATATTTGTTTATCTAAGGGAAATATCGGTAGATTAATAAGGTAATTTATTAGGGATAAACCAGAGCGATTTGGTGTTAAAAACGGAGTTTTTAATTCTTTCCCTGTCATTCCTGCGAAAGCCCTCCGCCCGCCTTTGAAGGAATATTAGGTAGAAATCTAAGGATTCTCTGGATTCCGGCAACGGCAAAAAGAACAATAATATATGGTAAACTATGCCTTTAATATCAAATTAGTATAATTTGTTTTATTGCCTGGGAATAAATAGTAAACTAAACCGAATTATTTTATCCGCTTTTTTGTTCCTTCCTGCTAATTTTCTTTTGACTTCTGAAATGCGAGGCCCCATATTCAAGCGATTTTTTATGAAGGCGGTACCTTTAATAAAGGATTAAAAAAAGAAGACTTGGCTGCCAAGGAGTAAAATTAGGCTGTTTGTGAAATATTTTTATGGGCAAGAAGAATCTTTTACCTGTATAATGTAGACAAAATGGAAAGGAAATGAAAATTTCTTTTTTAGTCGTTGTTTGAAACAGGGGTTCTTTGTAAAGAAGGGAAATAGAAAATGAGGTTATCGCGGAAATCAGACTATGCGCTCAGGGCTCTTCGCCATCTGTCCAGTTTACCTTCCGGTAAACTTGGTTCCATTAACTCCATTGCAGAGGCTGAATCGATCCCGAGAGAGTTCTTGGCCAAGATTCTCAAGGACTTGACTCGAGGGGGCATCTTGGTCTCTTACCAAGGCGTAACCGGTGGCTACAGGCTGGCCCGGACGCCCCGGGAAGTAACATTTCTTGATGTCATTGAAGCCATCGACGGGCCAATACATCTAAACCTCTGTACCGCAGGAAAGGACTGTAACTGTGCACAGTATGATACCTGCCAGATGCGCGAGTTTTGGGAAACACAAGAGAGGACGTTCTTAAAGGCTCTGAGTAAACAACACTTCGGCAAGTACAGAGTGAAACTCCGCTAATAACTTAGATTACCAGTCGATATAAGGCGAGGGTTACTGTAAGTAATCCTGCCAAATGCTGAGCTACTTGACAGTTTTAGGAAAGGCTGTACAGCGGTTGAGCTTGCCTGAAGTGTCTTAGAGGCCAGCGTACCGCCTCCACCTTGTTGTGGGATAGTTTATTCTCCTGGTTTTGGGGGTTGTGTAACAACCTCCTTTTTTATTATAATTCAAATGCCAGTACAGTTATAGCTGGATTGATATAGATGGGTTATTCCCATAAGCGATGAGACTGACAGTAGCACCAGCCTCTCAATAGCGGTTGTCTGATTTTCACCGATCTTTTTGGGAGATTGCTCGTTCAATATAGTAGAGGACAAGCGGAGGAATAGCGGTATGATAGATTTCAATGATAAGCAGTACAAGGTAAAGGTTGGTCTGGCCCAGATGCTCAAGGGCGGGGTGATTATGGATGTCATTTCTGCGGAGCAGGCAAAAATCGCCGAGCAGGCCGGAGCAGCGGCCGTTATGGCCCTGGAACGGGTTCCCTCGGATATCAGAGCCGAAGGCGGCGTGGCCCGGATGGCTGATCCCGACATTATCGAGAGCATCAAGCGGACAGTAACGATTCCGGTGATGGCTAAATGCCGTATTGGGCATATCGCCGAAGCCCAGATTCTTGAGGCGCTGGAGGTTGATTTCATTGACGAGTCGGAAGTGCTGACACCCGCTGACCATAAGCACCACCTTCATAAGTGGCCGTTTAAGGTGCCGGTCGTCTGCGGCTGCCGCAATCTCGGCGAAGCGCTGAGGCGAATATCAGAAGGCGCGGCGCTGATCCGCACCAAGGGCGAGGCCGGTACCGGCGATGTTTCCGAAGCGGTCAAACACTTGCGGGAAGTCAATACGGCCATGAAGTCCCTGACCATCATGCCGGAGGAAGAGCTCTACGGTGTCGCCAAAGAATACCGGGTCCCAATAGACTTGGTCAGAATGGTCGCCAAAACAGGCAAGCTGCCGGTGCCGAATTTTGCCGCCGGTGGAATTGCCACCCCGGCCGAT
>Ga0315551_10001201_pt1 | contig 19795 bp, 14 predicted proteins | sample SalMarSW160290MG_FD_203678 | JGI IMG/M metagenome (GOLD analysis project Ga0315551, IMG submission 203678) | Salt marsh sediment microbial communities from the Plum Island Ecosystem LTER, Massachusetts, United States - Salt Marsh Sediment SW1602-90 ...
ATCAGCTGAGGGAAAAGGCGGAGGCATATCTTCCCGCGGGAAGGATCGCTGTTGTCGAGGAGGCGTATCGGTTTGCCGCCGAGGCCCATCATGGGCAGATGCGCTTATCGGGCGACCCTTATGTGGAGCACCCGGTGCAGACAGCGCTGATACTTGCCGGGCTTCAGCTTGATGCCGCCTCTCTGGCCGCGGCGCTTTTGCACGATGTGCCGGAGAACTGCGGCATACCTGTTGAGAAGATAGAAGAGAAGTTCGGGCCGGAGATAAGCAAGCTGGTTGATGGCGTGACCAAACTCGGAAAGGTTTCATGGGAGACCACGGGGACAGCACCGCGAGAAGTTCAGGCGGAGAACCTGCGGAAGATGCTTGTCGCCATGGCGGAAGACCTCCGCGTGGTATTCATCAAGCTGGCGGACAGGTTACATAATATGCGTACTCTGGATGCGCTTACTCCGGACAAACAGCGCAGTATTTCGCAGGAAACTCTGGAAATTTATACCCCGCTCGCCCACCGCCTCGGCATATGGGAACTCAAGTGGCAACTGGAGGACCTGGCCTTTCAGTATCTGGAACTGGAGAAGTTCCACCGCATCGTTACCCTGCTGGCGGCACGCCGCGCGCAGCGGGAGAATTTTATCGCCCAGGTAATCGATATTCTCAAGAAAGAGCTGGGCAAAGCCGGCCTGAAAGCCGAGCTGTCCGGCCGACCCAAGCATATATACAGCATTCATCAGAAAATGCAGCGGGGTCGGGACTTCAACGATATCTACGACCTCCTGGCACTCAGGGTGTTAGTCAGCACGGTGCCCGACTGTTACAGCGTAGTGGGCATTATACACAGTTTGTGGCATCCGATACCCGAGGAGTTTGACGACTACATTGCCAATCCAAAGCCGAACGGGTACCAGTCGCTGCACACGGCAGTGATGTGTTTCGGTGTCACTCCTCTGGAAGTCCAGATAAGAACCCGCGAGATGAACTACGATGACGAGTACGGCGTGGCGGCGCACTGGAGGTATAAGCAGGGACAGAAGGCCGACCTGCACTTCGAGGAAAAAATCGGCTGGCTGCGCCAGCTAATCGAATGGCACCGTGAGATGAGCGGGTCAGAAGAGTTCCTGGAATCGGTGAAAACGGATATCTTCATTGACCAGGTCTTCGTCTACACGCCGAAAGGGGATATCAAGGACCTGCCAAAAGGCTCCACACCGCTTGACTTCGCCTACCGGGTGCATACCGAACTCGGGCACCGCTGCATCGGCGCCAAGGTGAACGGGCGGCTGGTGCCGCTTGACTACGAGCTGAAAAACGGCGACGTGGTGGAGATCATGTCCACCAAGGGAGAGAAGGGGCCGAGCCTCGACTGGCTGAACCCCCATCTCGGCTTTGTCCATACCTCTCACGCCAAGGAGAAGATACGGCAGTGGTTCAAGAGACAGGAGAGGACAGAGAACATCGAGCGCGGCCGGCAGATACTGGAAAAGGAATTAAGGCATCTGGGAATCGCCATTGAGCGCGAGGAACTGGCGGAGTTGTTCAACTTCAGCAATGCGGAAGATTTCCTGGCGGCCGTTGGCTACGGCGGGATTTCCACGCATCAGATTGCGATAAAACTGGCCGCGCAGCAGGAGACCCCCAGAGTTATCCCCGAAGCGGCGCCGCGAAAACCGGTGCCCTCGACGGTACATGTGCTGGGGGTGGGCAATCTGGTCACTCATCTGGCCGAGTGCTGCCACCCGGTACCGGGTGATAAAATCATCGGCTATATCACGCGCAGCCGAGGCGTCACCATTCACCGTCAGGATTGCTACAATGTCCTGCACGAGGATGAGAAGGACAGGCTGGTGCCGGTGGAGTGGGGGCAGGCGGATTCACTGTACCCGGTTCATGTTCAGATTGAGGCCTGGGACCGGGTGGGGCTTATGCGCGATATCACCACCTTCGTCGCCGAGGAGAAAGTGAATATCACCTCTCTTGTCCTGCACAATCATGATGACGGCTCCGTGACCATGGACTTCACTATTGAAACGCAGGGTCTGGCCCAGTTAAGCCGACTCCTCAAAAAAATCGAATCGGTGAAAGGTGTAATGCGTATCGTCCGCATCGGGGACAAGTCGTCGGCTAAAGCGGGTGATAAAACTTGACTTGCCACTCTGATTAAGCATACTATGTAATCTTGGAAGTGTTAGCCAGTCAAATTTGAGGGGGATTGATATTGCCACAAAGTAAGCTAGTGCGGAAGACGGAAAAGCGACAGTTGAGAAACCGCGCCGTTCGCAGCCGGGCCAAGACTTTCATTACCCGGGCGGAGAAGCTTATCTTCGCCGGTGAGCTGGAATCTGCCCAGGCGGCGGTGGCGGAGTCGATAAGCGCTCTGGATAAGGCGGCGGAAAAGGGGATTATCAATCGCAACAATGCCGCCCGGCGCAAGTCGCGGTTGATGAAGAAATTAAATCAGGCTCAGGCTTCGGCGGCCGAAGTTGTTATGGAAGAAGTAGTTGAGGTGGAAGAGGAGAAACCGGAGCCAGAGAAGGAGCCGAAGCCGGAGAAGAAACCGAAAGCAGAGAAGAAGCCGAAAGCGGAGAAGAAAAAGAAGGGCAAATAGCCCCCTTTCACTCTCCCATAATCTGCAGCAAGACCTGCCTTGACCTCGGCCGGTTATCAAAGTCCACCACAACGAGCTGCTGCCACGTTCCCAGGGACAGCTTTTTGTTATTGAAGGGGACGGCCAGCGAAGCTCCCAGCAGCGAGGCGCGGACGTGGGAATAGCCGTTTCCCTCCCCCCAGGCGCGGTCATGCCGGTATTCTATGTTTTTCGGGACAACCCGCTCCCACATGTCCTTGAAATCGGCAATAAGGCCGGACTCGTTTTCAATGGTGGTCACCCCGGCCGTTGAGCCGGTGATAAAGACAGTAACTACGCCGTCTGTTATCTCTGTTTCAGAAAGCTGCTGCTGCACCTGCGATGTAATGTCTATAATGTCACAATCCCCTTTGGTTTGAAGGCTGATGTTCTTTGTGATGACCATTAATTACACCTCCTGAACAGATTATAGGAGACCAAGGGGTGATTAGAAAACATGTTTTAGTATTGACATAATGAAATGAAGGATTATAATTATACTCACCCTCATGACATAATAGTAAATCAATTAATATTAAAATAGGGGGTGAAAATAAAGTGGACTTGTCAACTGCACTTAAACCAAATGGCCGTTTCTCTAGAAGTCAATTCGCATTTTTCTATTTTGTTCCGATTATTACCTCTTGGATATTGTACGCAATCGCTGGAGTCCTTGAGATATTATTAATAATAGCGGTGCCTTGGTCTTTGTTTCAAACATATGTAGTAATTATTGCTGGGATAAGAAGGCTACATGATTTGAATTATTCAGGTTGGGTTCTTCTTTTAGCTTTTATTCCGCTTGTTAACTTGGCCATGATTCTATATCTATTATTTGCTCCTGGAAAGTTGGAAGGGAATAGGTGGGCTTTTTAGTTGCCTTACTAATAATTACAGAATTTTAAGGCTGTTATTATTCGACTAGTTGCTCCCACAGAACTTCATCTAAATCAAACACTGGCCCGTCTTTGCAGACCTGCTTTAAACCGTTTTTCGTTTTCACGGTGCAGCCGTAGCAGACGCCCACCCCGCACCCCATCCTCACCTCAAGGGAAATCTGTACCGGCTTTCCTTCAAGTTTCAGCTCGCGCTGGCGGCGATAAATATCGCGGTACATGGGCATCGGCCCGCAGGCGAAGACCTGGTCGGCTCTTTCCGCAAAGCGGGGCAGAAGGTCAGTTACGAATCCCTTTTCCCCCACCGAGCCGTCCTCGGTAACCGCCACGGCTTCTATTTCCGGGGAAGCGGGATAGCGGTTTTTGTCCGCCGTGCCGTAGAGCAGCGTTACCTTATATTTATTTTTAGCGGCATGCTTGGCGAGAAAATAGAGCGGGGCGATGCCGGTGCCACCGGCTACCAGCAAAAGACTTTTTGCTCTGGAATCAATGGAAAAGCCGTTGCCCAGCGGCCCGAATATCGGCACCAATGCTCCGGCTTCCTGACCGGCGAGCCAGCCGGTGCCCCGTCCGCCTTCCCGCACGGCGTAGAAAAGGGATATACGGTCGCCGTCCGCCTGGTGGATGCTGAAGGGGCGGGGGAGGGTGGTCTCCAGGCCACAGCGCACCATGACGAACTGCCCCGGCGCCGCCTCCCCGGCGATATCCGGGCATTTCAGCCCGATGAGCCAGCTGGACAGTATCCCCCGTGCATGAACATGCCTGTGGCCGGTCAGTACCTGACGATTTTCAATGACCTCTGCGTTTATTAAATTCAAAGCGCTTCCTTTCTGCGGTATTCGGGGAGGGGCTGAACCAGGTACGTCTGGTTGGGGCTGGACAGCGCCTCCACCGCCGCTCGCATGGTATCCAGCGAGGTGAAGCACGGGACCTGTTTCTCGGCGGCGGCCCGCCGTATATAGAAGCCGTCGCGCAGGGAGGCATCTCCACCGGTTATGGTATTGACCACGCCCTTTACCGTGCCGTTTCTGATAACGTCAACCACGTTGGGATGCCCCTCGCTCAGCTTCTTGGTAATCCTGGTGACGGATAGCCCGGCGGCCTCAAGCATGGCGGCGGTCCCCTCGGTGGCGTAGAGCATATAGCCAAGCTCGGCCAGCTTTCCGATGGCGGGCAGCGCCTCCGGCTTGTCCCGGTCGGCGATGCTGAGCAGTATGGCACCCTGTGGTGGCAGCATCATGCCCACGGCGAGCAATGCCTTGGCCAGGGCGGCGTTGAAGTTAACGTCAATGCCCATCACCTCGCCGGTGGACTTCATCTCCGGGCCAAGATAGGTATCGACGCCGAGCAGCTTGGACATGGAGAAGACGGGTGCTTTGATGCCAATGAGCGGCTGTTCCGGCCAGAGACCGGTTTTGTATCCCTGCTCTTTGAGGCTGATACCGAGCATGACTTTGGTGGCCACTTTCACCATGGGGACGCCGGTTACCTTGGAGAGGAACGGGACGGTGCGGCTGGCGCGCGGGTTGACCTCCAGCACATAGACCGATGAGCCCAGGCCCTCCCGGCGCGGCACCGTCACATACTGGACGTTCATCAGCCCCCTGATTTTCAGGGCCAGACCGATGCGAACGGTATAATCGATGATGGCTTTCACTTCCTGGCGGGTCAGGTTCAGTCCGGGGTAGATGGCCATGGAGTCGCCGCTGTGCACGCCGGCACGCTCGATGTGCTCCATGATGCCGGGTATGAGTACTGTCTCGCCGTCGCCGATGGCGTCAACCTCCACCTCTTTCCCCTGGAGGTACTTGTCGATGAGGATGGGATGGCCGGTGTCCAGTTCCATGGCGTAGCCCATGTAGCGGGAGAGCTCGGCGGCGTTGTGCACAATCTCCATGGCGCGCCCGCCGAGCACGTAGCTGGGGCGGACGAGCACCGGGTAGCCGATGAGCTCGGCGATTTTAAGGGCCTCCTCCACCGAGGTCACGCCGGCCCCGGGCGGCTGGGGAATGCCCAGGTTGCTCAAAAAGTTCTCAAAGCGGCGGCGGTCCTCGGCCAGGTCTATGGCCTCGGCACTGGAGCCGAGGAGAGGTAAACCGGCGCTGGCAAGCGGACCGGCCAGGTTGATGGCGGTCTGCCCGCCGAACTGCACTATTGATGGGGGCAGGCTGTTGCCAACCCCCTCGTTCTCCAAAATATCGCGCACGCTTTCCTCGTCAAGGGCTTCAAAGTAAAGGCGGTCGCTGGTGTCAAAGTCGGTGGAGACCGTCTCCGGGTTGGAGTTGACCATGATGCTCTGGTAGCCGGCCTCCTGGAGTGCCCGGGCGGCGTGCACGCTGCAGTAGTCAAACTCGATGCCCTGCCCGATGCGTATTGGCCCGCTGCCGATGACCACCGCCTTGTCCCGGTGCTCGGCCACGGCCTCGTTCTCCTGCTCGTAGCTGCTGTAGAAGTAGGGGGTGGCGGCGTCAAACTCGGCGGCACAGGTGTCCACCATCTTGTAGACGGGTCTTATATTCCAGTCGTGGCGCAGCTGTCTCACCTGCTCGGGGAGGCGGTCGGCCAGCGTGCCGAGTTGCTCGTCGGAGAAGCCGAGCCTTTTCGCCCGCCGCAGCCGTTCCGGCGTGAGGTTTTCAGAGAGCAGCTCCTTTTCCATTTCTATAATATTCTGGAGCTTGTCCAGGAACCAGAGGTCAATCTTCGTCCGCTCAGATAATTCTGCGGGCGGTGTTCCCCGCCGCAGCGCCGCCATGAGCGCCCAGAGTCGCAGGTCGTTGGGCCAGAGCGGGTAATGCTCTATGCCGTCTTTCTTCGCCCAGTTCGGGTCTTCCCAGAGCAGCGAGCGCTTGCCGAACTCCAGCGAGCGCACCGCTTTCTGCAGTGCCGCCTCGAAGGTGCGGTCGATGGCCATGACCTCGCCGGTGGCCTTCATCTGGGTGCCGATAACCCGGTCGCCGGTGGCGAACTTATCGAACGGCCAGCGCGGAATCTTGACCACCACGTAGTCGAGCGCCGGCTCGAAGGAGGCCATGGTCCTGCCGGTGACGGCGTTGGGAATCTCGTCAAGTCTCTTGCCCACGGCAATCTTGGCGGCGACGCGGGCAATGGGGTATCCGGTGGCCTTGCTGGCCAGTGCCGAGCTGCGGCTGACGCGCGGGTTGACCTCGATGACGTAGTACCGCTGGCTCTTGGGGTCGAGGGCGAACTGGACGTTGCAGCCCCCCTCCACCCCCAGCGCCCTTATAATCTCCAGGCTGGCGGTGCGCAGCATCTGGTATTCTTTGTTGGTCAGCGTCTGGCTTGGGGCGACCACGATGCTGTCGCCGGTGTGTACGCCCATTGGGTCCAGGTTCTCCATGTTGCAGACGGTGATGCAGGTATTGGCGGCGTCGCGCATCACCTCGTACTCGATTTCCTTCCAGCCGACCACCGACTGCTCAATCAGGACCTGATGGATGGGGCTGGCGGCCAGCCCTCCAGTGACGATACTTTCCAGCTCCTCATTGGTATGGGCAAAACCGCCCCCCGTCCCCCCCAAAGTGTAGGCGGGCCTTATGACCACGGGCAGGCCGATTTCGGCGGCGGCTTTCCGCGCTTCCTCCAGCGTGTTCACTGTTTTGCTCGGCGGCACCGGCTGGCCTATTTTAAGCAGTAACTGCTTGAAAAGCTCCCTGTCCTCGGCGTTGCGGATGGTCTGGATGGGCGTGCCGAGGGCTTTTACGTTGTATTTATCCAGCACGCCGGCGTCGGCCAGGGCGACGGCCAGGTTGAGGCCGGTCTGCCCGCCGAGGGTAGGCAACAGGCCGTCGGGTCGCTCGCGCTCGATGATGCGGGATATGACCTCCACGGTGAGCGGCTCGATGTAAACGACGTCGGCGATGTCCTCATCGGTCATGATGGTGGCCGGGTTGGAGTTGACCAGCACGGAGGTGACGCCCTCCTCGCGCATGGCCTTGCAGGCCTGCGTGCCGGCGTAGTCAAACTCCGCCGCCTGCCCAATAACTATGGGCCCCGAGCCTATGATTAAGACTTTAGAGGGTTTTGACATAAATTATAACTAGCTCCTTAATCTTTCCTAAAAGCCTTATCAAATCCGTCTACTGTACCGTCCCAGTTAATGGTAAAAGAGAAAGTGCTTGGCTCTGCATTGCTGGAAAATATTGTTACTTTAGCTTTATATGTAAAATTAGGTTGAAGGCTAAATTGCGGATATGAGCCTGTAACAATATTTTGACTCGGTCTCAGAATATTATCAGTATTCTTATTAGAATAAAGCAGGTGAAAGATGCTTAATAATTCTGTATCCATCCTGTTAATAGTAATAGGTTGGTAAATATCTTTGTTGTCTACATATATAGGTGGTTCCCTACGTGACCACCGTGGTATTATTAGACTTTCCACGGTTTTCGTTTTAGAAAGTGAAATTTCTAATTTCGCCTCACAATTGAGTGCTGCTGATAAACCTTTATTAAGAACACCTATACGAAGATGTTTATCCCCTTCTTCCCAATTAAACTCTTTGCTTATATTGTTGATGATAAAAGGTTTTTGGTTATTTTTTTCTTCAAAGTCGATTTTCAGGTTTGGTCTTTTAAGCCATTCAATAAATTCTCTGACCGATAATGCTAGTATCGCACCAATAAGCGCACTAAGAATATTTGTAACCCACTCTGCCATTTTCTACCTCACCCCCTTAGTCCCCGTTAAAATCCCTCTCATTCTCCCTTTACCAAAGGGAGAAGCTATCGTGTCTTCCCCTTCGCAGAGGGAGAAGTTGCCGTCTTCAAAGAATTGGCTGTCTCCCCCTTTGAAAAAGGGGGACTAAGGGGGATTTTATCCTCTATTCTCTTAACGACACCCTCGATATGCGTCAGCACGTCACTGTTACTAAACCTCAGCACTCTCAGACCAAGACTGCTCAGGTAATCATCCCTTATCCTGTCATACTTAATCGTCTCACCAACGAGGTGGTGGCTACCGTCGATTTCGATAACCAGCTTCGCCTTGGGGCAGAAGAAGTCAACTATGTAATCGCCAACGGGTTTCTGCCGGTAGAACCGGTATCCCTTTAATTGTCTCATCCTTATCTTCGCCCAGAGACGCCTTTCCGCATCGGTCATATTCTCTCTGAGTTGCCTTGAATACTGTTTCAGGTTCCCGTTGTAAGGTAACATAAAATCCCCCTCAATCTCCCCTCACCATCTTCATAAAATCCTCAAACAAATAGGTATTATCAAGGGGGCCGGGGGAGGCTTCACTGTGGTACTGGATGCAGAAGATGGGCAGCTCTTTATGCCTTAACTCCTCCACCGTGCCGTCATTTAAATTTATCTGGGTCACCTCAAGGCCGTCCTTCAAAGAGTCCGGGTCAACGGCGTAGCCGTGGTTCTGGGCGGTGATGTGTATCCTGCCCGTGGCCAAATCTCTGACCGGGTGGTTGCCGCCGCGGTGGCCGAACTTGAGTTTAAAATTCTTCCCGCCAAAGGCGCGGGCAACGAGCTGGTTCCCCAGGCAGATGCCCATCATCGGCTTTTTGCCGACCAGTCCCTTCACCGTCTCAACGATGTAATCTAAAAGGTCGGGGTCGCCGGGGCCGGGGGACAGCAGAATGCCGTCGGGGTTTAATCCAAGAATATCACCTGCGGATGCGGTGCAGGGCACGGCGGTGACGCGGCAGCCCTGCTTCTTTAGTAGTCTTAAGATGTTGTACTTCAGCCCGCAGTCCAGCACGATGACATGGGGCAGGTTTTTATCATCGGGTTCTGGCTCCCAGGTGTAGGGGCGGGGGGTGGATACTTTCCGCACAAAGTCAACGCTGCCGTAGTCGGGCAGCTTCTTTAGGGCCGCCAGAGCCTCGTCGGGCGACTTTTCGCTGGTGAGGTAGCCCATCATCACCCCGTGCGAGCGCAGCTTGCGGGTGAGCGACCGCGTGTCAACGCCGTGGAGGCCGGGGATATGGCTTTCCTGCAAATAATCGTGGAGCGTCTTTTGATTGAGGTAGTGGTTCGGCTGTGAGCACTCCTCCCGCACCACAAAGCCCCTGACCTGCACCCGGTTCGATTCAACGTCGTGCTCGCTGGTGCCGTAGTTGCCGATGAGGGGATACGTGGGCACCAGTATCTGCCCGGCGTAGGAAGGGTCGGTGAGCATCTCCTGGTAGCCTATCATGCTGGTGTTGAAGACCACCTCGCCGTAGGCATCGACCTCGGCGCCGAAGGAAAGCCCCTCGTAGACCGAGCCGTCAGCCAGCACCAGCAATGTTTTTTTGTTTATCTACCTCACCCCCTGTGTCCCCCTCTCCTTCAAAGGAGAGGGGGAGGTATATGGGAGAGGGGCTTCGCCCCTCTAATACTCCCCGTTCATATTCAGTAATGCCCCTCTATAACTCCCCGATAAACGTAACTGTGTTGTCTTTATATATCAGCTTGCCGCCGTAGATGGTGGCCGTCGTTTTGCCCTTGAGCACGCGGCCGGCGAGGGGCGTGTTCTTTCCCTTGGAGGCAAACGACCCCGGCTCAACCGTCCACTCTTTGTACGGGTCAAAGATGGTGATGTCCGCCGGCGCGCCGACTTTGAGCGTCCCGAGCAGGTCGTCTTTCAAAAGTCTGGCCGGATCACCGGTGAGCCTGGCGATGAGCATGTTCAGCGTGAGCTGCCCGCTGTGCACCGGACCGAGCAGGCTGCCCAGCGCCGTCTCGAAGTTGCTGATGCCGCTGGCGGCTTTTACAAAATCGCACTCCTTGTCCGACCGCGCGTGCGGGGCGTGGTCGGTGGCGATGATATCTATGACGTTATCTTTCAGTCCTCTGAGCAGCGACTGGTTGTCCCGCCTTGTGCGCAGCGGCGGGCTGACCTTGGCGTTGGTGTTGTAGCCGTTGCACTCCTCCTCGGTGAGGGTGAGGTGGTGGGGAGTGGCCTCGGCGGTAACTCTTATTCCCTGCTTTTTGCCGTCTCGAATCAGGGCGACCGCGCCCGCGGTGCTGACGTGGGCGATGTGCACGTGTCCTCCGGTCATCCTGGCGAGCATGATATTCCGCGACACCATAATCTCCTCGGAGGCCGACGGGATGCCGCGCAGGCCGAGCCGCTGGGCAAGCTCTCCCTCGTTCATCTGTCCGCCCTCGACGAGCGACGGCTCCTCGCAGTGGTCGATGACCGGCAGGCCGAGTTCGCGGCTTTTCTCCAGCGCCTGGCGCATTATCTCCGGGTCTTTCACCGGGCTGCCGTCATCGCTGAAGCCGATGACCCCCGCCCGGGCCAGCCCCTCCATGTCAGCCAGTTCTTCACCCTTCCTGCCCCTGGTGACGCAGCCGATGGGCAGCACGCGGATGGCGCCGGATTTCTCCGCTTCCGCCTTTACATACTCCACTGTTTCCCGTGTGTCCAGCGGCGGGCTGGTGTTGGGCATACAGCAGATGGTGGTGAAACCTCCTCGGGCCGCCGCCTGAGTGCCGGTGGCAATCGTCTCCTTCTCCTCAGAGCCGGGCTGTCTGAGGTGACAGTGGAGGTCGATAAATCCCGGGCAGACCACCATCCCTTCGGCATACAGGATGTCGTAATCGGTCTGGGGTGGGGTCACTCCCCGCCAGGCAATCCTGCCCTCGCTGAGCAAAAGGCTGCCCCGCTCGTCTAGGCCCTGGCCCGGGTCGATAATCCGTCCATCTTTAATCAGTATTGATTTCATTTCGGCGCACTCTTCCTTTTACGTCGTACCTTAACGTATCGGCTCGGCTTGAAGCCGAGGCTTTCCGCATCTCCCGTCGAGCGAAAGGTAATCAGGTTTTCCGGCCTTATCTTCTTTGCCCAGTGGCTTGAAGCGCTGTGGTATTTCTTGGTCGCCGTTCTGCCCTCGTGCCAGTCGGAACTGGCGACGTATTCCGGCTCGAAACCATGCTCGCAGTAGATGCAGCGCAGGGTGAGCGGCCTGCGGTTGACGATTTTGTATTCCGGCCTGAGGGATTTGATTTCCGTCTCCTGCACCGAGACGCAGCGCGGGTTGGGGCACCTGGGGCCGTAATCGCGCCGGTAAACGGGATATGATATTGGCGGCGCTTCTTCCTGTGGAATGGCCGCGTCTTTCACCCCAAGCAGAAGGGCGATGAGCGCCATCCGCACCGGCACCCCGCGCGCCGCCTGCTTGAAGTACAGGCTCCTCGGGTCGGCATCAAGCTCGCGGGCCAGCTCATCGACGCGGGGCAGCGGGTGCATCACCAGCGTTCTGCGGAACTCCCTGCTCCGGAGCAGCTTTTTATCAACAACGGGGTATTTCTCTCTTACTTCCTTACCTTTTTCCGTGGTGGTAAACCGCTCCTTCTGAGGCCGCGTGACATACAGGGCATCAATCCCGGTCTTCAATTCCACCTGAATATTAACGTCGGGCATCATGGCCAGCTGGTGGGGACTGCTGGGCGTCAGATAGATGGCGTCAAGAGGGAACAGCTTTTCTTTCGCTGTCGGGCCAAGAGCCGCGTACTTTTCCAGCTCACCGCCATATTCCAGGGTCAGTTTTTCCAGGATGTGCTCCGGCACCTCCAGTCCCGGCGTGGGGTAGAAGAGGATATTGGCCCCGAACTTGGCCAGGGCGAAGATGAGGGAGTGTATCGTCCGGCCGTACTTAAGGTCGCCCCACAGCCCTATTTTCAGCCCCTTCAGGGTCTTTTTCTCCTTTTTGATGGTGTAGAGGTCGAGCAGCGTCTGGGTGGGGTGCTGGTGACCGCCATCGCCGGCATTGATGACCGGGACGCCGGAGTAGTCGGCAACCACCTTCGCTGCCCCTTCCCAGGGGTGGCGGATGACAATTATATCAACATAGCTCCCGACCACTCTTGCCATATCGGCGATGCTTTCGCCTTTGGCCAGTGAAGTGGCCCCGACATCGGCGGCGGTGATGACGCTCCCCCCGAGGCGGTGCATCGCCGTCTCAAAGGAGAGCCGCGTCCGGGTGCTCGGCTCAAAGAAGAGGCTGGCCATAATCTTGCCCCGGCACAGTCCATGCTGCTCATCCATGGCCCCGGCCATCTCATCCGCCAGATTGAAGAGCGCTTCGATTTCCCCGTAAGAAAGGTCATCAATGGTAACCAGGCTTCTATTTGTTAGTGTCATGGCCACTCCTTTTCCCGGCATTCACCGGGTGCAAGTCGTTCTTGCCTGTATTTGTTTCCTGGCTGACAATAGCCACTTCGTCCACGCCGTCGGTCTCCAAGAGGTGGACCTGTATCTCCTCGTGGCGGGCGCTCGGTATGTTCTTGCCAACGTAGTCGGGGCGGATGGGCATCTCACGGTGTCCGCGGTCAATGAGCACTGCCAGCTGAATCTGCCGGGGACGCCCGCAGTCAATGAGAGCGTCCATGGCCGCCCGGGCGCTGCGGCCGGTGTAAAGCACGTCATCAACGAGCACGATTGATTTTCCGTCGATACTCGTCGGGATATCGGTACGCTGGACGACGGGCTGCTTGTCGAGATGGGAAATATCATCGCGGTAGAGGCTGAAGTCGAGGGCACCCACGGGGACAGCCGTATTTTCGAACTTCTGGATATTGGCCGCGAGGCGCTTTGCCAGCGGCACCCCCCGCGTCCGCATCCCCACCAGTATCAGGTGGTCCATGGACTTGTTCTGCTCGATGATCTCATGGGCGATGCGCGCCAGGGTGCGCCGGATGTCATCCCGGGTCATGACGGTTTTCTTGGCCATAAAAATAACCTCCTGCCGGGGCTGGCAAGAGGTCAGTGTTACGGGGTTTCTCTGTCTTTTCCTTGCCAGCCTCGCCGGACCAGCTTAAAGGTCTTTATCCTGATTAAATATAACAGAATGCGAGATTTAATTCAATACTTATGAAATATATATTGACATAGAACATTAGTTCGCTTTATTATGATAATAAAAATACCCGACTATTGTCATAATCGGGTATCCGTGTTAATATCAGGCAAATGAAGATTATTTAATTGACTGAAAGGGATTTAGAACTACCCCCATAGTTCTGATAACCACCCCTTCACAGATAGTATAGCATTGTCTGTAAAGGGGGTCAAGTTAAAATGGTTACAAAAGAATATACAGAATTTAAAGGTATTTACGTTGCACCTGATGCTGCAGTCTACTTAACCGCCACGCTTAGACAAGATGTCCACATAGACCGTCCTGCATACCCTATTCATTCAAGGAATTTAATTCGTTGGATAAGAATAGGGCTTATGTCACCTGAACTTAGGAATGTTGCAGGAAAAGACCTACTAATAGGCTTTGAAGATTTGATATCTATGCGTGTTATTGCCATCCTACGGTCTCTAGGTGTGTCGTGGCGAAAAATACACAGAGCGGAAGATTGGCTGCGTGATAGAAGTGGATATCCAAGACCATTTGCAATTGAACGAGTGTGGACTGAGGCAGTAGACGTTTTTGCTGAATTCCACGAAGGTTTTATTGCTGCAAGTCGTGGTGGACAACTAGTTTTTACTGAAATGGTAGGGCAATATCTACGGTCGGTACAAGATATGATTTTTGTACCTCATAATGGGGTAAGAGTTGCTAATGCGTGGACACCTCATGAAGATGTGATGATGAATCCAAAAATACAATTTGGAGAGCCCTGCATAAAAGGCACACGTATGCGAACTCGTATTCTTTGGCAAATGTTAAATGGTGGCGATTCTATTTCGTATTTAACAAGAGCGTTTAATCTTACAGAACCCCAAGTAAACCACGCGTTGGAGTGGGAAAATCGTCTTAGAGCCGTTCAAGCCTCCAAGATATCTCGTTGATAAAGACTTAAGCCCAGATATTGCAACAGCACTGGGCTTATTTGATTTTGACATCCAGCATGTTGAATGGATACCTCAATTTCAAAATCGCCCTGAAGGAGTTGGTGACCCAGAAATAATACGTTGGTGCAAGGGAAATGCTAGAGTATGGATTACTCACGATATCAAAGCAAAGAAAAAGCATGAGGCGGACTTAAAGACCAATCGTATTAGTGTTTTATGGCTACGTGGTCACCCAGAAAAATTTGCCACATGGCAACAATTCAAGATTCTTACTCGCATTATAGATAGACTACATCAAATGCTTTTATCAGCGCATGGGGCTATTCACTTTCAAGCAGGAATAAAAGGTAGCCCAACACCGAAAGTCGTATGGGTTGAGCATCCCCGTGATATGCCACATAACTCTCATTAATCCCCTACCAACCACAACCGAGCAGAACCTGTGTCTTTTTCAAGGAAAAATATGCTGCCTCCTCCACCTTTACTTTGAAGCTGCTTTGTGCTATACTTAAACGTGCGTAAATGCATTGAGATTACGCGTGTAAAGGGCAGGCTCTTGATTCTCTGAGAGCTTGCTTTTTTCTGCCTCTAGGAAGAACTGATAATGGCCAGAAGGAAAACAGCCTCAGCCGGGGCGGCGAATAACCAGAATAACGAGTACACCGCCGAGGACATTCAGGTTCTGGGGGGACGGGAGGCGGTGCGCCGCCGCCCCAGCATGTACATTGGCAGCACTGACCAGCGCGGTCTGCATCACCTCGTCTATGAAATCACCTATAACAGCATCGATGAGGCCATGGCCGGCTGCTGCGATAAAGTCATGGTCACCCTCAGGGAAGACGGCGGCGTCACCGTGGAGGACAACGGCCGCGGCATCCCCGTTGACATCCATCCCGCCACCGGAGTTTCCGCTCTGGAGACGGTGATGACGGTGCTGCACGCCGGGGCCAAGTTCGGCGGTCGCACGTATCAGGTTTCCGGTGGTCTGCATGGCGTGGGGGCCTCGGTGGTCAATGCCCTTTCTTCTTACGTCTGCTGTAACGTGCGGCGCGATGGCAGGGAGTACCAGCAGGAGTACCGCCAGGGCATACCGCAGGGGCCGCTGACTGAAGTCGGCAAGGCCAGCGATACCGGCACCACCATCACCTTTTACGCCGATGAGGAGATATTCGGCACCGCTAAATACGACTTCGACATCCTCAGCGAGCGCATTCGAGAGATGGCTTTCCTGAACAAGGGCCTGGAAATCAGCCTCAAAGAGGAAAGGGGAGAACGCGAGCAGACCTATTACTTCGAGGGCGGCATCACCAGCTTTGTCCGCCACCTGAACCGGGGCCGGGCGGTCCGTCACCCCCGCCCGATATATATTGCCAGAGAGGTGAACAGCACCATCGCCGAGGCGGCGCTCCAGTACAATGACGGCTTTACCGAGGCTGTTTTCAGCTTCGCCAACTGCGTCAACACCGTTGATGGCGGCACGCATCTCACCGGCTTCCGCTCGGCGCTGACCCGGGTGCTGAACGACTATGCCCACAAGAACAAGCTGCTCAAGGACGATGAGCCGAACCTGACCGGGGAGGATGTCCGGGAGGGGCTGACCGCTATCATCAGCGTCAAAATTCACGAGCCGCAGTTTGAAGGCCAGACCAAGGGCAAGCTGGGCAACATTGAAGTTAAAAGCCAGGTAGAGAGCGTGGTCGGGGAAGGGCTTTCCGGTTATCTTGAAGAACACCCTGACGAAGCCAGAAGAATTATTGAAAAATGCGTGACCGCTTCCAAGGCACGGGAAGCCGCCCGTAAAGCCCGCGATTTAATCATCAGGAAGAGCAGCCTTGATACCGGCACCCTCCCCGGTAAGCTGGCGGACTGCTCGGAGAAAGACCCCGTCCACTGTGAACTGTATCTGGTGGAGGGAGACTCGGCCGGTGGCTCGGCCAAGCAGGGCCGGAACCGTCGTTTCCAGGCGATACTGCCGCTGCGAGGTAAAATATTGAATGTGGAGAAGGCGCCGCCGGACAAGATGCTCGCCAACGAGGAGATCCGCATTCTTATCACTGCCCTGGGCGCGGGCATCGATGATGACTTTGATGCTGCCCGGCTCCGCTACCACAGCGTCATACTGATGACCGATGCCGATGTGGACGGCTCGCATATACGCACCCTGCTGCTCACCTTCTTCTTCCGCCACATGCCCGGGCTGCTCAGCAACGGCTTCCTTTACATTGCCCAGCCGCCGCTCTACCGCTTGAAAGCGGCCAGCAACCAGCACTGGGTCTATTCGGAGCAGCAGAAGGAAGAAAAGCTCAAAGAGCTGAAGGGCGCCAGAAAGATTGAGGTACAGCGCTACAAGGGCCTCGGCGAGATGACCCCCGAGCAGCTATGGGAAACGACGATGAACCCGGATAAAAGGACTCTCCTTGGAGTGAGCGTGGAGGACGCCGCCAAGGCAGACCGTATATTCCACATGCTGATGGGCAGTGAAGTCCCGCCGCGTAAAACTTTTATCCAGACGCACGCCAAGAACGCAAACCTGGATATCTAAAGCAAAGCCCCTTATTTCCCCTGGATTATGGAGAAGAACTCCGCCCGGCTGGCCGCTTTGCGACTGAAAATACCCCTGATGGCCGAGGTAATCACGTTGCTGCCCGGCTTTTTGATGCCGCGCATAATCATGCACAGGTGCTCCGCCTGGATGACCACCGCTACCCCATCTGGCTTGATGGCGTCCATGATGGCATCGGCGATCTCGGTGGTCATCCTCTCCTGAAGCTGGGGTCGCTTGGAGATGACCTCCACCACGCGGGCCAGTTTGCTGATGCCAACGATTCGGCCCTCTTCGCTGGGGATGTAGCCGATGTGGGCGACACCATAGAAGGGCAGCAGGTGGTGCTCGCACATGGAGTAAAACGGTATACCCCGCAGGACCACCATCTCACGGTGACCGAGTTCAAAGCCGACCTTCAGCTCCTCTTTCGGGTCCTGCTTTATTCCGCTGAATAGCTCGGCATACATCTCGGCGACGCGTTCCGGCGTACCCGCCAGGCCCTCCCGGTTCGGGTCCTCGCCGATGGCTTCAATAATATCGTTTATCGCCTTTCTGATTCTGGCTTCGTCAAACATCATCGCCTCCTGAAATCCGGTGTTATCCCCAGCCCAGCGCCTTCTCCACCTCCCTGATATCGGCCGGCAGCCGGACGAAGGGCGGGGCGTCTTTCAGAGCAATATCGGTATCCTTCAGGCCGGTGCCCGTTATCACGCAGGCAATCTTTTTCTTGGAGAAGTCCCGCCCCTGCCGGGAAAGCTTGACCAGCCCGGCTACGGAAGCCGCTGACGCCGGCTCACCAAAAACTCCGGCCCTGGTGGCGAGAAGCTTCTGCGCGGCCAGGATTTCGGCGTCGCTGACCATATCTATGAGGCCGCCGGACTCATCACGCGCGGCGGTCGCTCTCTCCCAGCTCGCCGGGTTGCCGATGCGTATCGCTGTGGCCACCGTTTCCGGCTTTTCAATGGGGTGGCCGTGAACGATGGGTGCGGCACCTTCTGCCTGAAAGCCCATCATCATTGGCTTTTTGCTCGCCTTCCCCAGTTCATAATATTCTTTAAAACCCTTCCAGTAGGCGGTGATATTGCCGGCATTGCCTACGGGAATGAACAGGTAGTCAGGGGCATCGCCCAATACGTCAATGATTTCAAAGGAGGCCGTCTTCTGCCCTTCGATACGGTGCGGGTTCACCGAGTTCACCAGGGTCACCGGGTGTTTCTCGGTGAGCTCGCGGACAATCTTCAGCGCCTGGTCAAAGTTGCCGTCGATGGTCAGGATTCGGGCGCCGTAGACGATGGCCTGAGCCAGCTTGCCGAGGGCGATTTTGCCCTCGGGCACAACGATAATCGCCGTCAGGCCGCAGTAGGCGGCATAGGCGGCCGCCGAGGCACTGGTATTGCCCGTGGAAGCGCACATGATGGCCTGGCTTTTCGCTTCCAGCGCCTTGGCCACGGCCACCACCATTCCCCGGTCCTTGAAGGAACCGGTGGGATTGCACCCTTCCAGCTTGAGGTACAGTTCCCCGCAGCCGATTTCCTTTGCCAGCTGGTCGCATTTAACCAGCGGGGTATCTCCCTCCCCCAGGGAGAAAAGCGGCGTTTGGGGGGTAACGGGGAGGAGGTCTTTATATCTGTGGAGGACGCCTGTTTTCATCATGGGCTGAACACCTGTTTCTGGCAGCGATTAAATCTCTTCCACGCGGATGAAGTTGCTTATTTCTTTGACCACCTCAAGCTGCTCAATCTGATGCAGGGCCTGACGCATCGCCTTTTCCAGTGATGGGTGGGTGGTCAGGACAAGCTCCGCGGTCTGGGCGGCTTCGTCGGCTTCCTTCTGAATTGCCGAGGCGATGCTTATCATGTTATCGCCCAGTATCCTGGAAACCTGGGCCAGCACGCCGGGACGGTCGGCGCAGTTCAACCGGAGGTAGTACTGGGTTTCAATCTCGTCCATGGGCTTGATTCGTTTTCCTGACCCCGGCTTCCACTTCAGCCGGTTGCCCACGCCGAAAGTGATGTCCTGCGCCGAGGCCACGACATCAGCCACCACCGCGCTGCTGGTGGCCAGCGGACCGGCGCCCTGCCCGTAGAACAGCACCTTGTCGATAAGGTCGCCTTCCACCAGGATGCCATTGTAGACGCCGTCGACCTTGGCCAGAAGCGAGTCCTCAGGGATGAGGACCGGGTGCACGCGGACTTCGATCGAGTTGCCAGCGCGTTTGGCGATGGCGAGGAGCTTGATGGCGAAACCCAGTTCCCGGGCATAGCGGAAATCCCGACTCCCAATGCGGGAGATGCCTTCCCGGTAAATATCCTCCGGCTTGACCACGGTCTGAAAGGCCAGCGAGGCCATGATGGCCAGCTTGTAGTTGGCGTCAATGCCCTCGATATCATTGACCGGGTTGGCCTCGGCATAACCCAGGTCCTGAGCGCTCTTCAGGGCAATGGGGAAGTCAATGCCCTCTCGCGCCATCCGTGTGAGGATGTAATTGGTGGTGCCGTTGATGATGGCGTAGATGCCGGTTATCTCGTTGGCCACCAGGTCGTGCTTGAACGGCGCAATCAGTGGAATGCCGCCGCCAACGCTGGCCTCGTAGCGCAGCCCAACTGCGTGCTGCTGGGCCAGGGCCTGCAGTTCGGCGCCGTGCTTGGCAATGACCTCCTTATTTGAGGTTACCACGTACCTGCCGCTGGTGATGGCCCTTTCCAGGTACTCCCGGGCCGGGCTCTCGCCGCCGATGGCCTCAACGATGATATCGATATCTGGGTCATTGAAAAACTCGTCATCGTCCGTGGTTAAAAGGTCTGCCGGCAGCTCTTGAGACAGCGGCCTTTCCAGGTCGATGGGCAGCACCTTTATCTTGCGCAGGACCAGGGGACAGCCTGCCTGCTCGCTGAGCATATCAGCTTTCTCGGTCAGGACCTTGGCCACCTGTCCGCCGATTATTCCCAGCCCCATCAGGCCGATGCC
>Ga0315551_10001202_pt1 | contig 19794 bp, 17 predicted proteins | sample SalMarSW160290MG_FD_203678 | JGI IMG/M metagenome (GOLD analysis project Ga0315551, IMG submission 203678) | Salt marsh sediment microbial communities from the Plum Island Ecosystem LTER, Massachusetts, United States - Salt Marsh Sediment SW1602-90 ...
AACAACCGTGCTCCCGAAGGGGTCTACCGGTCAACCCCTAATCTGGTAACTGTTTCTGTCAAGTCAAGGGAGATATAATTAACTATTTATATACGAATATATCATAGGAGGACACAGAGAAAAAACAGAAACACACAGAGAACACAGAGAAAAAAGGATAATGTTGTTTTGCCCCACCCGCAAACCCAAAAAGAAATAATATCTCACACAAAGCCACGAAGTTTTTTCTTTTTATTTTTTCCGCTTAACTACTAAGCCATTTAACTGATTTGAAGAATCTAGCAATTTAAGTTCTTGACATAATAGTTTGATTGTGTAAATTAGATACGCAGGTAAATATGAAATAGGGGAGTAAGATAATGATTAAATGTCCTAAATGTGGTAAACCTCTTAACGGTTTTAAATTATTATTTAAGATGGATTATTCGGTAATTGAATGTGGCAACTGTGGTAGCAAGTGGAACCTGAAGATAAAAAAGAATAAATCGTTATTATGGGGAGTTTCTGGAGGGGTTTTTGCGGCTTTAGCTTTTTTAGCGTTACGTTTTTTAGGTTTTTTGTGGGGTTCAATTGTTGCAATAGCTCTTTTAGCAATCTATTATTTAGTTATGCACAATTTTGTTGAAAATTTTATAGAAATTGTTAAGTATTAGTTGCAGCTACGATTTTCGATTTTGTTGCTTGTTTCGAAGTTGTTTTTTCGCTTTATCTGAAAAATTGTTGAAACAAAAAATCGTTATTGCTTTATTTTGAAGTATAACTAATTTTTGCCGTTAGGTTTAAAGAAATGTTAAATCACGGATATGCAACACTGGGAACTGTGCTTGACATGACAGTTTTATAGTATAAATTAAATATAAGGATAAGATTAAGTAAAACTATAATAAGGGAGGATAGAAATGAAAAGGGTTAAACAAGCGTTTATTGGGTTTTTTGTTGTTGTTGGAATGATGGTGTCCAGTCGTAATGATGCGCTTGCTGCAACTGCGAATGTCGATACCAGTACGGTGCATCAAACGATAGAGGGATTTGGCGCATCTGTTGCCTGGGAATATTATCAGCTTTACACTAATTCAAGCAAGGGTGAGATATATGATTATCTTTTCAAAGAACTTGGTTTAGATATCCTTCGTCTGCGAAATATATATAGAAAGAGCGAGGATTATGGATTTCCTATACTTGGAGAAATTGTGGACAGTTTTTATTCTCTTTCGGAGAATAAACCCAAAGTAATGATATCTTCTTGGTCGCCGCCCACGGATTTGAAGAGTAATAATAATCTTGTTGGGGGTACTCTGAATAAAATAGGTGGTGAATATGTATATGGCGATTTTGCAGGGTACTGGGTAGATGCCTTAAGCGCGTATGAGGTAGTTGGTATTGTGCCTGATTATATCAGTATCCAGAATGAACCCGATTGGGATGAATCTCATGAAACATGTAGATTGGAGCCGACTGAAAACGATACATCGGCGGGATATGATCAGGCTCTTGATTCTGTATATCAGAGATTGCAAGGAATGGCTTCTCCCCCAAAGATGTTGGCGCCGGAAGTCTTGGGTATAGATTATAATCAATTTCAAAACTACGCAGATCAGTTCAATCATGACCATGCAGATGGGTATGCCTATCATCTTTATCACGGTGACAACACCGATCCGGATGACTATATAACCAGATTATCAACAATAGCAAATAACTATACGGGAAAGCCTATCTTTCAGACTGAATTTGATCGAGGCGGGTGGTTTAATACAGCCTGGCTCATGCATAATTGCCTGGTATATGGTAATGTTTCAGGATATTTTTATTGGGCAGCAGTATGGAGTCCGGGTAGCGTACCATCGTTTATTACATTGGTCGGTGGAAGTACCTATACGATAAACCAGATCTATTGGGCATTCAGACAGTATTCTAAAGCCGTGCACTTCGGATGGAAAAGGATAGGCGCAGATATTGATGCTGATAGTCTTCTTATATCGGCTTTTATCGACTCTGCAGGGAATGAATTATCGACTATAATACTTAATGTAAGCCATAGCGCCGATTATGTGGATATAGATTTTGGGGGTTTTAATATGTCGGGAGAGAATATGATTCGAACGTCTGATGAAGAGAGCTGCGACTATATTGGTGATTATAATGGTTCCGCTGTAGATCTTCCGGCCAGGTCGATTACGACTATTTCTACTCTGGTACTTACCGATGTAGTTGGTATTGAGGAAGAGAATTCTGATTCTCCGGCTGCGGTTTTCCTGTCTCAAAATTATCCTGATCCCTTCAGCACTTCGACAACCGTCGAGTACTCGATGACGGAAGCGAGCTTTGTAAAACTTTCGGTTTATGATATTTCGGGTCGGGAGGTAAAAAAGTTGGTTGAGGAAGTTAAGCCGGCAGGAAAATATACCGTTAATATCGATGCAAAGGGTTTATCTCAAGGAGTTTATTTTTATCGATTAAAAACGGAAGGTAATAGTATTCAAAAGAAGATGATCTTACTTAAATGAGTTTAACAGCCTGAAGGAGGTTGTCATGAAAAATAGAGTTATTTTTGCTGCGTTGTTTTTTATTTTGGGAAGTTGTCTCTTCGGTCAACTGCGGCCTTTTCCCCAGAACGTTGATTATCCTTATGGTTATCAAGCTGCTGGAATTTCTGCAGACACTGTACGGGCTATGTATAAGCGGTGGAAAAGTGAGTATATAAGGGAATGTAATGGGATGTATCGTGTCCGTTGCACGGATGATACTAGTGAGACCAGGTCGGAGGGTATGGGTTATGGTATGTTGTTGAGCGCCTATTTCGGAGAAAAGGGGGTTTTTGACAGCCTTTTTGCGTTTTATAAAAGTAAAAGAACATCTCAGGCATATAATCTTATGGCCTGGCAGGTAACTTGTGCCGGTATTACAGACCAGGGAAGCGCTACTGATGGTGATTTAGATGTGGCTTTTGCTTTGTTTGTAGCTGATGATCAATGGTGGGGGGACTACCTGGAGGAAGCGGACAGTATCCTGTCGATTCTTAAAGAGCATTATTTTGTTACCTGCGGTTCGGATATTTACACGATGAAACCGGGTGGCTGGTTCGGCGGTTGCAATCTTACAGACATATCGTATTACACACCCGCCTATTTCGAAGCATTCGGAGATCAAACGGGTGACCCTTTCTGGTATGATGTGATAGACGGCGCTTATATTATACTGGATAATGGTACCAATAGTAGTACGGGATTGGTTCGAGATTGGCAGACGTGGGATGGAAGCGCAGTCTCGGGATGGGACTCTACTTATTCCTATGATGCCTGCAGAGTTCCATGGAGGATGACTCTGGATTATATCTGGAATGGAAATTTTGATGCAGCATTATGGTGCTCTGATATATCGGACTTTGCTAATGGTATCGGAGCTTCGAATATAGTGGATGGCTATTACTTGGACGGAACGCCCTATGGATCGAATAATAGCAGTGCTTTTGTAGGAGGGTTCGCTGTTGGCGCGATGTGTCACAGTCAGGAGATGGTCGATAATTTTGCTTCTCGTTTGTTGTCTCGAGATGGTCTGCCAGGAGAGGATCGGTATTTTAATTTTTCACTCCGTTGTTTGTATATGCTTGTACTGACGGGAAACTTCTGGGAGCCGGATCCGAACAGTTCATTTATAGAATCGAACCCTTTGCCGGAAGAACTTAGTTTGGCTCAAAACTATCCCAATCCGTTTACCGCAATGACAACCATCGAGTATTCTGTTTCTAGTGCGAGTTTCGTTCGACTGGCGATTTATGATATTTCGGGTCGAGAGGTAGAGACATTGGTCGAAGAGCAGGTGTCTGCCGGGAAACATACCGCTAGTGTTGAATTAAAAGACTTGTGTTCAGGAGTTTACATTTATCGATTGGAAACAGGGGGAATGAGTATTCAAAAGAAGATGATCTTACTCAAGTGAATTTAGTGCCAGTGAGGAGGTTTTTGTGAAGAATAGAGCGATTTTAGTCGTGTTGTTTCTTTTTTTAGGTATTTATCTTCTTGGTCAAAACCGGCCGTTTCCTCAAAATGTTGATTATCCCTACGGTTATCAAACCTCGTTAATTTCTGCTATTGATTTACAAATTACATATGAGAGGTGGAAGAAGTTATATCTCAAAAGCTGTGATGAAATGTATCGTGTTTGCGTGGATGATACTACAATAACTATTTCGGAAGGTATGGGATATGGGATGTTGTTAACCGCGTATTTCGGTGAAAAAGAAAGATTTGATAAGCTTTTTGATTTTTATAAAAGCAAAAGAACAAGCAAAGCACATAATCTTATGGCTTGGGATGTAACTTGTGATGGTGTTTCAGATTCGGGAAGTGCTACCGACGGTGATTTAGATGTGGCTTTTGCCTTGATTGTAGCGCATTATCAATGGGGAGATAATTACCTCGATGAAGCAAGAGATATAATCTCGATTCTTAAAGAAAATTATTTTGTTGATTGTGATGGTCTGTATACAATGAAACCGGGTGGTCACTGGGGTGGTTGTGATCTAACTGATGTATCATATTACACTCCTGCTTACTTTCGAATATTTGCGGAGGAAACAAAAGACGCTTTCTGGGATACTGTAGCGGACGATGCTTATACGATATTGGATAACGGTGCCAATGCTACTACAGGTTTGGTTCCGGATTGGCAATCATATGACGGTGTTCCTGGGGGAACTGATTCTTCAGGATCGCAATGGTATGATTATTATCGCTATGATGCCTGCAGGGTTCCCTGGAGAATGATTCTGGATTACATCTGGAATGGAAATCAAGATGCCCTCGACTGGTGTTTTAAAATATCAAACTTTGCTGATTCAATTGGGTCAGATAGTATAGTAGATGGATACGATTTAAACGGTACTCCCAGAGGCCAGTATAATAATGGTCCTTTTGTAGGGGGATTCGCGGTTGGTGGGATGAGTCATAGTCAGGCTATGGTCGATTCTTTTGCTTCGAGATTGTTATATCTTGATAGTGTGGGATGGGACGATCAGTATTTTAATCTTTCTCTTCGGTGTTTGTACGCGCTTGTTTTGACGGGGAATTTCTGGAAACCCGGTACGACGAACATTCGTATGAATTAGACTGATTGATACTATAGTTCCTTAAACGTTCCTAATATTAAAAACTTACGTTAAATGTAGCGGGGAAAATGAAGAAACAAAGTACGGTTACGAAAAACTAGTTTAAAAATTGGGCTAATGAGTATGATAACGGTAAAAAACACATATTAAATGATGGGGAATATTGTATAAGTTTCAAACAGTGGAAAGAAATTTGCAGGGAAGCCGGTTTTCAAAAGATCACAGTAAAGCGATTACCGGAATTCAAATGGTTTAACGTTTTAATTGCTTGTAAATGATAATTTTCTAACAAAGCTTTTGGCTCTTAGCAGAGGCTGTGCCAAAAACCAAAATACATTTAAATTAAATTTTTCTATAAGTGTTTTGACCATATTGGTTCTTTTTTCTTGCTTTTTTTCTTTTATACTGAACTATATTCCATCTTTCTCATTAATTCTTTAAATCCTACTAAATTTATTAGTTTTCTTATGTTATAGACAGGTGAAATTAGACCTACAAATTCACCGTTAACTTTTTCCAAACCCCGTAAGGAAAACCGGGTGAAATTTAAATCCCTTTTTACTGTACCGATAACAGGTTCCACTATTTCTCTTCGTTTTTTATATATTTCTTTATTCTCCTCATTATTCATTATCGCTTTATATTTTTCCAGATATTCTTTATCGTTTAATACTATGTAGACTTTAGCTGATTTTTTCTTTTTTCCCCGGATACATTTATGCTTTAATATACACGATTGACATACCGGATCGCTACATCTGTATCTTCGATATTCCTTGCCTTTATCTATACTAATACCACTAAATGTTAATTCCTCTCCGGCAGGACAAGTAAATGTATCTTTCTCCTCATTATAAATAAAATCTTCTCTCCCAAAATATGTATTATTTCTTTTTCCCTGTCGTTCTTTCTTAACCACTGGTTCAATACCCATTTTTATTACTTCTCTCATTTCATTAGCATCGTAATAACCTTTATCCGCTACACATTTTTTTATTCTTCTCTTTTCTCCCAGGTGGGAAAGGGTGTTTTTTACCATATTCGTTAATTGATGATAGTCATTCTCCTCGTTTACCACATCCGCGTCAACTATAAACCTGTTTCTATCTACTGAAAGTTGAGCGTTATACGAAGCATGTTTACCATGTAACCGATGTTTCATTAATCTCGCGTCGGGATCGGTTAAATTTACCCTATTTTTCTTATCGCTTTTTTCTTCATATAAATCCTTGTACGCGCTTATATCTTCCTCTAATTTCTCTATTTTTGATTTTAGTTCTTTATCGGAATTTTCTTTTTTCGCTAATCTCTTTTCGACTTTTTTCTTCGCTTCTTTAAGTAATCCCTCTAATTTTTTCATTTTCTCCGGAGTTACTTTCCCTCCGCTATTCTCTTCTCCATATATTTCATCTTCTCTGGCATCTATAATCTCTGCTTCTTTTAATATCTGTTCAACTTTCCCTGAAAGCTTTTCAGGTTTAATTATTCTATCTCCATTTGAGTCTGAATATATCTTTGTCCCATCTATAAATATTATATCCTTTAAATCTTCATTATATAAATCCAAGCTGATGTACAATTTTATGGTTTCCGTAAGTAACCCCTTTAAAGCTTCCGCGTTATCACTCCTGAAACGGGCTATTGTCCTGTAATCGGGTTTAAGACCTCTCACAAGCCAGTGAACAGCCATATTCTCACCAACTAATCTCTCTATTTTTCTGCTCGATCGAATACCTATCGAATAACAGTAAATCAACGCCTTTATTATCGCGAATGGTGAATACCTTGGACGTCCGGTATCATCATTATTCTCTTTTAATCCTAAAAAATCCATATCTATATTATCTACAAACTTATCTATTACTCTCGCGGGATGGTCCTCTTCTATCCATTCGTCTAATCTGGGAGGAAATAACTCTAATTGATGCCTCGATTTACCTTCTATATATCTGCCCATACTACCTCCGTTTTTTTACTTAAGATAAGTTTTTACATAGAAATTGCAAGGCTTTTAATCGTTTTTTGTAAGAAAAAATACTGCGGAACGGAGGAGGGCTTTTGGCACAGCCTCAGCCTTTAGCTGTTAGCAAAAAAACTGCAATATCTACATGTCCTACATGTTAAAAAGTTTGGTTTAGTGAGGTGGGTTTTAAACAAACAAAAAAATATTTTCTTTCTCTGTGTCTTTGTGTGAGAATTATTTTAGGGTGTGGTTGGGTTATCCAGTGTAAATCTGTGTTAATCTGTGGCTAATTATTTTTTATGGAGTGGGGTGGGGTCATGTGAAGAGATACCCCAGGAGGCATATTCCCACGAGCAGTAGAATTGTTGGTATTATTCCAAAGGCAGGTAATAAAAGGAAGGAAAAAAGTAGTGCTCCTATTCCTCCACCTATAAGATCAAGTGCGTAAACACAAGGAGCTGTGTCATCCTTCCCTTCTTTATCTTTAAGTATAGTTCCCGCGTTTGTGTATGTCCACCCGATTGCCGTTCCGCAACTGAAGCTTATGAAAGGTATAAAAAGGAACACGAAAAAAATGGGACTTTCCATCTCGATTATCAGGTATAAAAAGGATGACAATATTGCCAGCATTATAAAAGGTATTTTTAATTTTTCCTGTAGTTTTATTTTTTCCGATAGAAAAGTCCCTATTCCTACTCCGAACATAAATAGTCCGGTTACCAGGCCAACGAGGTGATATACATTTCCATATATAATTTGAAGACTCAATATACAGGAGTAGGAAATAGCAATGGCAATAGCACCAATGAGAGAGACCTGAAATCCTGTTTTTCTGAATATAATCGGGAGAGGGAGAAATAAGAGTATAAGGAAAAACGGAGCTTTAAAAATGAATTTCATAAATCCGGCTGCCCTGCTGTATTTCTCCAGATAATGGAGTAGAGAAAGCAGAAAAGCTCTGGGTTTTTTATCGGTATTGAATCCTATAAAATTATTGCTTAACCGTTTTTCGAATTCTTTAATTCTAAAAACAGGTAGTGAAGAGCTTATAATGTATTCGTCCAGATATTGAAGATTCAGGTTTTTTAATTCTTCTTTTATTCTTTTTTCTTCGTAAACAATAGGAGTGTTTGAAAAAATATATCTTGAATTATAACCCGGTATAACAAAATAATGAGAGAATTTAGACCTATAGGTCCAAAAGATAAGCGAGTTGTAATCGAGTGTAGTTTTGTTTAAGTAGTTTTCCCCGGAGGAAATCGAAAAGGTAACTATGCCTTCATTGTTTGTTTTTTCTGAAAGAAGTTTGCAGAATTCAAGAGTGTAAAAGCGATTACTTGATATTGAAAGTGGGTCTCCTATTCCCAGAAATATAGCATCGAATTTCTTGTTGGTCTTTTTTAGAAAAAGTCTGGGGTCGGAAGCTATAAAATTTATCTTTTTTAGCGATTCTTTATCGATACGTTTTTCCAGCGTTTTCTGGAAATCCGCGTCAGGATGAACCACTGTAAAGTTTTCATATTTCGAAAGTTCCTTTATTTCGTCCGGTCCTGCCAGTCCCAGGTAAAGGATTTGCTTTTCTTTTCCGGAGGAAAGCAGCAGGGGTAAGTGGATGTATTCGGAAGTTGTTTTATCGGGGTAAGTATATGACAGGATTCCGTTTGAGAAAAGGGAATTCAGGTTATCTTTTCTTATTTCCATGTATCTTCCGTATTTGGTTTCTGTAATATACTCAACCTTAAAACCGGAGTATAGTTTTTCATATGTTTTTTTCATTGAATTCGTAAAGTCAGAAAACACAAAAATAACAAGGAAAATTAAAATTAAAGGTATAAATTTTTTACCTTTTAAAATTGCTACCGGTAAAAGAAAAAGAGTGCTTACTAAAAAAAGATTTTTTGCAGGGGAAAGAAAGGAGACGAATATATATGAAAAGAAAATTCCACCTATAAGATCTCCAACGGAATCAAAAATATATGGTCTTGTTATGCCTTTAAGGACGTTTTCTGATAGATTTGAAAACTTTTTCTGTCCGAGCGCAAAGATAATTCCGAAATTTAAGTAGATAGGGAAGAGAAGAAGAGCGGTTTCTGCAATTAGGAGAGAGAAGGTAAAAACCTCTCCTACTTTATAACCTAAAAGTCCGGGTAAAAAGCGAAGTAGATATATAGAAACAGGAAAATATAAGGCAAGAATTAAAAAAGGTAAGTATAGTTTCTCTTCACTGAATTTCCTACCCCAGAATGAACCGATTCCGGCACCAAAAAGCCAGAAAGATATAACCAAACCGTACGTTAGCTCATTGCCGTGAAATATCATATAGATTTCACGAATCATTATGTTTTGTGTAAGTATGGATAGGACTCCGGAAAGAAAAAGGAAAAATAAAAACAATTTAGCGTATTACTTTAGAGACAATTTCTTCGATTTGATTGTTTTGGATGGGTTTGTCTTCTTTTGATATAAGAGCTATCAGGATATCTGTTTCTGTCATTTCTATTCTTGAGAGAGTTATTTTGAACTTGCTGCAGAACTTAAGTAGGTTTCCCGAGAGGATTTTTTCTTTGGGTGCGAGAAATATAATTATAGTACCGTTTTCTACCGCTAAATTTTCATGTAAGGTTTTACCCTTTTTATATTTGCTTAGTAATTTGTGTATTGTTTTTAGAATTCTTGTGATATCGGAGCTGGGAGTGCTTATTCGCCAGAAATCTTCCAAAGAATAGTATAGTTTCGTTATTTGTGTTTCGGGTATATTGGGGAAATTTTTTATGACCGTTCTGATTTTCTCGGAATCCATTTCTCTCATTCCTTCATCAAAATCACGGATTTTACCCAGTTCTCTTATAAGAACTTTTTTGGTTTTTTGATATAATTCCGAAAGGGCTTCAAATTCATCAAGTGCGGCTTTTATATCAAATATTAGTAGACTGGCTTTTCCCCGTTCTCTTGGTTGATGTGTCGAGAGAAGTGTTAGCCCCGCTATTCTATTGAAGCCGGTAACTATTCTCCGGTTTTTCCTTTCCGCATCTTCGTTTTTAGTCACTATTAGAATTTTAAATTCAAGGAAGAACTCTGTCGAGTTGATGAGGGAAAAATAAACTTGAGGTTCTCCACTTTTTTCGAATTCCTTAATTAGACGTGGAATTATAGCCCGGAGATAATGTTCAAGTCCTATAGGAGCTTTGGCTGATTTTCCGGTATCTTCCCTTCCTTTTAGGTGTATTCTTTTTAAAACTTTTTTTATTCTTTTATGAGATGGAGGTGGATAAGGTTTTCCTCCTCTATCACTAATCTCTATTCTTGCAACAAGTACTCCTTCAGGAGTTGTAAACTCTTTATTATATATGATTCTAGAGTCGGGAAGAACAAAAGATATTGTATCGAGTATCACTTTTAGAGGTATATCTCTTTCGTAGACGCCTACGGTTATACAGGTGAGATTTTCTTTGATTGTTTTTATATTTTTTATATAAATCTGAATTTTACCGTTTGTATTTATTACGTCTTTATGTGCTCTGTAATTTGAGATAATCTGGTCCGCGAGGTCATTAGGGCTTCTTTCTGTAATATAAGCTTTTGTGCGGGAAGCGAAGAATCTAAAAGCTTCTCCTTCGGGACCTAAAAGATTATGTAAAAAATCCTCTTTGCATTCCTTTTCTATTATGTTTATAACTTTAGAATAGACTTCAAGGCGTTTTGATTCGACTGAAAGAAGTAATCTTTTTGCCAGGCTTCCTACTGATACATTCATAATATTATTAATCATTTCATTTCTGTCTTTTCTGAATTTCCCGAGAGCCGGTTCGTTCATAATCTCTATTACAAGTATGATAATCCCTAATTTATTTCCGTTTACTTCCATTGTAATTCCGGACTCATAAGATAGATTCCAACCTTTTCCGTGGATTACGCCAAGAATTGCAGTGGAAAAACCCGGCCAGTCTTTACCGATTATGCCCATATGGAAATAAAAAGGATAGGAAGGATTTTTGGGAATACCGCTTTTATAAATCTGAACTCCCGAAGAATTTGTTTCCCATTTACGGATTAGTTTCTCAACGAGGGTTTTTTCGTCCTTAAATGAAAAAAACCCCCGGATTTCTTCATAAATATGTTTTTTCATCAGTAGGTCATTGCATAAATATATATGTTTATGCCCATTTTTAAAGCTTTTTCTCTGAGTTCTTCAGGATCCCGATACACGGAAGGAGATGCCCATCCATCTGAAATATTACTGTTATATGTATAAAATAAAGCCAATTTTCCTTTTAAAAACAAACCGTAGCCTTTAGGAGCACCTTTATAATGTTCATGTATTTTTGGTAAGCCTTCGGGTAGTTCATAAAATATTGTATAGATTTCATGATCGGTAGGTAGTTGGATTAACTTATGTTTTGGAAAGGCTTTGCTTAGTTCTTCTCGGAAGTGTTCGTCCATTCCATAGTCGTCATCCACATAAATAAAACCTCCATTCCAGAGATAGTTTCTTAAATTTTGTAATTCGGTTTTCGAAAACTCTATTTTGCCATGTCCGGTAATAAAAAGAAATGGGTAAGAATATATTTCGGGATCGTTTAAGGATAAAATGACTTCTTCTCTTGGTATTTTGAGTTCTGTCCTTGTATTTATTGCCACTGCAAGATTAGGTATAATATCAGGATCGTTGTACCAGTCTCCACCCGAATATCTTAATCTTACTATTGAAGGATTGATTAGAGAAATAATAAAAAAAAGAATCATCTCATCCTCTCGGATGATAAGAAGACAGAATCTTCCGGAGATAATTTCTGTCAACGTGCGTATATATTTGAGTAGTAGAAATATCACAATGACCTAAAAGGAGTTGGACTGTTCGTAAGGATGCTCCTCTTTCAAGTAGATGCGTTGCAAAGGAGTGCCTGAGAGTATGAGGGGTTAAGTCTTTTTTTATTCCACTTTTTGCAATATATTGTTGAAATCGTTTCCACAGTCCCATCCTGGAAAGTTTATTTCCACTCTTGGTTAAGAATAGAAAAGAAGAATTTTTTTTGTTGAAAGCAGGTCTTGATGCGGTCATATATTTAATTAGAGCTTTTTTCGCTTCTCCTCCGAGAGGAATTATTCTTTCTTTACTTCCTTTTCCTTTGACACGTATAAAATCTTCCTTTAGAAAAAGGTCTTCCTTTCTAAGATTAAGAAGCTCGGATACTCTTAAACCGCAGCCGTAGAGTAATTCTAAAATCGCCCTATCTCTCAAGGAATATTTGAAATCGCCGTTAACGTTTTCAATTAAATTCTTAACTTCATCAGCAGATAAGAATTTGGGTAATTTCTTTTCCATTCGTGGAGATTGAATATTATTCATTGGGGTCTGATCAATTAATCCTTCTCCGACCCAGAAGAGAAAAAACATCCTCAACGAAGATAATTTTCTTGCTACAGTTGCGGTAGAAAAATTGGAACTATGCAAGCTATCGATGTAATTTTGTATGTCTTCTTTATTTATCTCTTTAATATTCTTTTTTGTGTTGTCTATGAATGTAATTACATCACTTTTGTAACTTTCTACAGTGTTGCCGGATAACCCTCTTTCTGCCTGTAGATAATAAACAAATTCTTTAACAAGCTGTTCGGTACTATTCATTTACCGTAAAAGATGTGAGTTCCCAAACTACTGAGTCAGCCGGGATTTCTTTTTTTATAAGACCTATATTAGGCGCGAACCATTCATATTGAATTAGAGAAATCCCATCCTCAATGATTGTTCTTCTTATACGGTAAACATTTTCATAATTTTCCGAATTTAAAGTTATGGAAGTACTTATGACCGAGTCAACTGATACAAAAAAAACTTTCTCTAACGAATCCCCCATATGAACTGAAGAAAAATTAAATTCTCTTTCCCAATTCTCACCTTCAATTGGGGGTAATAGAAGGTATGGTTCATATATTATCCCGAAGGAAACTTGATCTCCGTCGTGATTAGTAAATAATTCTCTGACTCTATTTGCTATACCTGATTTTCTTTGAAAGTATTGTGTTTCTCCACCCACATCTACTAAAAAGAGGCTGTCTCCTTGTGTTACCTCGATACCTGTCACTTCTGTTTCAATTTGATAATTATTTTTTCCTTTTACATCATATACCCAATTATTCCCTGTTTTTAAGGGGAAGTAATCCGCGGTCATTCTTGTAGAAAAGGAATTTTCACATCCTAAAACCAATACCAAAATCAATGAAGTCAGTGCCCACTTTACCATTAAAAGCCTCCCTTAAGGAAAAGCCAATTTGAAAAGTTGAACTTTCTGCTGAAAACAAATATGCGAAGCGAACTAAGAAAAGAGGGGAATAGCCGCTTTCTAGAGATCCTTCTCGTATCCTTTTGCCTTTTACTAATCCTATCTCCGGCAAAATCGAGAAGTTTTTCCCGAGATAGAGTTCCTTGCCCATAAGTATTCCGTGAAGCCTAACTTCATAGTTGTTTTTGCTATAGTATGAAGCTATAAAGTCGTAATTAACTTCATATTTCCCTCCGACCATCACGGAAAATCCTGAAGGTGTGTCGGTTGCGGCAGGACCCTGTGGAACCGAAGAACTCACAAATAAATTGAAACCAAGTAGTAAAATTATGCTCATATCTGAATATTAAAAAACTATTTAAATTTGTCAACTGTTTAAAATTTTTACTACATTAGCTACCAAGGCACAAAGACAGAAAGAACAGAAAAGAACTAATTTATTTTTACCACTAATCACACGAAAAATACGGAACCCCTAACCCAAAAAAATATTCTCACACAAAGACACGGAGACACAGAAACCACAAAAAGAGTCATGAGTCACGAGTCTTGAGTCATGCGTCAAAACAAAACCCGTCCCACAACCCCAAATTGATATCACACAGAGACACAGAGACCACAGAGTTTTTGTTTGTTGGTTTAACTAAATCCTAAATCCCAAACCCTAATATAACCATTTAACTTATTCGAAGAATCAATAGGGGGCTTGACATTTTGTCTTTTTAATTTTAGTATAGAAAAAAGGAGGAGGTCAATGTTTGGACCCATTGGATGGCCGGAGATAATAGTTGTATTAATTATTGCCCTCTTATTATTCGGAGCAAAAAGGCTACCTGAAATAGGTAGATCTATGGGGAAAGCAATCAAAGAATTCAAGAAGTCTTTTAAAGACGTAACAGATGAATTGGATAATGATGATCTGAATTCCCCTGAGGAAAAAGAAAAATAAGTAATTTTATTAATTAAATTAAGAAATAAATTTTTTTAATATTATGAATTTCAAAATATGTGATTCTCATTGTCATCTTCAGGACAGAAGATTTAAGAACGAAATAGAAAAAGTTGTACGTAACGCGAAAGAATCCGGAGTTGAAAAAATTTTAGTACCGGGGTGGGATTTGCGTTCAAGCAAAGAAGCTATAGCTATTTCCGTGAAATTCAATAATGTTTATGCGGCTTGTGGGGTGCATCCTCATGATGCTAAGTTTTACAACAATAATATTGAGAAAGAAATAATAAATCTGTCTAAGAATAAAAATGTAGTCAGCATAGGGGAAATAGGGCTCGATTACTATCGAGACCTCTCTCCGAGGAATATACAAAAGGATGTATTAAAAAGACAGCTCAAGATAGCCGAAGAGAATAACTTTCCCGTAATTATACATACAAGGGATTCGATAGAAGATACAATAGATATAGTTTCAAATTTTAAATGTAAAGGGGTTTTTCACGCTTTTGATTGTGATGAGGGTCTCGCGATGAGAGTTATCGAAATGGGGTTTTTTATAGGAGTTGGAGGAGTTGTTACATACCCAAACAGCAAGATATCTGCTTCTATAAAAGAAATTCCTCTCGATTCCATTTTAGTTGAGACTGATGCCCCTTATCTAACACCCCAGCCATACAGAGGAAGAAGGAACGAGCCCGCGTATACAACTTATGTCGTTAAAAAAATTGCAGAAATAAAATCTAAAGCCTTCGCAGAAGTGGCGGAAAAAACATATAAAAACACAAAAGAGTTATTTGGTATCTAGATAATTGAGTCGAGAGTCATGTGTCGTGAGTCTTGTGTCAAAATAAAAACAAAAACTACAATATCTATATGTTCTACATGTTAAAAAAATTTTGGGGACAGTGGGGATTAACCACCTAACGCTCTAACTATCCAACGGTCCAAAAGACATTGGATTTTGGACTTTAAAAAAGGCCTTGACAAATACAAAAAAGTAATTATTAATCTTTGTATAACAGAGTACTTTGAAGGGAGGTATATAATATGGATAAAAAAGAAGCGGAAAAAAGTTTGGAGGAGATAAAGAAGCATCTAAGGGAGACAGATGAAGAGTTAAGGAAAACTGGGATTTGGGCTGTAGATATTCAGTTCTTATGGGGAGTGCTTGCGCTTGCGGGTCTTGGTTTGACGATTTATCTTCATGACCGTGCTTTGTACAATCTTATATGGCTTAACTGGGCATGTATTATGGCGGTTGGGTCCTTTTTTGGTTATCGGATCGCGAAGAGGATAGCCAGGATGACCGGTATTACATCTTTTGCGGGTAAGTTGATAGGTATGGTATGGGTTGGTATTACTATAAGTATTATGCTTGCCATGTTTATTTTATGGCTTACCGAATACACTGATTTTTTTGAGAGTGTTATAGCTTTGTTTATCGGTGTGGGGTTCTTTGTCGAAGCTTTTGTTTCATGGAGAGAGTTTACTATTGCGGCTATTCTTTGCTGGATAGGAGCGGTAATTGTTGCTTTGTTCCCGGGATTTGCTAATTTGACGTTTACTGTTCTTGTATTTGCAACCATGATAGTGCCCGGAATTGTGGTTAAAATTAGATTCAGGGAGAAAAAAATATAAATGGAAGATTTCAATCCTGCCGAAGTAAACAAATTGATTCATGCCCCTATAAGACTTGGAATTATGACTATCTTGAATTCGGTAAATAAAGTAAATTTTATTTATTTGAGAAAAAAGCTCGAGGTTACGGATGGCAACTTAAGCAGTCATATGGAAAAGTTGGAAAAAGAGGGCTATGTAAAAGTAAAAAAAACTTTTATAGATAAAAAGCCCAATACAGTTTACAGTATTACGGAAAAAGGTAAGAAGGCTTTTAGAGGTTACCTGAAACATTTAGAAAAGATTCTTGAAGAAAGTTAAGGTTGATGTGAAAAAATTATTACTTGTTTTTTTCTTGCCAGTGATTCTTCTTTCGAGTACAATTATAGAGGGATGGGTTACGGGTGAGGGGGGCGAGGCTCTCGAAGGAGCAAATGTATTTCTGGAGGGAACGCTCGATGGTGCCTCCACGGATAAGGATGGTGTTTTTGGATTTGTAACAGAAGAAACCGGAAAGTATAATTTGCAGGTAAGAATGATGGGATATGGGGAATTCAGAAAAGAGGTATTTCTTAAAGGCGAGACCATAAAAATAGAAGCAAGTTTGAAAGAGGAGACTCTTGAAAGTGAGGGTGTTATAGTCAAAGCGTCCTCCTTTACAACGGGTGAAGAGAATGGTGTTACTCTTACACCTCTTGAGGTTCTTACGACTCCCGGAGCAGCAGCGGATATTTGTTGGGCTATAAAAACCTTCCCCGGAGTGCAGCAGGTTGAAGAAGGCGCGGGTTTGTTTGTCCGTGGAGGAGAGGTAAGTGAAACCAAATTTCTTCTTGATGGGGCGAATGTTTATCATCCTTATAGATATGAATCGCCAACAGGTGGTTTTTTTGGAACCTTTAGTCCTTTTCTGCTAAAGGGTACTTTTTTCTCTTCAGGAGGATTCGGAGCCGAATATGGCAATGCTTTATCCGGAGTGTTGTCAATGGAAAGTCTGGATTTGCCATCTGAGAGGTTAGTTTCTTTGGGAATGGGTCTTGCAAATCTATCTGTAATGGGAAGATTTCCCTTAAGTGATGATATTGGAATCAACTTCTCGGGAAATCAGAGCAATACTAAATTGCTTTTTGATTTTAATAATATTGAAGATGACTTCACAGAATATCCTTTCTCATATGATTTAAACTTAAATTTTGGATGGAGATATTCTGAAAAAGGTCTGGCTAAAGTATTTTTCTTTAAAGAAAAAGATAATGTTGGTGTTGCTCTCGAAGATCCGGTATGGGGAGGCAATTATTATGGAACGGAAATGAGCAATCTTTATAACTTAAAAATAGATCATGCCCTGTCTGATAATAGTTTTCTCAAATTTAATGTGTCTCGTACTGATTTCGAAAAGAAAATGGAAATAACCAGTGGAGAGGAATATATTCTTGATTTAAAAACTACCGATGAGATTAACCAGACAAAAGTTGTGCTGGAAAAAAACACTTGGATATCTTTAAAAGTCGGAGGCAGTCTTGAACAAAGAAAAAGTTATTTCATAGGTTTCACTCCATCACAGGAAGATACTCTGGACCCTTCGGTTCCCAGCAATCACTACGATAGGGAATACAAAAGTTATGTTGGGACGGTATTTATGGAAGGAACATCTTTCTTGCCTTATGGTTTATCCTTGACTTCAGGGGTAAGGTTTGACAGGGATTCGAAAAGCGGAAAAAACGCTCTGGATCCGAGATTTTCTTTATCCTGGAATGTCGCAGAAGAAATAACTTTATCCGTTGCTACAGGAATTTTCCATCAATTTTACGAGCCCTGGAGATATGATCCGGATTATGGGAATCCTTTTTTGGATCCTATGAAAGCAAAGCACTATATAGTTTCCGGGACCTGGGAGAACAATGGTGGAATGATAAGATTGGAGGGCTACTACAAAGACTACGATAAATTAATGAGGGAGCATGATTTATTAAATTATGTTTCTTCAGGGAATGGTTACGCAAGAGGAGTTGACTTTTTTATAAAGAAAAGTTTTGAAAAAATTGAAGGGAGGGTTGCCTATTCTTATCTGAATTCGAGAAGAAATTGGCAGGATTATCCGGCTCTTTTTCCACCTGATTTTGATATTACGCATAATTTAAACGTAATTTTGAATGTTAGCCCCACTCCGGATTTTCAGGTAGGGGCAAAATATATGTATGCGACAGGAAAACCTTTTACTCCTGCAGGTGGGGACTTTCGGTCGGATAGACTTCCCTCTTATTTGACGCTTGATCTTAGTGTGTCTTATTTATATTCTTTTTTTACCGATAATCTGACGGTGTTCTTTTTTTCGGTTAATAACGTTACAAACAGGAATAACATTTTAGGTTACTACAATGGCGATAGAAATGAACCTATTGAAAGTTCTTATGGTCGCCTCTATTACTTTGGTGTATCTTTTCAAATGTAAAAGGAGGTTAAAATGGAAAGAGTTTTATTGGTGATAGTTATAACTTTAGCATCTGTTGGTATTCATGCGGAAGAGAAAGTAACTGTGGATAAGCATATAGTCACAATTAAAGCTGAGCAGCAGGAGGCTGTTGATAAAGGAGATATTGAAAAATTAAAAGAAGTTTCTACAAAATTAGAACGGCTCTCCACTTTTGGCGATAAAGAATGGTTGGTTAATTATTACATTGCTTTAAACAGTTATAGAATTAGTACAATTGCGTATGACGATAAGGCGATGAGCGAAAAATATATTGAATCGGCAAAAGAGTCAATCCAAAAATCAATTAAGGGCAAGGATGACTTTGCCGAATCTCACGCGCTTTTTTCCTCAATTCTTGGAATGGAACTAGGGTTTAAGCCACAACTCGGAATGACAAATGGAATCAAATCAGGAAAAGCAATTGCGAAGGCGAAAAAGTTAGATCCCGAAAATCCGAGAGTCTATATGATTGACGGAACCGGTAAGTTGTATACTCCAAAAATGTTTGGGGGTGGAATAGATAAGGCTATCAAGCTTTTTGAGAAAGCTGCAGAGCTGTTCAAAAAGGAAGAAGATAGAGGGATTTATCCTGATTGGGGTAAAGAAGAAGTTTATGTATGGCTCGGGAATGCTTATAGAGAGAAAAAAGAGGATTCTACGGCAATTGAATTCTATAAAAAAGCTCTTATAGTAAATCCTGACTGTGGTTGGGCAAAAGAAATCCTTAAAGAAATTGATTTAAAATAGAAACAGCCCCCGGTGAAATTATATTAAAAAGTAAATTCTTAAGGAACTTTTCCACCCTTAATTAGGTCATAATTGGCAAACAAGAATATATGCCATTTAATTTCATGAGAGGAGAAAAATATTAAATGTTGTTTTGCGCGTTTTGTTTGATGCTGCTTGGTAGTAATTATAGTGTTTTAACCGGTGAAATTTTTGATGCTGCAACAAAAGAGCCATTGCCAATGGTTAATATAGTTATCGTTGGAACCGAATTGGGTACGGTAACGGATGATAAAGGTTACTATAGTATAATAATGTCTGATTCACTTAGTGGATTTCAAGTTAGATATTCTATGATGGGTTATAGGAAGGTGACAAAGGATATAAAGTTTGATGGGCGAGAATATCTGAGTGTTGATATTGCGATGCAGATGGAACCATTAAAAGTGCAGGGAATACTGGTATCAGCAAAAAAGAAAAAATTTAGAAGCTCGGCTTCCATAACCCCCTCTTCATTGTCTCAAAAAGATTTGATGATGCTGCCTTCTTTTGTCGAAGGAGATTTGATGCGGACTCTTGAGGCTCTTCCCGGGGTCACAAAATCTTCCGATTTTTCGACTTCCATTTCGGTAAGGGGAGGAGGACCCGATCAGAATATAGTTCTTGTTGATGATGTTCCTT
>Ga0315551_10001205_pt1 | contig 19787 bp, 13 predicted proteins | sample SalMarSW160290MG_FD_203678 | JGI IMG/M metagenome (GOLD analysis project Ga0315551, IMG submission 203678) | Salt marsh sediment microbial communities from the Plum Island Ecosystem LTER, Massachusetts, United States - Salt Marsh Sediment SW1602-90 ...
TCAGGATTAGCCCAGATAGCTTCAGAGAAGACCCCGACTCTTATCTCCCTGGATGTAAAACAGATGGACCTTCAGGATGTGCTGAGACTGATCGCTGAGAAAGCCAATGTCAACATTATTGCGGGGAAAGAAGTGGACGGCCAGGTTACCCTGCGTCTTAAGAATGTGGATCTCTGGCAGGCACTGGAGGCTGTCCTAGACGCAAGTGGGTGTGCCTATCGAGAGGAGGACGGAATTATTATAGTGGTTAAGGCAAAGGAACTCGGTGAAGTGAAAACGCCACTGCTGGAGACCGAGATCATTTTCTTAAAATTCGCCGAGCCAGAAGATGTAAAAAAAGCTTTCCAACATCTTCTCTCCGCCTCGGGAACTATGGAGGCGGATTCCACCAGCAACGCCTTGATTGTTACCGATACTCCTGAAGATATCGAGAATATCAAAAAGAAGGTAGCTGAATTAGAGGAAGCTATAGGAGAAAAGATTGGGAAGGAAGAGATTGAAGAAAAGGGGATTGAGGAGATTCTCGAGAATCTCCAAAAGAAGGTAGCTGAATTAGAGGAAGCTGCCAGAGAAAAGATTAAAAAAGAAGAGCTACCTCCTCCAGTGCTGGAGAAAAAACGATTTCAATTAAACTATATAAATGTAGAGGAAAAAAAGGATATTTTGACAGAGAGCTTGGGTAACGTAATCGGGGAAGAGGGAGAGTTCTTCCTGGACTCTTTGACTAACTCTGTCTATGTAGAGGCTCCCTCTTCTTGCATAAAAAAAGTCGAGGAATATTTTGAAGGGGTCGATGTTTCTCCCAAGCGAATTATGATTAAAGCAGAATTTGTAGAGGTTCGCCTGAGTGCTCTAAAAGAGCTAGGTGTAAAGTGGAGATGGAAGGGAGCTTACGAGAAGTATCCTCTGGGAGCAACCTTTCGCTATCCTTATGAGACCAGATCCGAGTCCGGAGAGATAGCCCCCAGCGCCGGTCCTTCTACTCTGGCTGGGGGAATGGGAATAATATTTGGCAGTGCTGAGCAGGAGTTCAGGGGAATAATAGACCTGCTCATCTCCGAGGGTAAGGCTCATCTTCTTTCCAGTCCCAATATAGTTACCCTTGAGGGCGAGGAGGCGAAGATAGATGTCGGAGATAAGCATCCCTATCGGGTAACCAAATATGTGGAAGGGGTATGGGTGGAAAGTGTCGAGTTCGTTACCGTAGGCGCAACTCTCGTGGTTACCCCTCATATCAAAGAAGAAGGGAAGGTAATTTTGGATATCCATCCTGACGTCAGTGAGCTCACTGGCCCCCCTCCCTTCACCGGTGCTCCTCCCATAGTGGGTACCAGAGAGGCAGAGAGTCGCATAATGGTGGAGGATGGAAAGACACTTGTAGTTGGCGGTCTTTTAAGGGAGACTGAGAAGGTAACCAGGGAGGGCGTTCCTTTTTTGTCTCGCCTTCCTATCATTGGTTCCCTTTTCACCCGCAGGGAAGTTGACAGGGAAAAGACTGATTTGCTGGTCTTTATCACCCCTTATATTCTATCGGAAAAGTTAGAAGAGGAAGATATAGTAGAAAAACGCAAACCCCTGAGAGTTCAAATGGAGGAGCTTTATCAAGAGGGGCTGGATTATAAAAAAAATGAAGAATATGAGAAAGCAGAGGAATGTTTTGGGGAAGTTATTAGCAAAAGTCGGATTTATGGCTTCTCTGATTATCTAAAATCGGCAGAGAAAGAACTAACCAATCTTGAGAAGCTGGAGAAGAAGAGGCTAGAGAAAGAGAAAGGAGAAAAGGCAAGGCTGGAAAAAGAGAGGTTGGAAAAAGAGAGGATAGAGAAGAAGAGGCTAGAGGAAGAAAAGAGAGAAAAGGCAAGGCTGGAGAAAGAGAGGCTGGCGAAAGAGAAGATAAAAAAGGCAAGGCTAGAGAAAGAGAGGTTGGAAAAAGAGAAGCTAGAGAAGAAGAGACTGGAGAAGGAAAGAAGAGAACAAGCAAGGCTAGAGAGAATAAAAGAGGTGAAGCTAGAGAAAGAGGGGATAAGAAAGGAAGGACTGGAGAAGAAGAAAACAGAGAAGAAACCTATCCTTGCTCTTGGTCTGGGTGCGTGGTCTCCATCTGAGGATGATAATTCGTTCATGATATACGAAGCTCAGCTCAGATTAAAAGGGAGCTTAAGGGTCTTCGGTGGCGGGGGTGAATCTTCTGACCAATCCTCATATATTAGTTACTTCGGAGCCAGAATGGGAGATAAACTGAACTTTGGTGTGGGTGGAATGAGTTCAACCTCGCTTGAGAAAACCGAATTGATGTTTACCGGCGGATTTTCTCTCGGAGCAGATTGGATAAGACTGGAAGGTAATTACTTCTATGTACCTGAAAATGAAGACCTCAATGGAATAAGAGCCATATTAGGAGTAAGATTCTAAATATAAAAAAGGGGACGTGATTATTTTTTACCACGGGGGGAATAAAAAATGAAGAATAAAATTCGTCTTTTGCTCTTAATCTTTTTGATAATATCACTGGGCGGCTGCACTCTAAAAGGCTGCTCTTTCCTTCCCAAAACTTCTTTGACCATTGTCCAGTACCATCTTGAAAAAAGTGTTGATGAAGAGGGGGGGGTGTTGACTGCACAAATCGATGGGGTTGCTCGCAATGATGGCAGTGCGAAATTAGAATATGCCGAAGTCATTGGAAAATTTTACAACCAGGACGGCACTTTATTAGCCACAGGTGTTGCCAAACCCATCGACGAAGAAGGGAAATTGTGTCCTCTTGACCCCGGGCAAATATGGGAGTTCACTATTTCCTACTCCTCCGCCGCCAGAGAAGTTCATCCTTCCTTAAAGATTTTTAGTTACCACTTAGAAAAGGGCTCTTCCGAAGCTAAAATAGTTGGCCAGGCTCAAAACGATGGAGATGTGACGTTGTCCTTTACCCAGATTACCGGAAATTTCTACCAGGGAGAAGCTCATCCTTCTTTAGCGATTCTTAGCTGCAATCTGGAGATAGATGGCTCGTCAGCCAAAGCAGTCGGTGAGGTTCAAAATGACGGAGATGTGATGCTTTCATTGGCTCAGATTACGGTTACCTTTTATGATGCAGCCGATAGCGAGCTGGCCACAGGGACAGCCAGTGTGGTAGATTTAGAAGTAGGAGGAACTCGTGACTACACTGTTTTCTATCCGGGATCGTATTATGGGGAAGTAGATCACGTTATTGCTGAGGTAACCAGTACCGAGTACGATGAAGAAGAAACTCTGCTAGCCTCATCAACTGCCAGTACCACCGATCTAGAAGTAGGAGAAACCTGGGACTTCAGCATTTTATATCCGAGAGGGGACTATGAAAGAGTAGAGTATGTCACTGCTGAGGTGGACGATGATAGTCTCGACTATGCAGTTGAGACATGTTATGAGCCAGCCGAACAAGTGCATCACGTCACCGTCAAAGTAGGAACTCTGAAGGGGTCTACTGTGATGCCCTGAAAGGCGCACCGGAGGAATAACTTTCTCACCTCCAAATAGAAGAGGTGAATGCTCAGTAAACGTCGTGTCACATTGAATTTTCAGGGTAGCCGCACCCTTGAGGGTGCGTATAAACGCAGACTAAAGCCGGCGGCTACCAAAAAAATGACGGGGTTCACTGAATACTTGCTAGAAGAGGTTCCTGAATGGGAGAGAAAGGAGAAGATTGGTAATGAATAAAAAGAACTTCGGGAGTAGGTCAATGCGAAATGGGTGGATGGTGGTTTTGACAGGTATTTTACTCTGTCTTTTTACCATAAAGGCACAAACATCTACTAAGGTTAATTTTAACCTGGGATATTGGCCCTCTAGCGGCAATCTAAATTGGAAAATATCGGGTGATACTTGGAGTGAATTTGCCTCAAAGTTAGATTATGACACAAATAGTAATATGGCTATTTTGGGGTTGGAATTAAAACCCATCGATTGGTTCTTTTTTGATTTTTCCTATGGGACTGGCGACATTCAATCAGGCACCTGCACCGACACTGATTGGTTTTATGACTACACTGATTATTTTTATGACTATTCATCCGACCCTGCACTCCAGACCCAGAATCCCTCCTCAGGGGATACCTATTTTTACAATACCAACCTTAATTTTACAAAATCTTTTGAAGAAGCAGGACTGACAGGTTTTGTAAAAAATTTTGAAAGAATAAAACTGGGTCTGTTTCTCGGCTATGAATATAGCAAGGTCTCTATGAAAATGATTGATCCCATAACGACACTGATATGGTGGTGGGAAGACTATCATGTCACAGAATTTGAAGGACTGAATAGCACTTACGACATTACATTCCAAGGAATGAGAGTAGGGACAAAAATGGAGGTGTTTCTTACGGAGCAGCTAGCTATAAAAGGAAGTATAGCCTACTTGCCTTCTTTGAATGTAAAAGGTGAGGGATACTGGAACCTACGGGATTTACATTTTTATCAATCGGGGCAAGGGCATGGAACTGATGCGGAGATTAGTCTCCATTATACTCCTTTATCTAAATTATCTCTTTCCCTTGGCTACCGAGCCCACAATTATCGACAGAGCGGAGGAACCGACAGAATCGCTGGTGAGACGGCAATTTCCAATTGGGATAACGCTACTTTTATCCAGGAAGGAATGTTTCTTAATGCCATAATCAAGCTTTAGCGAAGAGTTGAGTGAATACTTATCTGAAAAAATGAGAAGAACAACTTTGGAAAAATCCTTAAGGGTGGTTTTGAGTTTGTGGATTGCCTTTTTTTTTCTTACCAGCTTCTCTCTGGCTCAAGAAAACGCATCGGTATCAGACTCAAAGGTGTTCTCCTTTACTCTGCAAACTTCCTCTGTAGTACGTTCAGAAAATCCTATTGTAATTGCTCTCACTCTGTTCCAACAAGCTCACGTTACTATTCGCATCTTTAACCTTAGCGGGGAGCTAATTTGGGACTGGAGTGAAGACATTGCACCTGGTGGAGAAAAAGAATGGTCCTGGAATGGCCAAAACATGTATGGGGAGCAGGTGAACAATGGCCTATACATCTGGAGAGTCATAGCTAAGGGTGCTGATGGCACCCAGGAGACAGTAACGAAAGTACTGGGAGTTATTCGCTAGGATTAAAGAAAGATTATCTCTGAGGACTGCCTCATCTTGGTTCAGAAGAAAAACCCACAGGTGGGCAGGGAACCCATTGCCACAGAAAAGGAGTGATAAATGAAGACGGTGTTGGTGGTTGATGACGATGAGCGCCTAAGAAAGCAAGTATACTGGGCCTTAAAAGATTCCTACAGGGTTCTTCAAGCTGAGGATAGGCCTCAAACTCATCAAGTAATAGAGGAAGCTCCGGTAGACTTGATATTGCTAGATTTACGTCTTCCTCCTAGAGTAAATACCCCGGAGGAGGGAATGAAAACTCTGGAGGAGATCAGAAGCGCCAAGCCTGAGATCGAGGTAGTCGTCATAACTGCCGATAAAAAAGAGGAGACATGTTTAAGGGCTATCGAAAATGGTGCCTATGATTACTTCTCTAAACCCTTTAACTTGGAGGAAATGAGAGTTGTCCTCAAGAGAGCACTCTTCCGACAGAATCTGGAGCGTAAAGTTCAACGCCTGCGCTTGCAATGGGAAGAGAGACACAACTTTGCCGGTATGGTGGGCAAGAGTGAGCCAATGAGGCAGATTTTTGAGGTAATCGGAACCCTGGCTCAAGCTGATTGTACGGTTCTAGTGCGGGGAGAAAGTGGCACCGGTAAGGAACTGGTGGCTCGAGCCATTCACTATAGTAGCCAAAGAGCCGGAAATCGTTTTGTGCCGGTAAACTGCGCCGCTATCCCTGAAAGTCTTCTGGAGAGCGAGCTCTTTGGCTATGAGAGGGGGGCCTTCACGGGGGCAACCACCGGAAAACCGGGTAAATTTGAGTTAGCCTCTGGTGGGACCATTTTTCTTGACGAGATTGCCGATATGAGTTTGGCCATGCAAGCTAAGATATTAAGAGTTATTCAAGAGCGAACCTTTGAGAGATTAGGAGGTACCAGACCGATAAAGGTTGATACTCGTATTATCACCGCTACCAACAAGGTTTTGGAAGAACTTATGAGGAAGGAAGCCTTCCGAGAAGACCTCTATTATCGTCTAAACGTGGTTTCGATTTATCTTCCTGCCTTGCGTGAAAGAAAGAAGGACATCCCTTTATTGGTAAGCCATTTCTTAAGGAAGCACAATAGGGTAGATGACAGGAATGCAAAGGGTATGTCTAGCCAGGCCCTGAAATTGCTAATGGACTATGACTGGCCGGGCAATGTTAGGGAACTGGAGAACGTCGTTGAGAGAGCCATCGTCCTGGGACAGGGAGATATGTTCCTACCGAGCGATTTTTCTCGGAAGGTAGAGGAGAAGCCTTTAAAATCAGGAGTTACTTCGATTTCTGTAGATATTTCACTGGCTGAGGCAGAAAAAAGACTCATCGAAGATACGTTAAAACTCACCCACTGGAATCAGACCAAAACGGCAAAGATATTAAGAGTCCATCGAAACACTCTGCGAAGAAAAATCAGGCGTTTTAAGATTTACTAGGATGGATAAGTGGCTGCGTTGGTATACTATCTTACCCAGCCCAGCCATTTTCTTCATTTCTTTCCCATTTCTTAAAAAGGAGAGGAAGCTTTAGATAAATGAAACTTCGAGCTAAATTCACTTTCCTATTCATTGGTTTAGTGGTCTCAATGGGGCTCGTAATAGCATTTATTACCTTCAAGTGGCAGAGAAAAGCTATTGAGGAACAGATGAGGGAAAGAGGTGCTGTTATCTGTAGAACTTTAGCCGTAACCGCTGCTGAGGCCGTGCCGACCCACGATTTTACTAAGTTGAGACAATACATTGACGAGATCAAAAAGAGTCACCAGGTAGCTTACCTTGTAATAATGGATAACACCGGAAGGATAATGGTCCACAGCGACCCCGAACAGGAAGGCAAGGTGCTGGGTAGTCCCACTGACATAAGAGCCACCAGAACTGAGAGACTTGTTGAGCAGAGATATACCGGAGAAGAGAGTGAGCCTCTCTATGAGATAGCTTTACCTATCGATTTTGCTTCCAAAAAATGGGGGGTAGCAAGAGTGGGGTTTTCCCTGGTTGGTCTGAACCGGGAGCTTGCTCAAGCAGCGAGGAACATTACTCTCCTCATCATGGGGACTGTTTTGACGGCAATAATGGTCGTGGTCATAGTAGGCAAGAAGATCACCCATCCGGTTCGGCAGCTTATGAGCGGTATTGCTAGTATCTCCAGAGGAGATCTTAGTCAAAGAGTGCAGGTTGAGAGCAGGGACGAGATGGGTGAAATAGCGGATACTCTTAACCGAATGACCGATGATTTGCAGAAAAATAGAAAAGAACTCGAAGAGGTTGAGTCGAGGCTCAGGGTCTATACGGAGGAGTTGAAAAAGAAGCTATTGGACCTATCAGCCTTGAATAAGGCTAGTGGGGTTTTGATCTCCACTCTGGGATTAGAAAAAAAATTGGATTTGATTGTTAACATCGCTACTTCCATAACTAATGCCCAAAAGGGCCTCCTCATCTTTACTGATAAGAGAGCAAAGAGGCTAAACCTCAGGGCCTCTCAGGGAGGGGATATTAATATAAATACGCATAAGAAAATTGCCCGATGGGTTATGAGGAACAATAAACCCATTTTGATAAAAGAAGGAGCCGGGGACCTGTTGTTCGAAGAGTTGTTAGAAAAGGATAGCACCGACCCGATTATGTGCGCTCCTTTGAAGACTAAGAATGAGCTTTTAGGAGCCATGGCGGTGGAGAGTTCGATATCCGAGAAAGACTTTACTGAAGCTGATTTAGAGTTATTTTCCACCTTTGCCAACGAGGTTGCCTTGGCTCTGGAAAATGCTTCGCTAACGGAGAATCTGATTGAGTCCCGGGAATTAGACTCCTTCAACAGAATAACTTCCATCATCATTCACGATCTAAAGGGTTCTATTAGCGGATTATCTCTTCTCCTTCACAACGTTCAGAAAAATTATGACGATCCAGAGTTTCGAGCCGATTTGACATTCACTATCGCTGACACGATAAAAAAGACGGAGGATTTAGTAGCCCGGCTAACCAGTCGACCTCATCTGCTGGAGCTCCGATCCGAGTCGGTAAACCTTTTCCTTCAGCGGCTAGTGGAAAAATTATATTTGAGAAAGCTCCCGGATGTAGAACTGATCGAGGAATACGGCGAGCTACCGAAAATGATGATTGACGCGGACAATATGGAGAGAGTATTTGAAAACGTCATTCTTAACGCCCTAGAAGCTATGCCCAATGGGGGAAAGCTCACCATAGTTACGAAAAAAACAAAAAAACCATTAGCGGCGATGGTTGAGATCGTTGACACCGGCCACGGTATGACGAAGGAATTCATAGATCACAATTTATTTAAGCCCTTCAGGACTACTAAAGGGAAAGGACTGGGGTTAGCTCTCTTTTCCTGCAAAGAAATCGTTTCCTTACACGGGGGAAAAATAGAGGTGAAAAGTGAGCTGAACCGGGGAACGAGCTTTATGGTGAAGTTACCCATTCTGGCTGTAGATGGAAGACTCAAAGCGATAAGAAAGCTCCTGGGGGAATATCTATTGGAGACAGAGTCTATAAAGAAAGAACAATTAGAAAGAGCTCTGAAAATCCAGGTCAGCGACAACAAGAGGAAGATAGGAAGAATCCTGCTCGATCTGGGATTCGTAAGGGAGCAAGAAGTGGAATTAGCCTTAGAGAGACAGCAGGCAGCCGAAAGGCACCTATGTGATTTATTACAGAGAATTGGGTTGGACTACGAAAACGATACTGGTAATGAGGGATGATGAATACCTGCCTTTTCCATCTTCCTTAATAAAGACTTTCCCCAATTATGGCCTGCCCTATTTTAATGCAGCTACCCTGTGGCAAGAGTATCAACCGTAGAGGTAATATGCACTCAAGGGATTGCCTTATCTTAGTGCATAGTGTGCACCCACATAGGGCAGATGGATCAGTCGGTCTCATCTTTTAGCTAACCATCTTTACCTACCCAATTCTTTGTACACTCAATAGATCAAGCCAGAGGCTTTTTTGGATAATCCCACCCGGCTTTTTTCCTCACTTAAAAAACGTGGCATCAAAGTTGCTATATATAGAAATCGGTGAGGGTTGGACTGGGAGGCAATGCAGGGATATCTTTCGCGTCGAGCTACTGCTGTGGAAACCTCTACCGCTGGTGGTCATCCTCCCGGTGGTTTCCCAAGGATCAACCAACGTTCATTGATTCCAGCAGTAAGTCCCTGATTCCGAACCCAAGTAAGAAGTTCAGAACATCATTAAAAATAAGGAGACAGTAAAAATGAGCGTGAAGAAAATTCTGATATGTGTTGGGGTATTCACCTGGCTTCTTTCATCCACGGTCGCCTTCAGCCAGGCTGGTGAGAAGGTTCAGCCGGGGGATGTCCTTCAGCAAATAATCCAACTGGCAGTGGAGAATAATCCTATCCTGGAATCCCAGAGGGGTTTTATCAACACTATTCAGCAGATGCCCGAGCCAGGCGCAGGTTTCATTAATCTTGAGGAGCTCCAGTCCAGCAGCCGCCGGGTAGGTGAGGAAGGAATGGAAACTCCCCTTTTGAGTCTCAGTCAAGCGGTACAAATGGAAACATTTATACAAAGTAAATTAGATCGGGAAAAAACTTTAGCCGAGGCCAAACAGACCTATGAGAATCTGAAGCAGTCCCTGATATCCAATCTGATGGCCAAGATCACAGAAATGGCAAAGTTAAAGAACAAAAGGGAAAACTTGGAAGAGCTTAAATCCTTCCTTGAGACGAGACAGGATTCTTTAGAAAAACAGGTAAAGGCAGGCATAAAAGAGCCAACTGTTCTATTTGACCTCATGGAAAGAGTTATGCAAAGCCGCCTTGAGATAAAAAATGCGGCCAGGGAACTGGAGATCCTGAAGCTCGAAACAACCATAAGCCTGGGTGGAGAGAAGTGGGAAGATCTTCTGGATTTATTGAATAAGCTATGAAGAGGAGGAGAAGGAGAATGATAAGAAAAAAAGTCCCGGCCATCTTTCTTGTGTTGATGGGGATTACTTTTTTTTTGGCAGCGTGGGGAAAGGCCGAAGAACTTATCCCCAAAGGGGACATCCTGCAAGAGACTATCAACCTGGTGGTGGAAAATAACCCCACTCTTCAATCCCAGAGAAGCCTCTTGGAGCAAATCCAGGCTTTACCTAATCCAGGTAAGGGTGTTGATTTCCAGCTTAGTCTGAGGGGAGGAATAACTACCTATGCCAATGAGGATACACAAGAAATCTTTACCGGTCCCACCGGGGGTGTGGGTTTAGAAATTCCTCTGTTTAGTAGCTCCAGAAGAAAAGAGCGTATAATGGACCAACTAACCTACGCCAAGGAGCTGGAAAAAGCTAAACAGGATTATCTCCGCCTGAAAAACTCTATCGTCTCAGAACTTCTTGCCAAGCTCAATAAACTGTTCCAGCTCGAGAATGAAAAAAAGAAGCTGGAGGAACTCAGGTTCTTTCTTAGTTCTAATATAGAATCCTTGAAGCAACAGGTTAAAGCCGGGGTGATAAAAGCGGCCGATTTATGGGAAATAACCGAAAGAATTATGGATACAGAGACCAAGATTTACAATCGCTCCAGCGAGTCGGAAATTTTGAAGCGAGAAATAGCTATTAATTTAGGAGGTGAAAAATCTAAAGAACTCCGGCAAATGTTAGAACAGTTAAGTGTCAAATATGTAGAGGAGAAAGAATCTTGAGTGACGATAACGGGCTCAGTTTCCAGGATTACTGGAGAGTTATAGGAAGGAGAAAGTGGACTGTCATCCTCACTGTGGTTGTGCTGACGGCCTCCGCAGTAGCATTCAGTTTTCTTCAAACTCCTATTTATGAAGCCTCTACTACTCTCTATCTCAAAAAGGCCAAAGCCGGCCCGGAGCAAATCGATATCTTCGGCGGAGCCTCCCTCCTTTCCACTGAAACCGAGATCAACACCCAGATAGAGATCCTCAAGTCTCACACCGTGATGGAGGAAGTGGCTCGCAGGTTATTCTCTCCTGTCAGTACTCATAGAAATGAAACTCATAAAAAAGAATTAAGTAAAAAGAGCAACTTTTATGGATATTTAAGAAATCTGCTCACTCTGATCCTGGGTAATTTCTCGAAAGAAGAGAAACTCGAATCTTTTTCTGAAATAGCTGACAGTTTAAGGAAGAAAAGCATATCGGTAGCTACCATACCTAGTACCCGGCTCATTACACTTACTGCATCTTCCGACGATCCCGAGATGGCTCGGCTCATCGCCAATACGACCGTCGAGATCTTTATTGAAAGAGACATTAGCTCCCGACGAAGGGAAACCACCGTTGCCCTCCATTTTCTTATCCAGGAGACCGAAAAGGTGGCAGAGAACCTGCGACAATCCGAGGAGAATCTGAAGAGATATAAGGAAAAAGAGGGTTTCGCGGAGCTTTCTGAGAAGGCGACGTTAATGGTAGAGCGTCTTTCGGAGCTGGAAAGTTTGCATCAAAGCACCAGAATATCCCGGGAAGAGCTTAACAACCGACTGGGGGAGATAAGAAGCCAGCTCAAAAAGGTGAACAAGGTGTGGGTCTCTTCCACCTATATCTCCGACAATCCGCTGGTCCAGATGCTTAGAAGCCGCCTTACGGATCTAGAGATTAAACATGCGCAGCTCGGCAGGGAGTTCTCCTCTGATGATCCCCAGGTTACCTACATAAAGGCCCAGATTGAGGAGACTAAGAAAGAGTTAGAACGCAAGGTTAAGACAGTAGTGGCCGGAAAGACTGAGAGTATAAGTCCCGTTTATACTGAACTTTCTACCAAATTAGTTAGCTACGAGACCGAGGTAAATGCCCTCAAGGCCAAGGAGGATGCTCTGGGAAGTTTGGTAGCCGAATACGAGAGGGAGGTAAGCAAACTTCCCCAGCAGGAGTTGGCCCTGGCCCGCCTCCAGAGATCTCAACAGGTCAATTCTGACCTCTACACCATTTTAGTCAAGGCAAAGAACAAGGCCGAGATTGAGTCTGTCAGCGAGATCGGCACTATCGAGGTAGTTGATCCTGCTTCTAATCCCACCAGACCAGTTAAGCCAAAGAAAAAACTGAATACTCTAGTTGGTTTAATATCTGGCTTAATCTTTGGTGTTGGCTTGGCCTTTTTCTCGGAATACGGGGATAAAACCATCAAAACCGAGGATGAGGCCAAGAAATTGCTAAATCTTCCCGTTCTCGGAGTAATCCCTAGGCCCGGTGCTCCAGGTAAATATAGTTATAGATACTCATCTCGATCCAGCAAAAGGAAGAAACGAAAAGAGATTAGAGCTAGCATTCTTCAAGAAAGCAAGACTCCTCTAGAACTAATCACCCGGGATCTCCCCAGGTCTCCCATCTCAGAAGCCTACCGGGCTCTGGTAACTAATTTGCAGTTTGCTGAGCTAGACCGAAAGCTAAAGACTCTGTTAGTAACCTCATCGATTCCCCTAGAGGGTAAGACTTCCGTAGCCATAAACCTGGCCATAACTTTAGCCTCAGCTGGCGAGAAGGTTCTTCTTGTTGATGCAGATTTGAGGCTACCTAAGATCCATGAAGTTTTCAAATTAGACGCGGCTCCCGGCCTTACTAATATCCTCATCGCTAACAAAAGCCCCTACCAGGTGGTACATAGTATAGAGGGAGTGGATAATTTAGATCTTCTCACCAGTGGTTCTCTGTCTCCAAATCCCTCTGAGCTTCTGAGGTCTTCCCAGATGAAAAAGTTGATCTTATTCTTAGAGGTTCGAAAGGAATATGACCGAGTATTGTTTGACTCTCCTCCTCTTCTTGGAGTAGTCGATGCCCCTATTTTGAGTTCAAATGTAGATGGCATCCTCCTGGTACTGGGAGCAAATGAAGTAGACGGACAAGCAGCCCAAAAAGCTCAAGAGTCGCTTACAAAGGCAAAAGCTCACATTTTAGGGATCATTTTAACCAAAGTAAAACCTGAACACCGTGGCTACGGAGAATACTATTATCACTACTACTCCGATGAGAACGAAGAGATTTAACAAAAAGAAGGTAGTTTCTCTTACCTTTGCTTGAAAGGAAGAGAGACGCCTGGGTAAAAGCAAATGGAGGTGATTTCATGCTACAGGAAGAAATGCGAGAATGGATGAAAAAAATAATAGAAAAATACTGGATAAGTGAGACAAAACTGGAGGAATTGGATAAAGAAATAGGGGCTTGTAGGCAGAAAGAGCGATTTTGGGATCGTTACATAAAGTATTTGAATAGTATAGATCGTAGTAGTACTAGTTATGACGTTGAGGTTATATTAGAGTGGTGTGAGGAGGAGAAGAAAAAGCTCTTGGAGGAGTTAAAAAAGGTAAGTAAAGAGAGGGCAAAAAGGGACTTATGCGAGAGCGTGATAGATTTTTTCAAGTTTAACAACAGGTTGAACAAAGAGGAATAGGAAGGATCACGCTCAGTAATATCCGTTGTGTAAGAAAATGTCTAAGGCAGCAAATCCCTATGCAGTGGAAAAGCAATAAGGAGAGTTGAGTGAGTATGAAGAAAGTCTGTCTGATCGGTCTCGGCTGCATCGGCTTACCTACAGCTTGCATCTTATCAAGCAAAGGATTCAAAGTAGTAGGTGTGGATACAAACCAAAAATTGGTAGAAGAGCTAAATCAAGTTAATATAGACTCTCTCGAGACGGGATTGGCTGGTTTAGCGAATTCAGCCATAGAATCAGGTAGTTTTATTCCCAGACTTAGTCCAGAAGAGGCAGATGTATTTATGATCTGTGTTCCCACTCCTCCTACGGACGAAAACAAAGCAGATCTTACTTACGTGAAGGATGCCGCTAAAAGTATCTTACCTTATTTAAGGAAAGGAAATTTAGTTATTCTTGAATCCACTGTTCCACCCGGAACCACGGAAGAAATTCTCAAACCCATCTTAGAGAAAAGTGGGTTAAAACTAGGAAATGAGCTCCATCTAGCCTATTGTCCAGAAAGAGTTCTTCCGGGAAATATCCTCAAGGAACTGGTGGAAAATGATCGCATAGTTGGAGGAATTAATGCGGAATCCGCTCGATTAGCCAAAGAAGTCTATGGAAGTTTTGTAGAAGGGGAAATCTACCTTACCGATGCCACCACGGCAGAAATGGTAAAACTGGTGGAAAATAGCTTTCGTGATGTAAACATCGCCTTCGCTAATGAACTTTCCGGAGTTTGCGATAAGCTTAACCTCAATGTTTGGCAAGTCATTGAACTGGCTAATAAGCACCCTCGGGTGAGCATCTTGGAACCGGGCCCCGGCGTAGGAGGTCACTGCGTCGCGGTAGATCCCTTCTTTATCATAGAGAAAGCTCCCCATGAGGTAAATTTAATAAAAACTGCCCGGTGTGTTAATGACTCGATGCCCGATTATATAGTTGAAAAAGTAGAAAGGGCTGTAAGACAAGCACAGATAAAAAACCCCATTATTGCTTGCCTCGGTATAACCTACAAGGCAGGAACCGGCGACCTTCGAGAAAGTCCTGCCTTAAAAGTAATAAGAAGATTAAGAGAAAAAGGCTATATTGTTCGAGCCTGCGATCCTTACATTAAGGATTTTACCGAATTTCCTTTATTTTCTCTGAAAGAAGCAGTGCGAGGCGCAGACTGTCTGGTCTTACTTGTGGACCACAAAGAGTTCAAGAAGATCAACCCCCACGAGCTCCTGAAGAAAATGCGAGGTAGCCTCATCATTGATACCAGGGGAATATGGGCGTCCAATGAACCGACCTATCATAAAAGTCTTGAAGATAAAAGGCACCTCTCCAGTTTACCAAGTCGGTGATAGAATAGTCATCAAGGAACTACAAAAATGAGCCTGCGAGAATTAGCAAAAAGGCGTCTTCCATATCCTGCAAAACAGGGTCTCAAATATATCTATGGAGCTATGCCTCCTCGTTTTCATTATGGCAAAATATTCTGGAAAACCTATGATTTTCTAAAGGAATCCCAGTGGTGGAGCAGAGAGAAGTTGGAGGAATATCAGATACAACAGTTGGAAAAGCTTTTGCACCACGCTTACAAGAATGTGCCTTATTACCGAAGGGTATTTGATGAGAGAGACTTAAAACCAGAGAATATTCAGGATTTTGGTGATTTAAGGAAGTTGCCTTATTTGACAAAAGAAATCATACAAGAAAATTTGTCAGACCTGATAGCCCGAAACTATCCTAAATCAAGGTTGCAGTATGTTACCACTGGCGGTTCCACCGGTATTCCCCTGGGATTCTATTGGGAAAGAGATGTAACTGATTTAAAGGAATGGGCTTTCGTGATAACATTGTGGAGCAGAGTAGGATTTGAGTTAGGTAATAGATGTTTAGTATTAAGAGGCAATATTGTCCGTTCAGCGAACAAAGGTAAGTTTTGGGAATATGATCCCCTCAAGAAAGATCTGATTATCTCGGCTTACCATATGACTGATGAATTATTGCCAAACTATATTATGAAAATCAGGGAGTTTAGGCCAGATTTTATCCAAGCGTATCCCTCGGCAATTACTATTCTGGCAAGATTTATGAAAGACAATGACATTAAACCTTTCCCTACGGTAAAGGCAGTCCTGTGTGCCTCCGAGAATTTATATTCCTGGCAGCGGGAATTACTGGAAGAAGTCATGAAATGCAGAGTCTGGAGTTTTTACGGGCATGCTGAAAGAGCAGCTTTAGCGGCAGAATGTGAATATAGCACATATTATCATGTTTTTCCTGAGTATGGATATTTAGAACTAATAGGTAATGATGGAAATGAGGCAACCAAAGACGGGGAAACAGCGGAGATCGTAGCTACTGGATTTAATAATTTCGCTACTCCTTTCATCCGTTATAAAACAATGGATTTAGGAGTTTTTAGCAGTAAAAAATGTCAATGTGGGAGACAGTATCAACTATTAGAAAGAATTGAGGGCAGATTACAAGAATTAATTGTTACGAGGACAGGTCGCTTAATATCGATGACAGCAATTAACATGCACTCAGATGTGTTTGACAATATTAAGCAATTTCAGTTTTATCAAGATAAAAAAGGTGAGGTCATTTTTAATGTAGTTAAAAAGAATACTTATACTGGAAAAGACACAGAGTATATAAAAAGGGAACTTTATAAAAAATTGGGAGATGATATGAAATTAGAAATTCGGTTTCTCGATCACATTCCCCGCACCAAAAGCGGCAAATACAGGTTTCTGATTCAAAAATTGCCAATTGAGTTTGGAGAAAATGATAAATTTCGAAAAAACTTTTAGAAAAATCAAAAACTCATATTTAGTTCTAAGACTAATGGAGATACAGCACCGGTTAGTGTATGAAAAAAATTATGAACGAATGGCGCAAGCTGTGAGACGGTATGAGAAATGTGATAACAAAAAACCAAAGTCTCAAATAAGAAAGGAGATGAATTTATGTAAGAAATTTTGGGGATGTTATCCTTTGCATTACTACAGATATGACCTGTATAGAAAAGATAAGGAATTATCGGAAAACAAGCTTTTAAATTACATCCCCGAATTCTTTTTTTATAGGTTATTTCTACCATTTTATGATTCGGAAAAATATAAAATTTTATTAACGGACAAAATTATTACTGAGCGGTTTTTTAGAAGTCTTAAGATCCTCCAGCCACACACAATTTGTAAATTGATTAACAATCATATTTATACTAATGAATTAGTCAAGATAAGCTATAACGATGTGGAACAAGAATTAACAAAAAAAAAATACCAAAAAATATTTGTGAAACCAGCAGACGGAATAGGCGGTTATGGAATTTATATTTTTCACAAAAATGACAGGGGACAGTATGTAACCAAAGATAATGATGTACTTAATGAAGACTTTTTAAATAAAATCGGAGCACAAAATAATTACATAATACAACCCGGACTGGAACAAGATCCGGAAATTTCAGAAATATATTCTCATTCCGTAAACACCTTTAGAATTGCTACAGAAAACAAGAATGGGGATGTTCGCATATTGTACTCCGTTTTACGAATTGGCAGGGATGAAAATCAAGTTGATAATATTGCTCAAGATGGGCTAATTCTAAAAATTGATACAGATACAGGGAAAGCAGGAGATCACGCTACCTCAGAGCAATGTGAATATTTCGAGAAACATCCTGATACAAATTTTGTTTTCAAGAGCTATAAAATTTTTAACTGGAACAAAATAAAGAAGTTTACGATAGAAAGTGCAAAGAAATTACCGCAGTTCACTTATTTGGGCTGGGATATTGTCTTGACAAAAGGAGGCCCTTTAGCCATAGAGCCAGATCTTGTTTTTGGTTTAGACGGTTATCAACTTGCTTTAGGTGGATTAAGAGAAATTTTTCAAATTAGTGACCCCCAATTTTATTGGAAGAATAAAGGAAAAAGAGCATGGCAATGCAAAGAGTAAGGTTGATTGCCGTAGGTGATATTATTCTACGAACTAGGAATAATAAATATCCGTTCGATAATATAAAGGAAACCCTCAAAAATAAAGATATACTCTTCGGGAACTTGGAAGCAGTTTTATCAAGCAAGGGAAAAGCTGCAGAAAAAGCACATCTTCTCTATTCGTCTCCAAAAAATGTAGAACATCTAAAAAGTGCAGGTTTTGATGTTCTCAATATAGCAAACAATCATATATTCGACTGGGGACCGGAAGGGTTTAACAATACTTTAGATGTTCTGTGCAAGAATGACTTAACTTTCATTGGAGCAAACAATAAGCCTGGCAAAAACCATGTAATAGTAGAGAAAAAAGGAATAAAATTTGGGTTTCTCGGGTATACGGAAGACGGATTTAGCTTCCCTGAAAAGGGTGTCTGGATAAATAAAATAGAGGAGATAAACATCATAAAAGATATTGAATATATAAGTCCACAGTGTGAATTTGTTATCATTTCTTTACACTGGGGCATTAATGATGCTTTCTATCCATCTCCTAAACAAGTAAATTTTGCTCACAAATTGATTGATGCCGGAGCAACTGTTATTTTAGGGCATCATTCTCATGTAATCCAGGGAATAGAGCGATATAAAACTGGCTTGATCGCTTATTCCTTAGGAAACTTTCAATATGACTCTAGATTACCTAAGAGAAACAAATCAATTATTCTTTGCTTAAACTTCGATAGGGAAAGGGTAGAAAGTTACGAGATTATTCCTGTCATTATAGGCAAAAACTTTCTTCCAGGCCTAGCCGAAGGTAAATTAAAGGATAAAGTAAGTGATTTTATTACTAAGATATCTCAGCCCTTCATGACGGGGCATCTTACTGAAAGATGGTGGTTTGAAGAGATAGCTGGTGCATATTTATCTGGTAATATGAAAGCCTGGATTATTAGAATAAAAAGGTATGGGATAAGACACTTTTTTCAGTGTATTAAGTGGTTAATTTCTCCATTTGTTATTAGGTGTTACATAGGGTTTTTGTCAAAAAGCCTAAAAGGAAGATAACTAAAGAATGATTAAAAACCTTATTAAGGATATGGGCATATACCTACCCGCGCAGATTGTTCCGGCAATTGTAGGATTTATTAGTATTCCTGTTATTACTCGCTTATTTTCTCCTGGGGAATATGGAAATTATGTTTTAGTAATGGCCACTGTTGGTGTGCTTTCTACCATCATTGGCTGGCTACCTATGTCCATTATTAGATTTTATCCTGTCTATGAGCGAGATGACAGACTCGCCGAGTTTTATGGGAATACAATTAAGTTAACCATTGTTTCAATATTAGTAGTGTCGCTCGTTACCTCAGGTATTCTTGTAATTCTAAAACCGTCCATTTCTATGAAACTGTGTTCATTAATGTGGATTGGCATACTCGTATTTGTTCTCAATTCCGGTTTTGAGGTGCCTCTTTACTTTCTTAGGGTAAAACGGCAGATAAGTTGGTACAGTGGTTTCAGAATATGGGATAGTATAGCGGCAATTAGTTTTGGGATATTATTAGTGATGGCTTTCCATTTTGGCGTTAGTGGGCTGCTTTTGGGCTCCGTCCTGAGCTTAGTAATAGGTTTCCCATTTCTTTGGAAAAAAGCGATAGAAGGAGTCTCTTTAAGTGCAAAAGGTAGTTCCTTCCCGTTGACGTTAGAGATGGCAAAATACAGTTTTCCCCTAGCAATAGGCAATCTTGCTGCTTGGATACTAAGTTTATCTGATCGCTATGTCTTGGAATTTTTTCGAGGTAGTAAAGAGGTAGGAATATATTCAGCAAGCTATGGTATTTCCGAGAAGAGCATCATGCTTCTTGCCACTCTATTCATGTTGGCTTCAGGACCAATTTCAATGAATATATGGGAAAAGGAGGGCAAGAAAAAAAGCCAGGAATTTGTGAGTAGACTTACCCGCTATTATCTGATTATCTGTCTTCCGGCAGTGGTAGGACTGAGTGTCTTGGCAAAACCACTTATCGGAATTCTTACGGCGCAGGAATATCACGAAGGATATAGAATTATTCCTTTAGTCACTTTAGGAGCATTTTTTCTCGGTCTTCAGCAAAGATTTCAAGCAGGTCCCCTTTTTTATAAAAGGACTCATTTTATAATGTTTTCTATTATTGCCTCTGGTCTGCTTAATTTAGGACTTAACTTTTTACTAATTCCTCTGTACGGTTATGTAGTTGCAGCTATAACTACTTTGGTTTCTTATGTCTTTTTATTACTTCTGATGATTGTCACGTCAAGAAGATTTTTTGTTTGGAAATT
>Ga0315551_10001210_pt1 | contig 19741 bp, 20 predicted proteins | sample SalMarSW160290MG_FD_203678 | JGI IMG/M metagenome (GOLD analysis project Ga0315551, IMG submission 203678) | Salt marsh sediment microbial communities from the Plum Island Ecosystem LTER, Massachusetts, United States - Salt Marsh Sediment SW1602-90 ...
CCAATTCTCTTGAAAAATTTGTGAACAATTTTGCCATTTTGAAAGATAACAAAACCAATCGCCGCTGGTCCAGGATTGCCCCGAGCGCCACCATCACAAAAAATTGACAGTCTTTTTCTCATTAGAAAATTTTACCTCTGTTTTTGATTAGTTCGATAAAAGTTTTATGGAAAGAAATTGCTGGTTTAAGATTGAATTTCCTGGCTAAATAAAGGCTCGTCAAGATTAAAACTAACCCTTCGGTGGCAATGGTAATACTCGCCGCCGCGAGATAGGAAAAACGGGGGATTAATAAAAGGTTCAAGCCAATGTTCCAAACTAAGGCGACAACGGCAATAATAAGAGAGATTTTCTGTTTACCTAAAGCGATAAGACTATAGCCAGTCAGATGGTTAAAATAAGCAATAAAGGCCCCCAAGACAAGAATCCGAAGAGTTAAAATGCTGGCGGAAAATTCTCTACCGCCAATAATTTGGATAATCAAAGGACTGAAGATTAAAACAAAGACAACCATTACCAAACCAGCCATTAATAAAACATCAAATAGTTTCTGATAAATTTCCCTCATTGGCTCAAATCTTTTTTCCAATTCATTGATATTACCATATTGGGAAATAACCGGAAAAAAGGCATTGGCTAAAAAAGCCGCCCCTAAAACTAAATTGTCATGGACCTTATAGGCTAATCCATAAATACCAACCGGCTCAGCGCCCTTAAGTGACTGGAGGATAAAAATATCAATCCGATTATAAATAGAAAAGACTAAAAGAAGAGCGCCCGTCGGCAAAGCCTCTTTAACAATTCTTTTCATTAATTTCCAGTCTGGCTGAAGGTCAAAACCCGTTAACCTTTGTCCTAAAATCAGGGCTAGAATCGCCGCCAAGAGACTGGCTGAAGAAAGGGCAAGAAAAATCAGAGAAAGACTAGAAGAAAATCCTAAAACCAAAATAAGAAATAAAACAAAGAGACCACTAGCAAAAATTTCCACCAAAACATGTTGCTCAAACCGAAGTTTAGTCTGGAAAATAATCTGGCAAGAAGTCCGCAGAGACCAGAAAAAGAGAAGAGTGGAGGCAATAACTGCCGGAAGAACAAGCTTAGAAAATTGAGGAAGAAGAAGAATCAAGAGATTGATGACAAAAAAACTTAAGGTAGCAATCGCTAATCTTAACAATAAGGCATTACCATAAATCTTCTTCTCTAAATTCCTATCTTTCGAGGCTTCACGGACCGAAATGATACCTGTCCCCCAATCAGCCATAGAGCTAAAGAACATTAAAAAAGCAGTGACAAAAACATAGTCGCCGTAGCCAGCCACTCCCAGGCGGCGGGTCAAAAGAGCGGTCGTGATAATCGTAAAACCAATGACCACCGCCCGGCCAAGAATTTGGATGATGGTATTAAAAGCAATTTTGGGAAAGGCGTTCATCATTCAATTATCCAATTATCTCTCTTACTAATCAACTAATGTTTTGCCCACGACATCCCTAGAATAAGAGTAAAAAGAAGTTGGGTTTGCTGGAGAGTCAGCCAGTAATGATCAAAAAAGCCTAGGAGCAAAATGGCGCTCAGGGCGATTATTAGTCCGCCTGCCAGCGGTTTAGTAATTAGTAATTTCTTGAAAGTTAAAATCAAAAACCAAAGGAAAATCAATAAGCCGATCAAGCCGGTTTCGGCGGCCACTAAAAGGAAGATATTATGAACTGGCTGGAGGAAACGGACCGCCTCTGAAGTCTGCCAATAATCAGGAAGTCGGGGAACAAAATTATTCAAACCCACACCAACCAGGGAATTTCCTTGAACCATTTCAAGAGCCGCCTGATTCAATTGGAGCCGGCGGCTAATGGCTTCTTCCATCCCTAAATGGGTTCCTAACCAAAGAAAACAAAAAGACAAAATTATTGAAAGGGAAATTGCCCAAAGTCTTTTTTTCTTAGGAAAGAAAAAATATGAAATAGGCAAAAGGATCAAAACACTCGCCAACCAAACGGCTCTTGAGAAGGAGAGAAAAATACCCACTATTCCTAAAACCACTGCCAACCATCTCACTATTTTTCGTTTTGCGTCTCGCGTTTTGCCTATAGCTATTAGTATTAACGAGACCAAAATAAACCCCGCTAAGGTATTGGGGTGGGGGAAAGTCGCATAAGGTCGCATGATTAACTGGCCGTCCCAAACGGCTCGGGCAATGCCTGGCGTAAAAGCATTGAAAGTCCGTTCTCCTAACCACCAAAAGATTCCGTTTAACGAAGCTTGTTTTAAAAATTGGGCCAAAGCGAGAAAAGAAGAATAGATAACCGCAATACCCAGCGGATAACGGATAAAATCTAACGAATAATCATTTTTAGCTAAATAAAACCCTAAAAGGGCAAGCTCAAGCATCTTCACTAATTGATAAAAAGCCGCTGCTTGGTTTTGGGCAAGAAAGGTATTTAACAAGAAGAAGGCAGAAACCGCCCCCAACCACCAGTGACGTTTCAATTGTTGGCAAATTTTATCTTTCTTCTTTCTTATCTTGAAAAGCCAAGTGGCCAAAATACCAATCACCAATAAGTCCGTGAAGTAAATAGTGGGTGAGAGATAATCGATTCGAATCCCAAAGACTAAAGAAGAGTCAGGCCAAAAATGTCTGCCTAATTGAACTGGTAAAAGAAGAACTAGAAGAAAAAAAGGGGCTTGGTGAAGTTTCTTCATTATCGAGGTTTAATCACTAACCTTCTTTCCTGTCCCTGACCCTCAGAAAGACTCTCAACATCAGGATGATCAGCCAAAGTCAAGTGAATAATTCTTCTTTCCGCTGGCGATAGATTGGTTAAAGCAACGGCTTCATTAGAAAACTTTACCTTTTGAGCCGCATTAAGAGCCACCATTCTCAAACTTTCTTCCCGTTTTTGACGATAGTCATTAACGTTCACTAAAACTCTTATCCACTCTTCTAGTTTTTTATTAACAATTAAGCCTAAAATTAGCTGAAAAGCGGCCAAAGTTTCTCCATGAAAGCCGATAAGAATACCTGGTTCCTCGGTCGTTAGCTGAACCGTAATGGCATCATTCTCTTTATCTTCGTTTACTTCAAACCCTGCCTCAACCTTAATTAATTCTAAAAGTTTTTTTGCCTCTTCCTCAACCACTTTTAATGCATCTATTTTAGTCCTCTTTCTCGTTTCCTTTTTCGCTTTTTTGGGTGTCTCTTTTTTTTGTTTTTTTTGTGTCTTTAGCGCTTTAACTTTCTCAGCCATAACTCAAGCCCTCCTGGTCCGGCAATAAAATATTGCTGAATCATCGTAAATAAGGAAAAGACAAACCAATAAAGAATTAATCCCGAAGGAAAGGTAAACCCAATCAAGATCGTCATTAAAGGAAAAAGATAGAGCATTTGCGACTGCATCGCTGTCGCCATATCATCAGCCTTCTCTTCGGTCTTCTCGGCCACTTTTTCAGCCGCCTTGGTTACTGGCATCATCATCTTAGAAGACAAAAACTGGGTCAGGGCGGCGGCGATTAGAAAAAAACCGGGAAAGGGAATTTTTTGACCAGCCAATGGAAGTTGAAAGACGTCAGGCTTGGAAAGATCTAAGTAAAGAAAATGGAGATTAATCGTTGCCTCAAGAGGTAAACGAAGTTGGGGATAGAGAAACTCATTAATTTTTTGAATCACCTCAGCGCCATCAACCACTAACACTTGTCTGAAAGCCTGATAAAGAGCAATTAAAACTAAAAGTTGAATTATTTGAGGCAAACAGCCAGCGGCCGGGTTAGCTCCGTGTTGTTTGTAAAGCTCCATCTGGGCTTTGGCCAAACCTTGTTTGTCGTTCTTGTATTTCTCTTTTAACTTTCCTAGCTCGGGGGCTAATTCCTGCATTTTCTTGGTCGCCTTCATCGAGGGAACAGTCAGGGGAATAAGAGCCGCTCTAATGGCAATGGTTAAGCCGACAATCGCTAAACCAAGATTGCCAATCAGGCTGTATAAAAAAATTAAACCGTTTAATAAAGGCTGAAATAGAATTAAATTCCAAATTTGGGTCATTTTACTGGATCTTTTCCTCCTTGAGACCAGGGATGGCAACGGATTACTCTTTTTAAACCTCGCCAACCTCCACGCAGTATACCATATTTCTCGATCGCTTGATAAGAGTATTCAGAGCAGGTGGGCTGAAAACGACAGGCTTTATCAGTGAGAAAAAGATGTTTTGCTAAGCCGTTATCAAAAGAAAGATATTTTTGATAGAACTTTATAAGAAAAAGAGCGAGGTGCTTCATTAGAAAATTACTTTTTAAGAAGACTCGCTTTCCCGAACAATCTTTTAATTTCTAAGCCAACCTTCTCAGAGCCACTTTCCAACAAAGCTTTTTTCCCTAAGAAAACCACGTCGAAGCCAGGTTTAATCTTAGTTAAAATTATTCTCACTTGTTCCCTTAAAATCCGCTTCACCCGATTTCTCTTAACCGCTCTTTTTGATAGTTTTTTCGAAATGACAAAGCCAAAGCGAGATTTCTCTTCTTCATTAGGAAGGACCAAAAGACCAAAAAGATTACTTTGAAATTTCTTTCCTTTTCCCTTAACTTTTTCGAAGTCGGGCTTGCGGACTAAACGGTTTTCTTTGGGAAGCATCGCTTTTAATTATCAATTACCAAGCACCAATTCTCAAACAATTACCCATTTTTTAAACTTTAATAATTAAAAAAGTTGGAATTTGAATTTTTTTCATTGAAAATTGTTTGGATTTTGGAATTTGGAACTTGAAAATTAGACTGTCAGTCTTTTCCTTCCTTTAAGGCGTCTTCTTTTAATAACTTTTTTTCCGCCTTCAGTTTTCGAGAGAGCGCGATAACCGTGCTTTCTTTTTCTTTTTAGTTTCTTGGGCTGATAGGTTCGCTTCGGCATGATTAGATTATATAGATTAAGGAGCGAGAAGACAAGAAGATAATTTGCTCCTTCCCTCCTGACCTTACCTTTCGCCTTTTCAATACTATTCGTATACGGCTCATGGAGCGGTCTAAGGAGGGTGCGCCCCTCGTAGTTCCGCTTCGCGGAACGAAGTGGGGCTTGACTTTTTGTGGATAAGTTATTAAATTGAAAAAGGTTAACCCCTGCCTCCCAATTACTCCAATGAACAAAAAAGAATTTTGGCAAACCATTTTAAGCGACCTTCAAGTATCAGTCTCGCCACCGATTTTCCAGACTTTGTTCTCCCAAACCGAACTGCAGTCAATCGAAAAAAACATTGCCACTATTGCCTGTCCTAATCCTTACATCCAGAAAATGATTGAAGGTCGTTATTATTCTCTCCTTAAAGAAACGATTGACCGCCGCACTAAAAAAGATAATAGCCTTCTTTTCATTATTACCAAAGCTAAGAAAAAAGAGAAACTCGAAGACGCTGGTCCTCTTTTTGACACCAAATCTCAAAAAACCAAGAAAAAAGTTTTCGATAAAGAAACCGGTCTCAATCCCCGTTATGCTTTTGCCACCTTTGTGGTCGGCAATTCCAATAATTTCGCCCATGCGGCCGCCCAAGCCATTGTTCAAACCCCTGGCGCAGCCTACAATCCTTTTTTCATTTGGGGCGGCGTCGGGGTGGGTAAAACCCATTTAATGCAGGCCATTGGCCACGCCATTGGGGAACAACACCAAGATTTAAAAGTCTTTTATTGCTCCTCAGAAACTTTCACCAATGAATTAGTCTCCGCTCTCCAATCAAAAACCATGTCTCAATTTAAGAAAAAATTCCGAGGCGTTGACGTTCTTCTTGTCGACGACATCCAATTCATTGCCGGTAAAGAGTATTCTCAAGAAGAATTTTTCCACACCTTCAACGCTCTCCACCTCTCTGGCAAGCAGATTATCCTCACCTCTGACCGCCGACCTGAAGAAATTCCCAAAACAGAAGAAAGACTGTCCAGTCGCTTTATGGGTGGTTTAACCGTCGACATTCAATCGCCAGATTATGAAATGCGAGTGGCGATTATCAAACAGAAATGCCAGGAAAAAGACGGCCAAATGGAAGAACAAGCCATTGATTTTCTCGCTCAGAGAATCACCAGTAATGCCCGCGAGCTTGAGGGAACCCTCTTCCGCATCTTGACTCAAGCCAAAATCCAACAACAAAAGCCTAGTCTCGAATTTGTTAAAAAATTTCTCGGTGTCAGCTCTAAAACCGAATCTAAAAAAGTTTTACCGAAGAAATTGGTGGGCACTGTTTGTCGACATTATAAAATCAAAACTTCAGATCTTTTTGGTGCCTGTCGAAAGGCGAAACTGGTTTTACCTCGACAGGTCACCATGTATCTTCTCCGGGAAGATTTAGGCTTACCTTTAATGGAGATTGGGGATATCCTAGGAGGCAGAGATCACACGACAATTATGCATGGCGTTGATAAAATCAAGCAAAAATTTAATTCGGATTCTGATTTAAGACATGAAATTATGTTGATAAAAGAAGCTCTTTATGAATAACTCTATTTTCGTTTTTCCACAAAAGACTCGATTTCATCCACAAAAATATCAACATTTGTTCAGCTTTTTAAACAAGAAAAAACCCGAAGCCAACCTCGACTTATGGGTTAAAAAATGCCTTTTGGAAGGAAAAATCACGCTTTTCTTACTTATAAACAAAATATTATTAGCTAAGTCAAACTTAATTATCAACTTTTACACTCTCACTAAGACTACTAAAACTAATCTTAATATGATAAAATCAAGTTCAATGAGGACAATTTAAAATGAAAGTTTCCTTACTCCAAGAAAATTTTAGCAAAGCTTTAAATATTGTTTCTCGCTCCATTGCCCCTAAAGCGGCTTTACCCATTCTTTCCAGTCTTGTTTTAGCCACTGAAAAAGGAAGATTAAAACTCTCGGCGACTAATTTAGAATGCGGTGTTAATCTTTGGCTTGGTGCCAAAGTGGAAAAAGAGGGTTCCATCGCTGTTCCCGCTAAAGTTTTAACCGAATACGTTTCCTCTTTACCGCCCGAAAAAATTAATCTCCTAGTAAAGGAAAATACTCTCCTCTTATCTTCTTCAGGTTATAAAGCTAACTTCAGTGGCAGCCCGATTGCTGATTTTCCGGAAATCGCTTCTTTTTCCGGCAAGCCGGACCTGGTTTTTGATAAAGAGGATTTTGCCAGAAATCTTACTCAAGTGATTTTTGCGGCGGCGACGGATGAGGGTCGACCAGTTTTGACCGGCGTCCTTCTTAAATTGAATAAACAAGGTCTTTCTTTAGTGGCCACTGATGGCTACCGTCTTTCGGTTAAAGAGATAAAAATGAAGGGAGTGATGGAAGAAGTCCTTCTCATCCCGGCGAAAGCGCTTTTAGAAGTGGCGAGAATTAGCCAAGAAAAAGACGAAAAAGATAAAGAAATTAAAATGGCTTTGACCAATGATAAAAACCAGGTGGTTTTCTCTTTGCCAGGAATTGATTATTCCAGCCGGTTGATTGACGGCGAGTTCCCTGATTTTGAAAGGATTATTCCTGAATCAAGCAAGATTAAGGCTGAATTTGATAGGGAAGAGTTCTTTCGAGCGGTGAAGACGGCGGCGATTTTCGCCCGTGAGCAAGCAAATGTGGTTAAACTTATGCTTAAAGAGGGGAAGATGACTGTTTCCGCGGAAAATCCCCAAGTCGGTGGTAATGAAACCGAGGTTGAGGCGAAAGTTAGCGGCGGCAAACTAGAGATTGCTTTTAATTGTCGTTTTCTTCTTGACCTATTAGGTGCCACTTCAGCGGAAGAGATGGTTTTAGAAGCCTCAGAGGCGCTCAGTCCGGGTGTTTTTCGACTCAAGGGTGACCCTTCGTTTTTCCACTTGATTATGCCGGTGAGAATCCAGTCTTAGGGTAGTTCCGGTATTTGGAAGAATTCGCGAGGAACTTCAAGGTTTTCTTGTTGAGTTTGGGTGCCAAACTTAATGGCGGGCAGATAGGCGATAATCTCAGTTTTTTCGCCGTTTTCTAAGGTTCCCTGGCCGGAAAGAATGAAGATGGGTTGAATGATGGGGTTTTTGTCTGGGTCTTGATAATAGGCGAGAGTGATTTGATTGAATTCAGCCTGAGTAATTTCCGGCGGTTTAACACTTTCCTGAAAAGTGCCGAAATAAACAATTCTTCCTTCAGATAGGAGTATACTCTCGACTTCTTCTTTGGTTTTTAAATCATAGGTTTCCAGGCCCTCAAAACCAGAGAAATAAATCTGGTATTGAAAACGAACGACCCCTTTGTTTTTATCGAGAATTAAAGAAATTAAGGGTTCAGTTGGGTTAAGACCAACCAGTTGGTATTGACCGATGGCGGGGTTGGCGCCGATCTTAATAAAATCAGCTTCTTCAGGACCAGTGACAGGTTGAAAGTAGTATCCTTGAGTTAGATATTCTTCTTTTTGCCATTTAAGCTCAAAATCAGGTTCTAAGCCTAGTTTGGTAAGAAGTTCCTCGAGAGTGGTTTTGGCGCTTTCAAGAGAGGGGAGAGTTCCCTGTTTAGGAATGGTCGCTACCCCTAAGTCTTGACCATAGTCGACTTTGTTAGCCTTGAGACCAATTGAGAGAAAAGCTCTGTTTGAGTTCCAAGTATAAAAAGTGCCCAGGAAAACATCGTTTGTCTCTTGGGGGGAGCCAGAAAAGTTTAGTCCGAAAGCAATTTTTTTAGCTTGGTCTGAAGAAAGCTCTTTTTCTTGCCCTTGATAAGTTTTCAGTTGAGAAGGAAAAGAAAAATTAGAGGCAGTGATTTTGCTGTTAGGGGGAAGAGTGCTACCAGTGATTTTAGGAAAACTTAAACTGATTGATGGAGAGGGAGTGGGTTTAGGACCAGGAGAAGGCTGGACTTTTTGATTTAGGCGGATAATAATAAAGCCACCAGCGATAGCGGCTAAAACTACAAAAATCCAATAGTGTTTAAAAAATTGAATGATTTTACTGACCATTGTCTTTAATTTTACCATTGTGAGTAAGGACTGGCACAAGCAGCTTTTCCAACACAACCTTCAAGAATATCGTCTAAAGCCGGATCAGTGCCAATATAAGGCCAAGCCATAACCAAGTTGCTAAATTCATAATGAAGATGAGGGCCAGTACCCGCGTAACCGCTAGTGCCGATTAAAGTGCCTCGACTGACATGATTTCCTGGCCTTACCGCCCTTGTTTGCAAATGGGTGTAGACAGAATTAAAGTTGCCAGAGCAATCGCCCTGAATAATGACCGTATCACTTCCCCAGCCGCCTGAATCAATGATTTCGCCTTCATGACTGGTATAAACAGGTGTGCCTACAGGAACACCAATGTCAATTGCTTCTTGATTACGATGAGAGAAACTACCATGAGGTCCCTGGGTGATATAACCGTGAGTAGTTGGCCAACCCTCAGGACAATCTTCAGGCGGGCTGCCGATTTTTATACAAGCAGTATGAGAAGTAATCTCGCCTGTCTTATTTAATTCAGGGATGTTGGCGATCACTGTGACGGTATTGCAAACTCGGCAGTCCTTGAAAGAGGAATCGAAAGTGAGCTGATAGGAATTATCTCCAGGCCATTGCCAACTGGTAGTCGGGCCATCTGGAGAAGGAATGGTGATGGGGGATTTGACTGAAGGAGGATTACTTGAGCGACAACTGACCGTCCTTATGTCTCGGATGGAAGTGATCTGGACAGGGTGGGCGGCGGTGACACTGAGATGGTAAACGACACTGGGGTTATTTTGAAGATCTTCATTGGGGATTTGGTAGCGGCTGGCAGTTTTTGTGACTCTAAAGTAGATCGAAATTTCTTCCTGGGGTTTAGCAGGAATGATAAAAGCGCTGGCAGTGAGGAAGACTATAAAAAGAGTCAGGAAAAACAAACTAAGGATGATTCCAATCACCAGAGCGCCAACCGGAGCACCTAGGGGAGCAAAAAAGGCGGCGAGGATAGCGACCGTGGCGGCAGAGGCACCACTCAAAATCCCACCAGCCCCAGCCGCTAACCCCAGACCACTCAGAGCGAGGAGAGAAGTTCCGACAACCGTCCCTATTGTCCCTGGGACGCCGATGAAAAAAATGCCGCCAACAGCGCCTAAACCAAGAGCGAATTCGGGCTTGGTGATTAATTGTTTGAATTTACTAAGAAGGTCTTTAGCTTTATCAATTAAAAGACCGACGGCAAAACCAATGGCGTTGCCAATTCCTGGAAAGATGGAGCCGAGGGCCGTGGTTAAGCCTTTAATCCCGAGTTTGGTAGTTAACCAAGCGCGTGCTTTTTGCAGTCCTGCGCTGAGGGCTTTGCCAACGGTTCCTTTAAAAATATTCTGGAAGCTCTTTTTAATGGCTCCACCAAAACTGGTTTTAGCCAGACGACCGAAAATCGGATGAAGAGTTTTGCGGTAAACAAGACTTTGGAAATCAGCCAGTTTTTGGCCGGGTAGGGAGCGAATAACTTTTAGGCCAGGATATTCAGTCACGGTTTGATAAAGCCGAGTGCTGGTCCCTATTTGGTTGAAAGCCTGGCTGACTCTGCCTCCTGAATCAGGGGTGGGTAAGGAGGTGTGGTTTCCTCTTAATTCAACGACGGCTGGTTGTTGGTTAAGACGGTGGTTAAGAGAAAAGGAAGACTTGATTGTGCTGGGGAATTTACTTTCAAATAATACTTGTCTTCCTTGCTGAATTTGCAAAAAACGGACAAGAGGATGGCCAGCGCCAAGCTCCTTCTCCAAGAAAGTAATTGCTTTTTGGAAGTCTTGGCTGGTGACGCCATAAACAGAATAAGTTAATTCTCGGTTGGTTAGTTTGAACTTTTCTATCCCCTGAAGCATTTGAGTCAAACGGACAACCTCTTGGTCATCTCTTTTGGGGCTTTTGATCGCTGCCTTTAATTTTTGCCTGATCGATTCTTCATCAGAAAGATCACTGGCAACCGTCATTTGGGCCAATTTGGTTGGCAGAGCAGTGAATTTTCGGGCGAGATCAGCTGGGTGGAATAAGGCAGCGGCCGGAGAAAAGGCAGTTCCCTGGACAGGCAGTTTTTCTTGAACTGGAGCTGGAAGTTTGAAGTCGATTTGGGTTAGGGTTGAGGCTTCGCCCAGGGTCTTGGTTGGCAGTTTACTCCTCAGGCTCTGTTTTAAACTTGCTTTTTGCTGAGGGTCAAGGGGAATACTTTTTTCTTCTAAAACCTGATCAATTCTGAGGGAAGCTTGGTCAACAATTGCTTCATAGGCTTCTTTGCCAAGGACTTGTTTGGGTGCCTCGAAAAGATTAAGGACGACTTCTTCTTCAATTTCCTCGACTAGCTCTCTTGCTAATTCAGGTTTTTCTTTAATTAGCTCAGGTGCAGTTTCTTTGACCGCCGCCTCGATTGTTTGGGTTAGTTCTGCTTCTACTTGATTTAGATTAGCGACATTGGCTCGAGCGGCAACTTGCTGTTGGTTTTTAATAAAACTCTCGACCTTGTTCCTGGCCTCAAGACGGGTTCTTTCGATTTCCATTTCATCGCCGAAGTCTTCAGTCGCTCTGATGATTTCTGGAGGCACATTTTGGGTTTTAAGATAGAGATTAAGCTTTTCAATCGTGGCTAGTTTCTGAATGGCATAGCTAAGGTAGCGGGCGTCTCCAGTGAAGACAGTTTTATTGTCGTTGTCTAAAACCGGACCAAAAAGAAGGTCGATTAATTCTAGGAACTCTTCTTTACTGTAGCCAAGAATTTTTGCTTTAGGATTTTTACTAAGCTTAACGAGCTGCTCGATGTACCAGTTAAACCTTGAATCTTTTGGTTTCATGATGACTGAATTTCTTCAGGTGCGATTGGGGCAGACGGCTGAACTTGGGTGGTTTCAGTTTGAGACTGAGGCGGTGCTGGTGTTGGAGCGGCCGCCGCTTTTTCTTTGGCCTCCTTGATCCTGATTAATTCTTCAGGCTTGGTGGTGATTAATTGATGTTCTTCAGGTGAAGCGATGACTTTAATGGCCACATGATTGGCACCAGCAAAGAATAAACCTTCACCAATTTCAGAAGCGAGCAATAAATGTTTTTCTCCCTCAGATAAATAAAAGGTTTGGGCGACCTTATCAATCCCTGCGGGTGACTGCTTCATTAAAACTTGAATCGAGGAGTTGGTAACAATTGCCTTACCGTAGTCGGAGACCAGGAAGTCCTCAACGTCTTGGGTAATGGTGGTTAATCCTAGCCAGTATTTTCTTGCTCGCTTGGCGATTGAGTAGAGGAAAGAGGCACTGTCACCATATTTCATTAGATACCAAGCTTCATCGACCACCAAGATTCTTTTCTTCATATCTCGCTTAATCCGATTCCAGATAAAGTCAAGAATAATGAACATCGCGATTGGCCTCAAGGCCTCTTCGAGCTCTTTCAGAGAAAAGACCGTGAAAGGATTGCGGATTTCCACGGTCGAGCGTTGGTCAAAAACACCAGCAAAACTACCTTTAACATATTTTTCCACCCGGTCGGCCAAGCCTTTGGCTTCTGGTTCTTCCATCCCGATTAAAGCTTTATAAAGGTCTTCCATTAAAGGTGGTTCATTTTTCTGAGTGGCAGGGTCTGGAGTAATCCCTTTCATTTTGTAAGTCAAAACTAAGGCGCGGTCTAAAGTCGCTTCCTCGCTGGCCGTCAGTTGGCCCATGATGACCTTGAAGAGAGAATGGAGAGAGAGGATTTTTAAGCCTAATTCATTTTGACCTTCTTCAAAAACAGTTGAGAGATCAAAAGGATTGATTTTGGCGGGCGAGTCAAAACCAAAACTAATATATTCGCCGCCAACCGCTTCGGCTAAAGCCTGATACTCTGCTTCCGGATCAAGAACAAGAATCTCGGTGCCGAACATTAAAGAGCGCAAAGCTTCGAGCTTGACGAGATAAGATTTACCCGCTCCGGATTTAGCAAAAATAACGCTGTTCGCATTTTCTAAAGTGAAACGATCAAAGATGACCAAGGAGCCATTATGTTCATTGAGTCCATACATAATCCCTTCATTGGCAGTGAGTTCACTGGAAGTAAAAGGAAAAGTGGTCGCCAGGGAGGTCGTATCCATATTGCGGGAGATTTTCAGCTTATCAACACAAAGAGGGAGAGTGGTTTTAAAGCCATCTTCCATTTGGAGAGTGGCGTGTTTAGCCACAATTAATAATGACCCTAGGGTTGATTCTACCTGTTTGGAAACGCGGTCGAGTTCTTCTAAGCTGGTAGCGGGAATGGTGACATAAAGACCGAATTGGAAAAATCTCTCCGTCCCTTTCACCAATTGCTCTTGAAGAGCCCGAGCGTCTTCTAGCTTGGCTTGGGTGGCGGGATCAACAATTTTCCCTCTCTGGATGTCAGTCGAAATTTCTGCTTCCATCTCCGCTATTTTTCGTCTTAAATCATCAAGGACCGATTTGCCCTCAATCGGATAGACGAACATCGAGATATCCATCGAATGGTCGAAATTAATGAGAGGGGCTAGCCAATTGGCAGCCACAAAACGGGGATAACCGGCGACAAAAAGAGTCCGGAAATAAGTGTTATTGATTTTCAGATGGTCAAAATCAACTTCTATGGCTGAGGGTGCAATGACGTCAGGGACGGAAACCATGCCCTGGGCGAATTTGGTTAATTCTTCCGGCAGAGTCGTTTTTGGCGTTTGGACTTCGCCATTAGGTTTCCCCCCCGCCTCTGGTGGAGCTGGTTTTTTGCCAAAAGGCAAAGTCATTGATGGTAGTTTAATCGGTAGGTTCATGAGATTGGTTTTCTCCTGCCTTGCCGACAGGTGGGCCCGACTGTGTAGGCGGTTTTTCTATTTTTCCCAGAGCGGGCTGAACCATGGGCGTGGTGTATTCCTGGCTAACCGCTAAGCGTTGACCTTCAACCCCCGGATTATAGGTTTTGTAAAAAAGTTGGATTAATTCTTGGGTTTTCAGCTGTCTTGTTTTTAGGCCCAGCCGATTAAAAAGGCGAATAAGATGGTCTCGCTTGGGAATTAAAGCCATTTTTGCTTTTTCTAAAATATAGTCTTTTTCAAAAGGCAAACCTCTTTTCTTTTTGGGATTGATGGCGGTCGTCAAAGTTTTTGCCACGCCTAACTCTAGGGCGGAAAAAGGAATAATGGCAAAGAATTCTTTATCAAGAACATTGTTCTTTTTAACAATTTCTTCAATGAAATTACGATATTTTTGAATTTGCTCGTGGAGAAGTTTATTAGTTTGTTTTGCCAGTTCCAGATCGATAAGCTTAAGGTAGGCGGTGACGTCTTTTCTCTGGGAGCGAATAACAATTTGGACAGGAAAGGTCAAAGAATTAAGTAAGGCAGCGTAAGCATAGATGGTGGCGTCCTGTTCTTTTTCAGAAAGAAGACCAAAATTAATGGCGGTCGTCAGAAGAATCAGACAACAAGAACCATCTTTCATTAGGGCGAGGTCGTCTTTAATATCCTCAATTTCTAAATGTTCTTGAGTGCTGGCTCGAATAGGTATCTTAAGTGGGTCAATTGGCAATTGGCGCCTCCTTTTTAGCTCGAATTTCGATGGGTGGGACAATTGTTCCTGACAGAGTTATTTTTATTAAATCGAATTGGTAGCCTTCTTTTTCGGTTTCGATTTCAAAGGTGCCATTTGGAAGAGGGGTGGCAATCATAAATTGCCCGAGCCGACTGCTTCTTAAAGCGCGGACGGGACTGCCTTCAACATCGCGAATCTCAATGATGGCACCCTCGATGATGTTTCCTTCAGGTTCTAAAACCATACCCACCAAGACATTGGGAAAGGTTGGGGTGTTGGGCATAGAAATCTCTTGAGAAAATTTAGCGGCCATGGCTGGTTTTTCCTCTCTTTTTCTCTTGATTGCCGGCACTATTTTGGGAGTAAATTGGGGAAGAGTTTTCTCTTCTGGGGTTGGGGTAGGAAGAGTGGTTCTTTGACCAATAGAAACTCTTTCTTCTTCGACTACTAAAGGTCCATGGAGGCGGCGAACTCTGACGCCGGCAGGCATTTCCGCTTCAGGCAGGGGTTTACTGGTTGGGGTAATGTTGGTTGGTAATTGGATTGAGGCGAAGAGAGAACCGAGCTGTTCTAATTCTTTTTCCTCTTGTTTATCTAAAGGCGTTGGTTGACTGGGGAGAGTGGTCAAGTACTCGGTCAGTTTTTGCTTACCAGCGACGACCTGAGGAGTAATAGGAGCGGCCTTCATTTGAGGGGTTGGTTTGAGAATCAGGAATTCAGGGATTCTGGCTTTTTTTTGCCAAAGGAATTGGGTGGGGGAATAGACGGCTTTAAAGAAAGCCAGAAACCAGGTTTGGAGGGGTCTTTCTTGAAAAGGAACAAAAGCCATGAGGATACCGCTGACACCAGAAACAATGATTGCCGGCCATTTAAAATAGAAAGGAAGATTGGTGGCATAGAAGGCGAGAGCGATAAGGCAGCCAACCGCCACCTGAGCAAATTGCTTAAGAGTCATGTCGCCGACGAGTCTGAATTCGTAAGCGGATATTTGTGATGGGACCGGATGTTGTTCCATAGATCTTCGATCAGTACTTAGTGCATAATACATAGAGCATAGGACATAGAAAATGCTATGCCTTCTGCGTTTTATCCTTTAATTTGTTATCAAGATTTTTAAGCATTGTGGTTAAGAGTTTAATCAACTCGGTATTTCTTTCAATAAAATCATTAATTGTTTCATCGTCAAACTTTTTTATTTCGAACATAATATCCAACCAATAGTCGGATTCAAAACTAGAACCCCGAGCGATAGCCATGAATTGGCGGTAGCTTTTTTGATAATGTCTTCCATAACCCTCGGCGATATTGGCACCGATAGAAGAAATTGATCTGATAAACTGGTTAACCAATATTTCCGAAGTTCTATCTAAACGTTGCCTTGAAAAATAATTGATGGCTTCAACCGTTAAAAGTTTCGCTTTTTGATAAGCAATTAAATTTTTATATGAAGCGGGCAGTGTTTTGGGCATCTTAGTTTATGCGCTATGCACTTTGCTCTATGATACTATTCTTATAGAATTGAATTCAACCCGTTCAAAATGGGTCAGATTACAAGCAAAATAGGGCAACGAAGAAGTTATTTATAGACTTTTTGTCGGTGCTGGACAACATTGATAAAAAGAAGTTTTTCTTGAGGAAGATAACGATAAATAATTCTGTAGGGCCAGACCTTAAGTGAACGTAATCCTTCGAATTCTCCGATTAATTTTTTGCCGGCATAGGGATCGTTTTTTAACTTGTTAATTTTTTGCAAAACCTTTATTTGTTTATTTTTGGGAAGTTTTTTAAGTTGCTTGAGGGCGGTTGGGGAGTATTCGATTTTCATTCTTCCTCAAGCTCTTCAGGAGGGATGTTTAATTCTTTAAGAAGTTTTTCCTCGGAAATAGCTTTGCCGGCTTTTATTTCAGACTCGCCTCTGAGAATTTGAGCGACTAATTTTTTATCGGCTAAAATGTCCATGGTTTCCTCCCAGGAAGCGACTTCATCAGGGTGCATTACCACTGCTTGGGCTTCACCCCGGTGGGTGATAGTGATACGTTTTAATTTTTTGGCCACTTCTTCAAGAAGGGCGTAGAAATTATTTCTTGCCTGACTAGCAGAGATGGTGGTGGGGATTGAGCTCATATTAGGATTAATCGTACCAATTTCAGTACCATTTGTCAAGGAGGGTCAGATTACAAGCAAAATAAGTCAAGCTTATTGCTTCACAATAGGGCAGATGACAAGTAATTAGCAAATAAATAATTGAGAAATTAAATAGTTTGGGATTAAAAAGCGCGTGGTCCGAGATTACAAGATTTTCTTTGGGATGAGGGTATGAAGTTTAGTGATGATTTGTCCTCGTTTATAGCGGATTAAAGTTTTCCAGCCAAAATGAGCACCAAATCCTTTCTCTTTTAATTGTTTAACTTTCTTTGAATTAATCGCCTGCTGGAGAATTTTGATATCAACTTTGTCTTTAGGGCGCATCGCCCAGCCGCGGTCTTTTAAAATAAATAATGCCTCAGGACTTAGAAGAGGAATTTTATCCACCTTTGCTAACTCAGTTCCCTTAGAATTTAAAGCCTCAGCTGGTAGATGTAAAACTCCATCATAGAGAGGCAGATTTAAACCCCCTTTAGGCGAGGAATGACCAATAGCGAAATCAAGGAAATGCGTTTTTCCCAACCAAGCTCTCGTTGAAATTAAGCCCGGATGAGGAGGGCTGGGGTCAATCCGATATCCCCTTTTAACTAGTTCTCGTTTGAATAATTCGGCTTCGTTTTTCTCTGGACTAAATTGAAGATAGAGGTCAACATCGTCGTGTTTTCTAACTAGTTTGCCGTGGGCATAAGCAGCAATTGCTATTCCACCAAGAAACCAATGGGGAATGTCTAGTTTCTTAGCCAGAGAATGGGAGTCACGGATTATTTTGATAATTTTTTCCTGAGACATATCTAAATTCTACCATACCCAGCCACTTAGCTTTCCAGTTTTTTGGTATTATAATTGCATCAAAGCGATATAATTTAGTTTATAACCGGGCCGATATGTTTTTACATGGTCTGAATTTGTGATATAATTTAGCTATCATGCCAAATGGAGAAGAAGGGCCTGAGATTTCCCGATTTAGACCCCCAGAAATTCCAGGTGCGGAAGAAGGTGAGAAAGAGCCCCTTGCGCCCGGTTATTATCCTGGCGCCTTAGAGGTTTTAAGAAGAGCGGAGAGGCTTGGAGCCCCAGAACTTCGCTACTTCACTCGGGGGGTTATGGCTAAGCTTGAAGACGACCCCTTCAAAAAGCCTGAGCAGTTTGAATATTATACCGCCACCTCTATTCGCAGTTTTTTTGCCTATGGACCCCTCTCGACGGAGTTGCAGTCAATGGAACTAGAAAGGGGACTAAGTGAACTAAGGGGTCGAGTAGCCGAAGAGGGATTAGCTCCAGACGAAAAAAGAGAGCTGGAAGAAAGAGAGAAGAAGCTTAAAGAACAAAAGGCGAATTTAGAGAGAAGGGAAAACGAAGTAATTCCAGAAGAAAAGAGATTAGAGAAGGAGATTGAAATAAGAATTAAGCTTAGGCAGGCCCTTATGCAAAGATTCCAACTTTCTAGTGATCAGAGCAAGGGATCGAAATTATTCCTTGAGCCAGGCAGAGTGATTATGGAAGCCCCAGAAATCGCTTTACTAACCAGGCTGCCGGAGACAAGAAAAGGAGAGATGGCTTTAGGAAGAAAGATAGATAGGGCCCTAAGAGGAGCGACCACTTGGCTTCAGGGAAGAGCAGAAGACGAAGAGGGGACTATTCCCAACTTCTTTGCCTTTAATGATGAATTTACGGCTAATAATGTAGGAAGGGCCAGGAAATTTATAGGGAGCCGGGAAGGGGTTGAAGATGACCCCAATGCCATTAGGCTAGCCCTTGATTTTGCCTGTCTTTGGGAAATAACGACCCGGTATGGAAGAGGAACTGAGGTGACAGTCAGGCTCGGGAAAGGCGATCAAGAAAGGACGGAGAAAATAAGATTTATAAACTCTGATTATATTGATGGAACTGGCACAAGAGAAGAAAGATTGAAAAGAGAGAAGCAGGAGATAGAAAGGCGAGTTCAAGAGCTCTTAGCAGAAGAGGAAGACGAGGGTTGGACAGAGATAAGAGATAGGAGAACATCTAGAATTGCCCTTGGTGATCCACCCTGGGTTAATGATATTTATCGATACTATTTTGTTGAGGACAAGCGGGCAATTGAGGCAGGAAGAAGGATTGAGAATGTAGATGGGAGAGAATGGAAACATAAAGACTACTTTAGGGGAGGGAAGGTAGGAGGGGGGACGATAGAAGAGACGGTTTCTAGAGAAACTCAATATAAAGCAGGTCCAGAGGCAACTCTGGGTCAATATCCTGATTGGTTACATGAAGACTATCTTCACTATGCAGAAGTAGGTGGCAAAAGCCTTTGGGAGCATTGGTGGGTAGATGGGGTAGAACTAGGAGATCTTCCTTGGGAAGCAATTCCAGAAAAGAAAATTGGGGTTGACGTTAAGGGGAAAATAGTGGAAGTTGGGGTCAATTCAATGGATGGTGAGCTTTATGGTAGGTGGCGCTCTGGTAATACCTATGAAATTCTTATGGGAGAGATGGACATTGCTGGCAGAGACGGTATTGACGAAAAAGGAGGCTTTAAAAAGATTAATAAGGATCTTGATAAGGCAGGCTGGACTAAGGGTAAATTTCCTCCTGAGAGGGATCCCCGAAATTGGATTTTAATAGGTATCATATCGGAGCACCATCCTGAACGGAAAGAATTACCAGCAATGACAGGAAAAGCCCCTGAAAACCAAATCCGTCGTTATGGAATGTCTCATGCGGAGATATCTGAAAGGAAATCCGTTCCTAATATAGAAGATGATTTAATTTTGCCGGCAATAAGGAGTGGGTGGTCTACTAAGGAAGATATTCGCTTTATTTTTGGATACTGCGGTCTGTCTCTAAAAAAGAAAATTGGGCCCTTTACTTACCGAGTTTGAGCCTCTTTTGGATTATTCCCACCAACTCGCCTCCTTGCCCAGCTTGTAGATTGTTCCTCTAATTGTAGAAGGAGGAGACTTTGGGCCTAGTTGACGGCCAATGACTTTTTTAATAGGGATACCCGGGATTCTAAAGCTTGTTTTTAGGTCTTCTTTTAACCCTTTTGTCAATCCCTCTTTTTCCACTATCTTCCTCCTCCTGTCACTTTCTTCCGGGCAATCTCATCGATCAAGTCAAAAATTGTTCTTCTGGTGGTGTCCGCAGGGAAAAGTTCTTTTCCACGAATCCTTG
>Ga0315551_10001212_pt1 | contig 19732 bp, 17 predicted proteins | sample SalMarSW160290MG_FD_203678 | JGI IMG/M metagenome (GOLD analysis project Ga0315551, IMG submission 203678) | Salt marsh sediment microbial communities from the Plum Island Ecosystem LTER, Massachusetts, United States - Salt Marsh Sediment SW1602-90 ...
ACTTTGCCGATGAGGTTGATCAGGGTTTCTTCGATGGTAGAGGAGAATTTGATCTTGGCCAGGGCTCTTATGGTGCTGGCAGAGATTTCGACTCCGTAGGTGTCAAGAGTTTCTTTCTGAAAAGTCTCTATCCTTTTGGCGGTGGCAGGTTTCTGTATCCACTCTTGTCCAGAGGAGAAGAAATTTCTGATTTTTTCTTCTGTGTTGAGAAAGATGTTCTTGTCGAAATTATAGACAGGAAGGACGGTCTCCTCTGCTTCTTGTTTTCTTTTTTCTGTTGTTTCTTTGTCCACGATGGTCAAATCTGCAGGAGCCATGATATCCGAAGAAGAAATTTCTCCTACCTGAAGTTCAGCCAGAGATTTGGATGGCAGGTAAGAGATGAAATAGGCAAGAATCAGGACAAGTATGACCAGATACAAGAAAGGGTGTTTGACGATCTTTGCCAAAGGGGCGAGTCTTGATTCTTTTTTTGGAGAGGGAGGAGCGTTTTTTGGCTTCTGGGCAGGCGAGGCCTTGTTCTTGAAGAGTTTGAGATTTTTAAACGAGATGGAATTCATTAGCTTTTTCAGAATTTCGTCTCAGCCTTCTCGTAGGCCTTGATAATTTTTTGGACGAGGGGATGTCGGACCACATCCTTTTCGTTAAAGTAGATGAAGATAATCTGATTGATTGAGGAGAGGATCTTGATGGCATGCAGGACGCCGGATTTTCTGGGTTGAGGGAGGTCGATCTGGGTGATGTCGGCTGTGACCACCAGCTTGGAATCGAAGCCGGTTCGGGTGAGAATCATCTTCATCTGTTCTTTGGTGGTGTTTTGTGCTTCGTCGAGAATGATGAAAGAGGAATTCAGGGTTCTTCCTCTCATGTAGGCTAAGGGTGCAATCTCGATAATGCCTCTCTCGATGAGCTGGTTGGCCTGCTCTGTCTGGGCCAGGTCGTAGAGGGCGTCGTAGAGAGGGCGAAGGTAGGGATTGATTTTCTGGACCATATCTCCGGGCAGGAAACCAAGTTTTTCGCCGGCCTCCACAGCAGGGCGGGTGAGGATGATTCGGTTTACGATCTTGTCCTGAAGATAGGAAAGGGCCATGGCCATAGCTAGGTAGGTCTTTCCCGTGCCTGCCGGCCCTATCCCGAAGACTAAATCGTAAGTTTTTATTGCCTGTATGTAATCCTGCTGGTTGAGACTCTTGGGCGTGACCGATTTCCGCGAGAGAGCCAGGGGTTCGGCTGGATAGAATTGGTCGAACCGTTGACTGAGCCCTTCTTCCAGAAGATCGAGGGCAATGTGGAAGTCTTCCTCTTTGAGGTTGTGTCCCTTTTCCTCGAGCTCTCTCAACTTATCGAAATAATATTTAGCGAAATCCACCTTATCTTCTGGTCCGTCCAAGAGCAATCTGTCGCCGCGGACAGAAAGTGAAATGCCCAATCTTTTCTCCAGCTTTTTGAGATTCCTATCCAGAACGCCAGAGAAGGCATTGTTTTTGACAAAGGGGTATTCGATTTTCTCCATATTAAATTGTGGAGGCGGGTGCTTCGGTCATTTTAAGTAATTTAAGCATCAATATCCCTATTTGTCAAGCTAACCCCGACTTGAAAAAAAGGGGGAGGTGGTGTATAAATCGTATTTAACTGGCATATCTTCCGAAAAAAGTCCTTTTGGCAGGAAGCCTCAGTTTTAGCGCACAATTTTGAGATATAAGGAGAGAAAGATGGAAAAAGAATTCACAAATATCTCCATTCCCACATCCCTCTATAAAAAAATAGAGGAGAAGATCAAGGATTCAGAAATAAACTCTGTCTCCAGCTATGTCACTAAGATTTTGAGAGAAGGCCTTTCCAAAGAGGAAGGAAGTGAACAGCCATTAAGCAAAGAGGATGAAGAAAAGGTCAAGGAGAGACTCAAAGCTTTAGGCTATATAGATTGATTGACACGGCCGTCGACTCAGAATTTGCAGAACAAAAGCTGTGAACGGAACAAAGGAGACAAAGGAGACAGGCTGCTTTTCCTGCTTGAAGCTTCCTATCCCCATCTGTCAAAAAGACAAGGTTTTGGGAAAATGTAGATCCTGTTTCGCGAGCTAGACACTCTGCTCACATACAGGAGGATAACATGATCACACCTCATGGCGGTAAGCTTATCGACCGCACGCTTTCGGAAGGAGAAAAGGATAAGGCTAAAGAACAAGCAAAGACTCTTCCTGCCATCCGGCTTACTGCGGATCTTGTCAGTGATGTGGAAAATATTGCTTTTGGTGTCTTTAGTCCTTTAAAGGGATTCTTGGGGAAGGAGGATTACCGAAGCGTTTTAAACCATATGAGACTGGCCAATGACCTTCCCTGGACCATCCCCATCGTACTCGATGTGTCGAGAGATGAGGCAGGGAGCCTGAAAGAAGGGCAGGAAGTATCCCTTCTCAACCCAGATGGCGAGCCTATAGCCATTCTCGATCTTGAAGAAAGATTCGAATATGATAAGGATGAACTGGCTGAAAAAGTCTTCCAGACATCGGATCCTGCGCATCCTGGTGTGGCCAAGGTTGAGGAGATGAAGGATATTCTCCTTGCCGGAAAGATCCGATTGATCCAGGAGTCACCCACTCCTTTTGCCAAGTATAAACTCAAGCCCCTCGAGACCAGAATCTTGTTTAAAGAGAAGGGATGGCGGACCGTGGTGGGCTTTCAAACCAGAAACACCCCCCATATCGGGCATGAATACGTGCAAAAAACCGCCCTCACTTTTACCGACGGCATATTCGTCAATCCTGTAATCGGACGCAAGAAGAAAGGGGATTTCAAGGACGAAGTGATTCTGGCCTCTTATGATGAACTCATCCGCAATTATTATCTCAGGGAGAGGGCAGTGGTCGTCATATTGCAGATGGAGATGCGTTATGCCGGGCCGAGGGAGGCTATCCATCATGCCATCATCCGCAAAAATTTCGGTTGCACCCATATCATCATCGGCCGAGACCACGCGGGAGTGGGCAATTATTATTCTCCTTATGCCGCTCAGGATATCTTTGAAGAGTTCCCTGATCTGGTTATCGTTCCGCTGTTCTTCAAATCTTTCTACTACTGCAAGAAATGCCAGTCCGTTGTCAACGAGAAGATATGCCCTCATCCTCCATCCGAACACATCAATTTTTCAGGGACCAAGATCAGAGAGATGCTCATCCAGGGGAAACTCCCTCCCCCTCAATTGATGCGGCCAGAAGTGGCAAAGATCATCATCAGCTACGAAAATCCCTTTGTGGAATAGGAAGAAAGGAGGTCATATGGAAAAGAAATGTGTGGTTGTGGGATTGGACTGCGCTCCGGCTAAAATCGTTTTCGACCAGCGGGAGAAACTGCCTGTCCTCAGGGAGCTTATCGAAAAGGGACTCTATGGAAACCTGCGCAGCTCTGATCCTCCCATCACCATCCCTGCCTGGATGGTGATGTGTACAGGCAAGGATCCGGGGCGCCTTGGCCTCTACGGATTTCGTCACCGTAAGGATTATTCCTACAAAGACATATGGATCGCCACCTCACAAGCGATAAAAGAGAAAGCAGTCTGGGACATAATAGGGGAAAGCGGTGGCCAGAGTTGCTTGGTGAGTATTCCTCCCAGTTATCCTCCTCGGCCTGTGGCAGGAAATATGATCTCCTGTTTCATCACACCTGGAAGCGAAAAAGAATATACCTATCCATCCCAACTCCGTCAAGAAATCGAGGAAAGGTTTGGCCCTTATATCTTCGATGTTGTCTTCAGAACAGATGAGAAAGATAGCCTCCTCGAGCAGATCTATGAAATGACCAGGAACAGATTTGAAGTCATGAATTACCTGATCCGCAACAAGATCTGGGACTTTTTCATGTTCGTGGAGATCGGTGTGGATAGAATCCAACATGCCTTCTGGAAATACATGGATCGAGAGCATCATCTTTATGTCAAGGGCAATCCATACGAAGACGTGATCATGGATTACTACAAGGATCTGGATAAAAAAATCGGAGAGCTTCTCTCCAACATCGACAAAAACACCACGGTTCTGGTTGTCTCTGACCATGGGGCCAAGAGGATGAAAGGGGCCTTTTGCATCAATGAGTGGTTGATAGAACAGGGAGATCTTGTGGTCAGGGAGAAACCCAAATCGCCGGTAAGCATGGAAAAAGTGGAGGTGGATTGGTCCCGTTCAAAATACTGGGGATGGGGCGGCTATTATGCCCGTCTCTTTCTTAATATCGAAGGCCGGGAAGCCCAGGGCATCATCCTTCCCGAAGATTATGAGAAAGAACGGGATACTCTGGTGGAGAAGCTAATGTCGATAAAAGGAGCAGATGGCAGTGAGTGGAAAACACGAGTGTTAAAGCCACAACAGTACTTTAAGGAAGCAAGGGGCGATTATCCTGACTTAATGGTCTATTTCGATGATCTCTACTGGCGTTCGGCAGGAACCGTGGGGCATTCCACTAAGTATCTGCTGGAGAACGACACCGGCCCGGATGATGCGGTTCATGCCCAGGACGGCATCTATATTCTCTATGATCCTCAGCGAAGAGAAAGCAAGAGAAAAGATGCCCACATCATGGACATCGCTCCCACCGTCCTCCACTGTATGGGGCTATCTGTTCCAGATGATATGGAAGGAAAGATCATCGAGTAGAGTTTGCTCTTAGAAAGGAGACCCATAGATATGGCAAAGGAGGAGGCGAAGGGTAAGAAATCAGATGAACAGAAAGGATTCACGGTGTGGTTTACGGGCTTACCCTGTTCAGGAAAATCCGCAGTAGCCGATAGAGTGGCTGCAATGCTAAAAGAGTGGAGCTTGAAGGTGGAAAGACTGGATGGGGATATCGTACGTCAGAGCTTGACTCGAGATCTGGGCTTCTCCAGGGAAGACAGGAATGAAAACATCCGGCGGGTGACCTTCGTAGCCAAGCTCTTGACCCGAAACGGCGTGGCTGTTCTCACTTCGTTTATTTCTCCCTACCGTGAAGTCAGAGCCTATGCCCGGAAGGAAATCGGTAATTTCATCGAGGCCTATGTCAAGTGTCCGGTTGAGGTATGCATGGAGCGTGATGTGAAGGGCATGTACGAGAAGGCAATTAAAGGAGAGATCAAAGAATTCACGGGGATTTCCGACCCTTATGAGGAGCCGCTTGATCCAGAAATCCTCCTGGAGACGGATAAAGAAACCCTGGAAGAAAGTGCAGCCAAGGTCATCCAGAGATTGAATGACCTGGGCTACATAGATTAATCCCAGAAGCATCCATTTCCATGATGATGACTCTATTCTTTTTTAGGATGGGTGCAGCGAGGACGGACGGGGGACACCCCGTGACAGGACCCATCCTTGCCAAGACCCCTCCCACTCTCCACTATGGGCTTCGGATGGAAGGGAACCGCCGCCTTGCTACCTAACTGGATGAAATATCTTCACTCATTATGGAAATGGAAATGCTATCACTAAAATGCTTTTCTTCTCAGTAAGTAACGTATATAATTGAGGCAAAATGGAAACTTATTTGGTGACCGGGGGAGCTGGTTTCATCGGCTCGCATATTGCTGAAGAGCTGGCTCTCAGGGGAGCAAAGGTCAGAGTCATCGATAATTTCCTGACCGGAAAGAGGGAAAACCTTACTCCTTTCCTGAATAAAATCGAATTCAGCAAAGGGGATATCAGGGACGCAAAAACATGCCAGAAAATCACGGAGGGAGTGGATTTTGTCCTCCACCAGGCTGCGCTACCATCTGTTCCTCGCTCCATTGAAAGTCCCCTGCTCACCAGCGAAATCAACATCACAGGCACATTAAACCTTCTGATTGCTTCCCGGAATGCAAGGGTTAAAAAATTTGTCTTTGCCTCTTCCTCATCGGTCTACGGCAACGATCCCCTCCTGCCCAAGAAAGAAGACATGAGAGCCGAGCCTCTTTCTCCCTATGCCCTGAGCAAGCTTGTGGGAGAGATGTACTGCCGGGTCTTCAGCCAGATTTACGCTCTTTCCACGGTCTGTCTCCGCTATTTCAACGTTTTTGGTCCACGCCAAGATCCTCTCTCTCAGTATGCCGCGGTGATTCCCAACTTCATCGTCAAGCTCCTCAAGGATGAAAGACCTGTTATCTATGGCGATGGTGATCAGTCGCGCGATTTTACCTATGTTTCCAACGTGGTGGAAGCCAATATTTTGGCCGCAAAAGCAGAGGATCTGTCTGGAGAAATCGTCAATATCGCCTGTGGAGAGAGAACCACGGTGAATACTCTGGCAGAAAGAATCAGCCAAATATTGAACAAAGATATAAGCCCTTCCCATGATAAGCCCCGTCCAGGAGATATCAAGCATTCCTATGCGGATGTGTCCAGAGCGGAGAAAGTTCTCAATTATGCGCCCAGAGTTTCCTTCGATGAAGGCCTGAAAAAAACCATCCAATGGTACGAAGAAAGGAACGAGCATGGATAAAAGAACCACGAGTCTGGAGAAAAAGATAGTAGCCAAGAAGGCTCACATCGGAATCATCGGTTTGGGCTATGTGGGTCTTCCTCTTCTCAAAACATTCCTTGCCAGTGGATTCAGAGTGATGGGCTTTGATGTGGACGAGAAAAAAGTCACCCTGCTGAACCAGGGAGAAAGCTACATCAAACATGTCACGGCCGAGGAGCTGAAAAGCTTTCTGGGCAAGCAAAAATACCAGGCCACATCTGATTTCAAGAACCTGGCCAATGTCGATGTGGTCATCATATGCGTGCCCACACCTCTTGATCCTCATAAAAATCCGGATCTGTCCTTTGTCCTTCAGACCACGGATGTGATCGCCCAAAACATGAGGAGAGGGCAGCTCATCGTACTGGAGAGTACAACCTATCCTGGCACCACTGAGGAAGAAATGCTTCCTATCCTGGAGAAGGGCGGATTAAAAGTGGGAAAGGATTTCTACCTGGCTTACTCTCCGGAGAGAGAAAACCCGGGTGATAAAGAATACACAACAGCGAAAATTCCCAAGGTTGTAGGCGGGGTCACACCGGTCTGCAGGAGAATAGCCAAAGCCCTCTATGACCAGGTGGTGGTCAAGACCATTCCTGTCTCCTCGCCCCGGGTGGCTGAGGCCACCAAGCTTCTGGAGAATATCTTCCGTTCGGTCAACATCGCCCTGGTCAACGAGATGAAGATGATCTTGGAGCTGATGGGTATCGATGTCTGGGAAGTGATCGAAGCTGCTTCCAGCAAGCCTTTTGGCTTTTTCCCTTTTTATCCAGGGCCTGGTTATGGAGGGCACTGCATTCCTGTGGATCCTTTCTATCTTGCCTGGAAGGCCAAGGAAGTGGATTATCCGACAAAGTTTATCGAGCTTGCAGGGGAGATCAACACCCGAATGCCCTACTATGTGGTTTCCAAGACAATCGACGCCTTAAACAGAAGGAAAAAATCCATCAAAGGAGCCAAAATCCTGATCCTGGGCATAGCTTACAAGAAAGATGTCGATGACCAGAGGGAGTCTCCATCCCTCAAAATCATCAGCCTGCTCCAGGAAAAAGGAGCCAAGGTCGCTTATAATGATCCATATGTACCTCAATCCTACGGGCACAGAGATTATCCAGGGCTGAAGTTAAAGTCTGAGCCTTTGAACGACAGGAAGCTCAGAGAATTTGATGCTGTGATCATCGCTACGGCTCATACCGCATATGATTATGAGTGGATTGTGAAGAATGCAGCCCTGGTCATTGATACACGAAACGCCATAAAAAAGAAGAGGAAAAACGTAGTCAAAGCCTGAGGAAAGCACTTTTCATGAAAAAGGGTTTTTGGAAAAGGTCGCTTAGTCCGTTCCCAAAAACCTAAATTTAGAGTGTGTCCTTATATAACAAAACAGGGATGCCGCCATAATTGAGGATGGCAAGAGGAGGGAAGAGTGAAAATAGGCATTATTGGCACAGGTTATGTCGGTCTGGTGACTGCTGTGGGGCTGGCCGAATTCGGCCATCTGGTCACCGGGACCGATTCAGAAGTGGATAAAATCGAAAAGGCATCACAAGGAATTTCCCATATCTATGAATCCGATCTTGAATCCCTGTTGAAAAAAAACCTGAAGAAGGGAAAACTTACTTTCAGCCAGGATCTGGACAAGACCATCCTTTCCTCTGATGTCCTCTTTGTTTGTGTCAACACTCCTCAAAGGGAGGACGGCAGTGCTGATATGTCTTTTGTGGAGGCGGTCTCACGGAAGATTGCAGAGAACCTCAACCACTACAAGCTGGTGGTGGAGAAGAGCACAGTCCCGGTCCGCACTTCCATGTGGATCAACCGCACCATCAGCCTCTACAAAAAGAGCGATGTGCCCTTTGATATCGCTTCAAATCCTGAATTCTTGAGGGAAGGGTCGGCGGTCTCCGATTTCCTCAATCCAGACCGGATCATCATCGGCGTGGAGAGCAAAAAAGCCAGAGAGATCATGCTCAAAATCTATGAGAAGTTTAAAGACCGGGTCCTTATTACTAATATCGACACAGCCGAACTCATCAAACACGCCTCCAACTCTTTCCTGGCCTTGAAGATTTCCTATATCAACCTGATGTCTGAGATGTGCGAGCGGACAGATGCGGATGTGGGACTGGTGGCCAAGGGGATGGGGCTTGATCCCCGGATAGGAGCTCAGTTTTTGCGGGCAGGTCTTGGCTATGGGGGCTCCTGCTTTCCTAAGGACATAAGAGCTTTGACCAAGATCGGCGAAGATATGGGAGTCAACATGAACTTGCTCATGGAGGCTGACCGGATCAATCTGGAGAGGATCGGCGTTTTCGTGGAGAAGGTAAAGAAAGCCCTCTGGATATTGAAGGACAAGAAGATAGCTATTCTTGGCCTGTCTTTCAAGCCTGAGACTGATGATATAAGGGAGGCTCCTAGCATCAGGGTCATCAAGGAGCTTCAGGAAGGAGGCTCTCTTCTGCGGCTTTATGACCCTGAAGCGATAGAGAATATGAAAGCGGTATTTCCTGAGGACCCTCCTCAAATCACCTATGCTCAATCCGCTTATGAGGCTGCAAAAGGGGCGAACGCTCTGCTTTTAATCACAGAATGGGATGAGTTCAGAAACCTGGATTTAAAGAAGCTCAAAAACCTTATGGACAATCCTATCATCGTCGACGGCAGGAACATCTTCGAGCCTGAAGAAGTGAGAAAACTCGGTTTTGAGTATTATTCCCTAGGCCGCAAATAATGGGGCAAGTAACGGGGGCGCTCCCTATGAAGCCGCCTCTTCTCAAGAGAGAGGTTATCTTCTTCAAAAGAAAGGCGTGTCCCTGATTTTATCGATCTCCAAAATGTGACTTTTAAAATCCGTCGCCACCACGACAAACACGTCTTCGTTCTTTCTTACCAGCCGGAAAGGGACGTTTTTGCCGTCAATTTGGACCAACCAGTTTTCCTTAATATCTTCCTCTTTTGCCTCGTTCAGAGAGGGGATGAGGATTTTGATCTTTCCCTCTGTATTGAGATTGCTGTTATACTCCAGAGTGATTTCCCTTTTTATTTCATCGAAGGTGTAGGCGTATGCCACAAATGTATCGTTAGCAGGCAGATGGACATGGATCTTTGCTGAGCCTTTTCCGATCTTGGGCTCTATATTCAGAGTGCCCTTCCCGATTTTAATCCCAAAATAGCCCTCGAAAATCGCTCTGCTCAGGCTGCCGGCACTCCCGCAGAAATAGCCGTTTCCCTGACCGATGCCTTCCCGTGAATCCCATTCGAAGAAACTTCGGTTAGCCAGGTTTTTGCGGAGTATTTCAGCAAGTTTCTCCTGGGCAAGACTGCTGAATCCATGTTCGAACATAGCAAAAATAAGTTTGCCCCCGAACCAATCCCACTGCCCTCCATTTTGATATTCGTAGGGATCGTCCACCATGGGATGTTTGAAAGTGTGTTCAGGGTAAGGGGGGAGAAGGGTTCCGCTTATGGTGGAGAGACCGTACAAACTCTGCCTTCTCAAGGCTTCTGTGATGATTCTTGAGGATTTTTCTTCTCTTGCAAGACCGGAGAGGACAGCCTGGGTGTTTCCTCCCATAGCAAAGATGTTATCCTCATCAAAGTCATGACGGAATTCGTCCAGATGAAGGTGAACCCTGTAGAATCCTCTCTCTTCCTGCCAGAGCCATCTATCTGTGTTTTCCTGGATAGAGCTGGCCTTTTGTCTCCAGAGAAGGGCCTTGTCGTTTTTTCCCAGGGACTCTAACATCTGCGCCAGGTTGAGACAAGCCTCATAAAACATACTCTGGTCGTATATATCGACAGTCCAGTGGGTGTTGTTGTCGACATAGATGGCTTTCTGGTCTGGGTCGATGATGTCCACGTCACCCCAGTCAATGGTGTGGGCCCCTATGAGAAGGCCGTATTTTTTTTCCATCCGACAGGAGAGGATAAAGCTTAAGGCCTTTTCGAGCCTCTCGATGATGGTTTCTCCTTTGATCTTCTTTTCAAGCCAGGCGGGGCCTGAAAGCTCGTAGATCTGGAAAGCAGCCTGGACAGCACTTGCTTCCTGGTCGCTCTCGGTGGTGTTCTTATCTGCATGACCAAGGGAGTCGATCCAGTCTTCAAGGGAGCCATCCTCCCTCTGAAAGGCAAGATGCTCTTCAAGCCAGGAAGCAAGGTAGGACACATCATAGAAATAACGGGAGGCAGGGATGATGGTGGCTGCATCTCTCAGCCATATCTGAGGGTAATCTTTTCCTGCCGAGAATCCTCGGATCTGGCCGGTCCTTCCTTGGAACTCCACCTCATTTTCATGCAGCGTTATCCGGATGAGCTTTAATATTTTATTAAGCTCGGGGATAGGGGATTCGAATTTGGAGTATTGGCCGTAATCCAGAATCAAGGAGATTTTGTCTTCTGGCCACTTTTTTCCCTTGACCGCAAGAGCGACTTTCGCGGTCGGGGAGCCGTAATCCTTAAACCATGATATTTCTTCTCTTACCAGGTCGAATTCGAGGATATAGAGACCCTCTTCCAGAGGGGCAATGATGTTTGCTGTTGTTCCAAATGATTGATCCGGCTTGACCACTCGGGGGAGGGGGAAGCGGCGGTTGTCGTAGCGGATGATTTTTCCCTCATGATCAAGAAGATGGTAGGAGAGAAGGCAGGGATTGGTGTCGGCAGAGCTCCAGGGCGCTTTTCCCAGGTTCTTTATTTGAAACTTGACTGAGATTCTTTCTCCTTCAAACGAAGTGAAAGACTCTTCTTCTGGGTCGAGGCGACAGGCATAGTTTTCATTTTCTTGAGTATTTTTGAGGAAAAGTGTGTTGAAAACCAGGATTCCTGAATAGATAATGAAGAGAGCAAGAATGAGGAATAAGGCGACCCTCAGTCCTGTTTTCATTTTTCCTTGAGTTTAGAGAAAAAAGCCCGCCTTGTCAAAGAAATCCGCGTATCTTCGTTTCCGTGATGATTTTGGGAACAGTCAGGCAAGCTGAATCGTCAGCCCGCGGATTTTCCCCAGCGAGGAAAATCCGCTTATTCCTCGGCTCGCTCTCCTCTTCGAGGAACCATGCCCGCTCGCCTGCGGATGGCTTCCTCATCAGCTTACCTGACTGTTGAGAGTTTGTCGGTGACTATTTTCGCATTTCCATTCCCGTGATGAATAAAGATGTTTCATCCAGTTAGGTAGTGAGGTGGCGGTTTCCTTCCATCCGAAGCCCATAGTGGAGGGTGGGAGGGTCTTGGCGAGGATGGAAGGGAACCGACGCTGCGACTGATTATATCCTTCATCATTGGCTATCACGGGAATGGAAATGCTTCAGCAGATTCTGGGCAGCAGTTCTGAGGTCAAAGGTTCAAGCAGTCTCAGCCCTCCTGATAAGGTGGAAAGAAGAAGCTCGCCTGGGCTTCCCATTTTATCATCGATCTGGCCGATAAGCATGGCTCTCTTACCCAGTTTGTCCCTCCGGACGTCTTCGAGCATGACATCCGCCTTTTTTCGGGGTACCACCAGCACGGCCCTTCCTTCACAGGCAAGATAGAGGGGATCGATCCCCAGCAGCTCGCTTGCTGCTCTTACCGCGCGAGAAAGAGGGATGTTTTCTTCTTCGATGAGGATAGCATAGGGGATTTTCTCGGCAAGTTCATAAAGCACAGTGGCCAGGCCTCCCCGGGTGATATCCCTCATCCACAGGACTCCTTTCTTCCAGAGAGGGAGGAGGAAATTAAGGGGAGCGCAATCGCTTTTGACCTTTGCCTCCAGGCCGAAATCTCCTCTGGCCAGCATCACTGCCAGGCTGTGTTCGCCCAGCGTTCCGGTGAGTATGATTTTATCACCAGCGCGAATTTTTTTTATGGCCGGCTTGGTAATGGTGATGCCGACACCTGAGGTGGTGATGTAGATTTTATCTCCCTGGCCGTAACGGACCACCTTGGTGTCGCCAGTGGCGATCTCCACTTCTGCCTTTCTGGCTGCCCTTTTTACAGAACGGAGGATTTTTTCCAGATCGTCCCAGGATAAACCTTCCTCTAAGATGAGAGAAAGAGAGATATATTGGGGCAAGGCCCCTGAGACCACCAAGTCATTGACTGTGCCGTTTATTGATAGGCTCCCGATGTCTCCGCCGGGAAAGAATATGGGGTCAACTACATAGCTATCCGTGGTGAAGGCAATTTGGCGGGGAAGATGGGCTGAATCGGACAGCTCTTCCAGGAAAGGATTGTTGAAGGTTTTGACGATGTTCTGGGCGATGAAGTCCCTCATCAGCTTTCCGCCGCTTCCCAGTTCCAAACTGACCTTTTTCATTATCCTGCCTTTCATTTCTTTGCTCCTTATCATGCTTTTAGGGCCCTGTTTCATCTCTCATACTTGAAGAAGGCGAGGCATGCACCCTCATATGAAACCATACAGGGGCCGTAAGGCGATTCAGGGGTGCATTTCTTGGCAAAAAGCGGGCACTGGATGGGGCTGATTTTTCCCCGCAGAACCTCTCCACAGCGACATCCGGGAAGATCTCCCTTTCCTGCTTTTATATTCAGGTTGAATTTGACTTCTGCATCGTAGCGAGCATACCTCTTTTTTAATCTCAATCCGCTCTGCGGGATGAGACCCAGACCGCGCCAGTGGGAGTCCTTTACCTTCAGCATGTCATGGATCACTGTCTGAGCGGAAGGATTTCCCGAAGGCCTGACCACCCTCAGGTATTCATTAGCAACTGTGGGCTTTCCCTTATCCATCTGTTCCAGGATGGAAAGGATGGCAAGAAGGATATCCCCCGGTTCAAAGCCCGTTATAGCTCCCGGGATGCCGAACTCTTCAGCAATGAACCGGTATGGCTTTTCTCCGATAATGGCACTCACATGCCCCGGATAGAGAAAGCCGTCGATTGAGGTATCCTTGGCCTCCACAATCGCCCTCAGGGGAGGAGGGATCAGCCAGAAAGCCGAAAGCACTGAATAATTCTGTACCCCCTCTGCATGGGCTTTCTTTGCGGTCAGGGCAATAGAAGGGATAGTGGTTTCAAAACCGACACCAAAAAAGATAACTTCTTTCTCTGGATTTTCTCTGGCAAGTTGCAGGCTTTCCATGGGTGAATAGACGATCTTTACCATGGAACCACCAGCAGGGACGACTGTTTGAAGAGAGCCTATCTCGGTGGGTACCCTGGTCATATCGCCGAACGTGGCAAGAAAGAGGTCCTCCCTGTTTGTAACCAGACCAATGGCCGCCTCGTGGAGTTCGTTGGGTGTGATGCATACAGGACATCCGGGCCCAGAGAGCATTTCCACTCCTGCTTGCCTGAGCATGTTCTTCAGGCCATACTTGTGGACGGTCATGGTGTGTGTGCCGCAGACCTCCATTATATGGACAGGGGCGGGGAGTGCTCTGGTTCTGGTCTCTATTTCTTTGAGAAGAGCCTGGATGACTTTCTTATCCCTCAGTTGCCTGGCGGTCTGCTCAGGAGTGAATTTTTTCATTTCAAAGGTTCTTGCTTCTTGGAGCTATCTCCATTTCCGTGATGATTTTGGGAATAGTCAGGTAAGCTGATTCGTCAGCCCGCGAATTTTCCCCAGCCAGGAAAATTCGCTTATTCCTCGGCTCGCTCTCCTCTTCGAGGAACCATGCCCGCTCGCCTGTGGATGACTTTCTCATCAGCTTACCTGACTGTTGAGAATTTGTAGGTGCTTGCTTTCGCATCTCCATTTTCGTGATAGCTAATAAAAGCGTCGGTTTCTATCCATCCTTGCGGAAAGTCTTACCTTGAGTTATAAAAACAGAATATTTTTGGCTGAATTATTGATGCTCCGCCAGTTCCCTGAGAAGAGCCAGGGTTTCCTGGGCTTCTTCTTCTTCCAGTTTGGAGATGGCGAACCCTGCATGGATGATCACCCAGTCTCCAACCTTAACATCGTCGAGAAGGGAGAAGTTTGTTTTGACTTTGGTGCCCAGATAGTCCACTTTGCCTTCCCTGGAAGGTTCGACTTCCACTACTTTAGCCGGAATTCCTAAGCACATTTTTAACTCTTTTTCCTTGACTGAATAGATTACCAAATCCCGCAACCCAGGTCTATAGTTTTTGACAATTCTCCCTCAGGCTCCTATAATTGGGGAATGCAAGATGGCTTAGAAGGATTCATCGAACCAGGCAGTGAGGAAGGTCAGCTTGTCCAGAAGATTGACTTCTCAAAGCTTCCCCGGCATGTGGCCGTGATTATGGACGGCAACGGCCGGTGGGCAAAAATGAGGAGTCTGCCCCGTGTTGAAGGCCACCGTGCAGGAGCAGAATCTGTGCGGGAAGTAGTGGAAACCTGTGCTCGCCTGGGAATCAAATATATTACTCTCTACGCCTTTTCCAAGGAAAACTGGAAGAGACCCAGGAGGGAAGTGGCCACCTTATGGAGGCTTCTGGAGGAGTATCTGAAGAAACAGGATAAAGTTTTACTCGAGAATAGATTCCGTCTCATGGTGATCGGACAGAGAGAGGGCATTCCTATTTCAGTGCAGAAAGAGCTCGACAGAGTCGAGGAGCTCACCAAGGACAACGACCGGATGACTATTGTCCTGGCACTCAACTATGGAGGACGGACCGAGATTGTCGATGGTATAAAGAAAGTACTCAAAGAAAGAGACTTTGATGCAGAGAGTTTTGATGAGGAAAAATTCTCCGGGTATCTCTACACCGCAGAGATACCCGATCCTGACCTTCTGATCCGCACCAGCGGAGAGCAGCGCGTATCAAACTTTCTTCTGTGGCAGATTGCTTATTCGGAGATCTGGATCACTCCGGAATACTGGCCCGATTTCCGTAAAAAACACCTGCTTCAGGCTGTTGTGGATTACCAGAAAAGAGAAAGGAGGTTCGGAGATATTCATCCCCATAGAGGAAGCGAGTAAATCCCTTTGACTTTTATTTTCGCCAAATGAGTCTACAGAGAAGATTGCCTATCGCTCTCATCCTTCTTGTTTTCGTCATTCTCTGTGTCCAGTATCTTCCCCGCATCGGATTTTTTGTGGTCTTGCAAATATTGATTCTTGTCACTCTCGTGGAGTTTTATAATCTCTCGCGTAAGAGAAAACTTATGCCCCAGTTTGTTGTCGGGATTCCGTTGGCTTTAGTGATAAGCTCTTCCTTTTTTTTCCAGGAAATTCCTCTGGGGCTTGCTCTTTTAGCCTGCCTCCTGCTCATCGGCTTCTATTATGTCCTCACCGTCAACAAAGTCGAGAAGCTTCCCTCTTTTCCCTCTTCCGTTGCCATCACATTGCTGGGTGTTATCTATGTTAGTTTCACCCTCAATTATTTTTATCTGTTGAGGGAGGAGAGGGGAGCTTTTTCAATATATTTTCTTCTATCGGTTGTCTTCCTGGGAGATACGGGCGCGTATATTCTGGGTAAGCTGTTAGGACGCATGAAATTCTTTCCCATTGCAAGTCCGCGCAAAACATGGGAAGGAAGCTTTGGAGGTATTCTTTTTGCCTGCATGGGAGCTGTGGCAGCTCAGATTGTTCTCCTCCCTGAGATTGTGCTCTGGAAAGCCATCCTCTGCGGCTTTTTTGTCCATGCGGTGGCTCAGATCAGCGATCCTCTGGAGTCTCTATTCAAAAGAGCGGCAGGAGTGAAGGATTCTTCCCATCTTCTCTTGGGACACGGCGGCTTTTTGGACAGAATGGACAGTCTCCTGCTGGCTACGCCATTTTTCTACTATTTCATCAGCTATTTGTGGGTATAAAAAGGATTATAAAGAGGGGAACAGTTCCCCTTTTCTAGAGAAATGAAGAATATTGCGATACTTGGAGCCACGGGCTCCATCGGTCGAAGCACTCTCCAGGTAGCAGAGCGCTTCAACCGCAGGTTCAGAGTAGTGGGCCTGGCTGCGGGACGAAATATCCGTCTTCTTCACAAGCAGATTGAGAAATTCAAGCCTAAAATTGTCTCTGCGGAGAAAGAAAAGGAGGCCGATGAGCTAAAGAGGTTGTGCAAGGATCTTGCGGTGAAGATTGTATTTGGGGAGAGAGGAGCAGAGGAAGTTGCCCGCTTTGAGGAGAACGATATCGTCGTCTCTGCCATCACTGGGATCAAGGGCTTAAGGCCGACTCTTGCTGCTGTCAAGGCAGGAAAAAGAGTGGCTCTGGCTAACAAAGAGTCCATGGTGGCGGCTGGTCCTTTGATTCAGGATGAGGCACGAAATTCTGGATCGGAGATCATCCCTGTTGACAGCGAACACAACGGGATCTTTCAGTGCTTGATGAGAGAGAGCAGGGAGAACATCAGGAAGATCATCCTCACCGCTTCAGGGGGCCCCTTTTTTCACACTCCCCTTGAGGAGATGAAAAACAAGACGCTGGAGGAAGCCCTGGAGCATCCGCGCTGGAAGATGGGAGAAAAGGTGACCATCGATTCTGCAACCTTGATGAACAAGGGACTGGAGCTTATAGAAGCCCGCTGGCTTTTCGGCGTTCCGGCTCAGCAGCTTGACATTCTGATTCATCCCCAGAGCATTGTCCACTCACTTGTGGAAATGAAAGATGGCTCTGTGCTGGCCCTGCTCAGCCCCACAGACATGAAGATTCCTATCCTCTTTGCCTTGACCTATCCCGAGAGAGAGGAGGCACTTTTGCCTTCGTTGAATCTTTCCCAGGTTGGAGTCCTGGAGTTTTATAAGGCGGATGCTGAGAAGTTTCCCCTTCTTGGCCTTGCCCGGCATGCTCTGGAGGAAGGGCAGAGCGTTCCTGTGGTCTTGAATGCATCCAATGAAGTGGCTGTCGAGGCCTTCCGGGATCGAAAAATACGTTTTCTGGATATCTACACAATAGTGGCAGAGATTATCGAAAACCATCGGAAAAGAGAAGTTACGAGTCTGGAGGATATCTTTGACGTGGACCGGGAAACAAGGCAGCGCAGCATGAATCTCTTAAAACAAAGGTATTAAAATGGGATCAATCATCGGAACATTGTTTGCTTTTGCCATTGTTTTTGGCGTGTTAGTCTTTGTCCATGAATTTGGCCATTTCTTCATGGCCAAACTGGTAGGGATAAAAGTAGAAGTGTTTTCTTGGGGTTATGGGAAACGGCTTTTTGGCATAAAGAAGGGGGAGACCGATTACAGAGTCAGCCTGATCCCCATGGGAGGTTATGTCAAGTTCTCCGGCGAGGATGCCTATGCCGGACAGGAAACAGTTGGCCTGACCAAGATCGACCCTCGCGATTTCATGGCCAAGAAGCGCTGGCAGAGATTTCTGGTTTTGGTCATGGGGTCGGTGATGAATATCGTCCTGGCAGTGGTGTTGGTTTCTTTTATCAACATGGTCGGGGTGACTGTTCCTGAATACCAGGAGAAGAAGCCTGTGATCGGCTGGATTGAGCCAGGCTCCCCAGCAGAGTTAGCCAACCTCAAGATCGATGATGAAATTCTTAGTATCAACAACAAGAAGACAGAGACCTGGGCAGATGTGGAACTGGCCGTGGGCACAAAGCCTAAAAAAACATTAACTCTGGGAATAAAAAGAGACCATGAAATCCTCATGGTGAAGCTCACTACGGAGAGCAAGACCAGGTATGAAATGGGGTATGCGGGCTTCTTCGGGAAAATAATGACCCAGGTGATGAGCGTTGAGCCTCATTCCCCGGCGGAAAAGGCAGGGCTTAAGCCGGGGGATATAATCCTGACCGTTAACGGGGAACCTGCCTACTATTATCAGTTTATCGAAGTTATCCAAAAAAGCCCGGGAAAACAGCTCGAGTTCTTGATCAAACGGGATGGAAGGACCCTGAGTCTTCAACTGACTCCTCGCCGTAAAGGGGATATCGGGGAGATAGGCATTTATCATGGCCCAAAAAATGTGGAGAAAAAATTCAGCTTTTTCCAGGCTATAGATAGAAGCATTGAGCAGAATGTGCAGCTAGTCTTCCTGGTGGTCAACTTCGTCAAGGATTTGATAGTCGGGGAGGCTTCCACCCGTCAGCTAGGAGGGCCCATCGAGATTGCCAACGTCTCCTATGCGGCTTTTCGCCAGGGGCTGATGGCCATGCTGGTCTGGATCGCTTTTATCAGCCTTCAACTGGGTATCGTCAATCTGATTCCTATCCCTGTGCTGGATGGGGGACAGATCTTTGTGCTTGCCTTGGAGGGAATTTTTCGCAAGGATTTCAGCCCTAAACTCAAACAGATCGTGATGAAGATCGGCTTTGCCATTTTCATCTTCTTGATCATTTTTGTCATCCTCAACGATGTCCAAAAGAGACTTCCCAATGGCTGGCAAAGCTTCTTGCCCTGGTAAATCTGCGTCTGTATGGCCTGTTTACAATCAAGCTTTTTAGGATTCCGATTTTCTTGTGGTATCTGTTAAAATAATATCGAGCATGAAAAGAAACAAACAGAATTACCCTTGCTCCGAGGCTTCTCTTTACCTTAAACCCTATCCCAAGATTACGAGGCGAAAGACTAGGCAGATAAAGATTGGAAATGTGGCTGTTGGTGGAGGGGCTCCGATTTCTGTCCAATCCATGACCAAGACCGATACCCGGGACAAGGAGGCCACCATTTCCCAGATAAAAAGTCTGGAAGCGGCTGGCTGTGAGCTGGTACGCCTGGCCATCCCGGACCGGGAAGCAGTGGGGGTTCTCCAGGAGATCAAGAAGAATGTGAGCATACCGCTCGTGGCAGATATCCATTTCGATCACAGGCTGGCTCTGGCTGCTCTGGAAAAAGGGATCGAGGGCCTGCGTATTAATCCCGGCAACATCGGGTCAAAGGAAAAGGTAAAACAGGTGGTCAAGGCGGCCAAAGAAAGGAGTATACCCATCCGGATTGGCGTCAACTCGGGCTCGTTGGAGAGGGATCTGCTTCAAAAATACCAAGGGGCTACACCAGAGGCCATGATGGAGAGTGCCTTACGCCATGTGAGGATCCTGGAGGATTTGGATTTTGACCTGATAAAGATCTCTCTCAAAGCTTCGGATGTTTTCCGCACAGTGAGGGCCTTCGAGCTCATGGCCGAAGCGGTTGATTATCCTTTCCACGCGGGGATAACAGAGGCCGGTGGTTTTCTGAGCGGAACGGTGAAATCATCGGTGGGATTAGGCCTTCTTCTCAACAAGGGACTGGCAGATACCATCCGGGTTTCTCTGACAGCTCCGCCAGAGGAAGAGGTTCGAGTGGGTTATCTGATCCTTTCCAGCCTGGGCCTCCGTCAACGAGGAATACGTTTTGTTTCCTGCCCCATCTGTGGCCGTTGTGAAGTGGATTTTTTGAACATTGTCACAGAGATAGAGAGAAAGCTTGCCTCCAT
>Ga0315551_10001214_pt1 | contig 19725 bp, 16 predicted proteins | sample SalMarSW160290MG_FD_203678 | JGI IMG/M metagenome (GOLD analysis project Ga0315551, IMG submission 203678) | Salt marsh sediment microbial communities from the Plum Island Ecosystem LTER, Massachusetts, United States - Salt Marsh Sediment SW1602-90 ...
CGTATGAGATTTTAATGCAGATTAATAATATTTCGCGTCCGGAAGCCCTGCAGGCGGGAGAAACGATAAAGGTCATCAACGGCCCGTTCCACGCCAGGGTATTTCGCTCGACTTATACGATGGATTTATATCTTCAGAGCACTTTCATCCGAAGTTTCCCTGTGGGTCTGGGTAAGCCGGGTATGGAGACGCCTACAGGGCTTTGGATTGTCAAGCAGGGCGGCAAGCTGATTAAGCCGGTATGGACCGACCCGATTACCGGCAAAACATACCATCCTGAAAGCGATGACTATCCTCTGGGTTCAAGATGGATAGGCCTGAAAGGTATCAGCGGACAGGCCAAAGACAGGACCGGCTTCGCCATTCACGGCACAAAAAAGCCCGACGAAATTGGCACTCCCGGCTCACAAGGATGCATCAGACTGCACAATGGCGATGTAACACTTGTCTATAACTTACTGGAGCCGGGCTTCTCGCAGGTGGAAGTTGTGGAATAGAAAATAAACAAAAAGATTAAAATGAAAAACGCAAAACCATAATTCAAAATTTCAAACCCTCAGGTTTTGCGTTTTAGTTTTTGATTTTTAGTTTTCAGTGTTTTACGCTGATTCTTTTTTTAAATTTTGTCTTGCCGTGAACAGGTCGGCTTTGCCCTCAACAATAGCGCGCGTTATTACATATTTTGCCGGCTTCGACTCTTCCGGAAGCTGATACATCAAGTCAACCATCAGCTCCTCAGCAATCGCACGCAGCGCCCTGGCACCGGTATCGCGCTTGAGGGCTTTCTGCGCCAGCGCGTGTAAGGCACCGTCTGTAAATTCAAGCTCTGCGTTTTCCATCTCGAAAAATCTTTGATACTGCTTGACCAGCGCATTTTTTGGCTTTGTCAGGATGTCTATAAGTGCATCTTCATCGAGGGCTGAAAGAGTTGTAATTACGGGCAGCCGGCCCACCATTTCAGGTATCATCCCATACTCAATGATATCTTCCGGTATGACCTGCCGAATTATATCGGTGTATTCGGTTTTGTTGTCCGTTTTACCGGAAAGTTCCGAATTGAAGCCTATCATCTTCTTGCCGAGGCGTTTTTTGACAATATTTTCCAGACCCACGAATGTCCCACCGCATATAAACAGTATCTGCGAGGTATCCATTTGTATGTAGGATTGCTCCGGATGTTTCCTTCCGCCCTGCGGCGGTATGTTGGCAATGGTTCCTTCGAGCATCTTCAATAGTGCCTGCTGCACACCCTCCCCTGAAACGTCACGAGTGATTGAAATATTTTGATATGTCTTTCCAATTTTGTCAATTTCATCGACATAGACGATACCTCGCTGTGCCGCTTCTATGTCGTAGTCAGCGGCCTGCAGCAGTCGAAGCAGAAAATTTTCAACGTCTTCGCCGACGTAGCCCGCCTCGGTAACGGTGGTTGCATCACATATTGCGAACGGCACTTCCAATTTGCGGGCAAGTGTACGGGCAAGCAGCGTTTTACCGCAGCCGGTCGGGCCGATTAACAGAACATTGGACTTGTCTATCTCAATATCACTGTCGTTACTATCGCTGTGTAGAAGTCGTTTATAATGGTTGTGCACCGCGACCGAGAGATATTTTTTTGCATGCTCCTGTCCGATTACATACTGGTCCAGATATTCTTTTATTACTCTGGGCCTGGGCATTTCATCGAGACCAGGACCTACTCTGCCGATTCGTTTGCGGTTTTGTCGAATGATATTATGGCACAGCTCGACACATTCCGGACAAATAAAGACCCCGTTCGGACCCTCTATAAGCGTATCATCCTTGCTCGACGACCGCCCGCAGAAACTACAAATCGCCTTAGTTTTTTTACTATCCGATTGCTTGGCCATTATCGTATTCCTGTTATTAGGTTAAACCTTATATTTCACATATTACATATTGTAACCCAACGGAGATATTTATTCAAGATATTACCAATTCTGCCTTATGTTTACAGAATTAAACGGAGGTTTCATATCAAATTTAGTTAATAAGAGCCGATTTTATCCAGGCAAACAAGCATAAATTTGAAAGTTTATCTTGTTGCCTTGAAATCCACAACCAAGCATCATCCACAGCAGCCTCCAGGTCGTCTATTGTTGGATATAGACGGTTACTCAATTTTCTCTGTCTCAATTGACGCCAGATCAGCTCGGCAGGATTTAATTCAGGCGAATATGGAGGCACAAGTAAAATCGAAACATTTGCCGGTATTTTTAAGTTCTTTTGAGTTGTGCCAGCCGGCACCATCCATTACCAGCAATGCATGTACATCATTGGCCAGTTGTTTTGCAAAATCTTTCAAATATAGATTCATGATCTGCGTATTGGCGTATGGCATACGCCAACCATGATTATCGCCGGTAATCGGACAGACAGAGCCAAATAGATATGTCCACTGATAGTTTGTTTGGCGAATGGCACGAGGGCAACTTCCCGTATCTGCCCATATCCGAGATATAGTGCCTTGCTGGCCGATACGGGCTTCATCCTGAAACCACAATTGTATGTCTTTGTCAGGAAATCACTTTCTTGCCTGTTTTATGGCTTCTGAAAGTATTTTTTAGTGAAAAACCCTAACACAAATTTACGCCCACATTAGACAAAAGCTAATCCCACGGTAGTTCCTTTGCCCTTGGATTGACGGCGTTTGCGGGTCTTGGGTGGTTCGCATCGAACACAAGCATATCCTGCTGTTCTTCAATAACGACAGAGTCCTCATCAATCGAGCCGTCCGTCTTGGTAACTTTGTCGAGCGAAAGCCCCAGATGTTTGGCAAGAAACCTGTATGCGCCCATTCGCTTGGAAGGGCCGTAATCGTGACCCTCATTGGGAAGATGGATATTCTCTACGTTATGCTCGGCGTCGTAGAGATGATAGACATTTTTGATATAAGGAAATTCAACTTCCGGCGTGTTTTTAGTCCAGTCTTTGCCGCAGGAGATGAGCAGTAGCGGCCGGGGTGCAGCTAATGCGGCAATCTCTGCGTTGTTTGTTTCGTGGGTGGCGCTTTTGTGGATGGGCATACCGCTTTCGCAGTCGCAGCCGCCGAAGAAGTGCGCCGAGACCATAACGACCGGTACCGAAACTGAAATCCGCTCGTCCACCGCGGCAACGAGAAATGCCTGTGTGCCCCCGCTGGATGCCCCTGTTACGCCGATGCGGTTCGGGTCAACATCTTCAAGCGAGGTGAGGAAGTCTATTGCACGGATGCTGTTGAGAAGCTGCAATTTCAGAAGCTTTGGCTCCCTGTGGCGCCAGCCGGCGTTATACCAGTCCCCCCAGCCAACCATATCATAGGAAAATACTACGGCTCCCATCCGTGCCAGTGTCGCGCAGCGTTTTTGTTGATTTGGTCGAAACCGCCCATAGTCATCAGGCCTGCGGAAGTGTCCGTGGGGACAAAGGATAGCGGCAAATGGCCCTTTGCCCGTTGCAGGTCGGTATAAGCTTCCGGTCACAAAAACCCCGGGCTGGCTTTCGAACGCTGCGTTTTCGACCGTGTAGCCGTTGTATTTTCGCTTGCTATGGATGATTGGGTTCAGCGGCCATTTCTCCGGCAGAGGCAAAAGCTCAGCTCCGCGAAGTATCCCCTCACGGATACCTTTGGCCCGCTGCTGCCATTCAGTCAGGTTGTGGTAGCTGCCGGCAAACCTCGCAAGCTGTTCTTTGGCCGCCTCTTCGCTTTGATAGTATCCCTGGCAAAGCTGCGGTTCTTCAGCCAGTTTTTGCTTGGAGGGATGTGACGCAGAATCCGTGCCCCCAGAAGGTAATTTTTGTGCCGTAGTTTCTGCCTGTGTTGTTGCGGCACAGCTCGTCGATGCCAGAATGGCGGTCATTAAGATTATAAGGAATACAGGATGTAGTATTTTTCTCATCGGTCGAATCACTTCTTATAGATAGAGCATATCCTGAACCACGTAGGATTCGGGGTATGCCCCCGTATAGTTCTCATCTCCCCGAGTAGGACTCGATTCGGCAAAGACGAACAACCTAGCGGTTAATCCGGCATTCCTGCCGGACTCGCTCACAAAATGTTCAGTCTAATCCAACGTCTGCCGGTGCGGGATTTAAGATATCTTTCTCGTCTCATTGCTTCGCTACGAGTGCCGTAGCTTTCACTATAAACCAGGAGCCACGGGCCTTCATGACGTGAAGTATATTTGTGTAAATTATGCTCCCGGCAGTTATGTTCAGCAAGCCTTCGTTCCAGATTATCCGTTTGGCCTATGTATATCCTGCCTTTCTGATTTGAAACTACATAAACATAGAAGTTGTTATTTACTTCTCCCACACCTCCCCGAGTAGGACTCGAACCTACAACCTAGCGGTTAACAGCCGCTCGCTCTACCAGTTGAGCTATCGGGGAACAATCGGACATCAATCAATTCCTGTTTTACCCAAAGTTACTTTCGCCCAAATTTCTTAGAGCATTATCTCGATATTAATGGCTCTGTCAAGATGCACTTTTTTTTCGGGCGAATAAAGCAAAAAAATCGCAGTAATATCTGGATAAAACATCGGTTATATTATAAACTTACAGTACTTAAATGAACCCGTTTTGCCATTTTGAAAAGAGGTTTTTTACATAATTTCGGGGCAATTTCAGGAAAATTTTGTAAGTTTTATGGGCTGTTTTGCTTTTTATAACGATATTAAATCTATCGATAGGACGTAGAATCGGCAGAACAGGATTATTATTTTGCGCATCTATATATATTTATGGCAAAATATCAGTAAATCGTTAAATCCCGGGCGTCATTACTTATATGGCTAAAGATATACTGAATGTTGGCGGTTTTACCATAGTAGGAAGGATTGGCAATGGCGCCCGCAGTACCATCTATGAGGCAACCGACAATATTGACAATTCAAGGATTGCACTAAAACGGGTCATTTTTGAAAGGCCGGAGGATGAAAGGGTATTTGAGCAGACCGAAACCGAGTATAAAGTGGCCCGGCGGATAGACCATCCGTACGTCCGCAAGTGCTATAAACTAAAGAAAATCCGCAGTATGTTTAAGGTAAAAGAGATTCTGCTTTCTATGGAGCTATTTGACGGCAAAACTCTTGAAGATAGCCCCACTTTAAGCCTAGGCGATGTGCTTCTGGTATTCAGAATGGTTGCAAGTGGTCTTCAGGTTATGCACAGAGAAGGATTTGTCCATTGTGACATAAAGCCGAATAACATCCTTATAAACAAGTCCGGCTCGATTAAAATAATAGACCTCGGTCAGAGTTGTAGAATTGGGACGATAAAATCGAGGATTCAGGGCACGCCCGACTATATTGCGCCGGAGCAGGTCAAGCGTAGGCCGCTTGTGCCTAAGACCGATATCTTTAATCTGGGCGCGACAATGTACTGGGCCCTTACCGGCAAGAATATCCCCACTCTAATACCGAAAAAAGATGAATTCGGCCTGCCCATAACACAGCCTCGTTTGGCGCCGAACGAGATAAAAAAACAGCTGCCGGCCGGAATATCAAAGCTTGTGATGGATTGTATCGAGGATGACCCCTCCAAACGCCCGCTTAATATGATGACTGTTATATCAAGACTGGATCTGATGGTTCACAGCATATTCGGCGGTAAAATAAGAGCAAATAAAAATGCCTCAGACGATAATTGACCTGCTAAACAGGGCCGCAGAAGCCAAAAATGCAGATAAGTTTCGACAAGGCAATTTGATATGCCTGCCTTGTGAGGGCAGTTTGGTAATATCAGGTGATATCCATGGACATCGGCGAAATTTTGAAAAAATAGTAGCGTTTGCCGATTTGGAAAATAATCCCGACAGACACATTATTCTGCAGGAAATCATACACGGCGGCGAAGAAGACATCCAGGGGGGGTGCTTGTCTTATAAATTATTGTTTGACATCGTTCGCTATAAATTAGATTTTGCCGACCGTGTGCACATAGTTATGGGAAACCACGCTACGGCTTTTATCACCGACGGGGAAATCCTAAAAGACGGCAAAGAGATGAATCGTGCAATGCGCTACGCTATCGAAAGGGAGTTCAAAAACGATAGTCACGAGATTATGTCGGCGATGAAGCGATTTTTACTATCGATGCCTTTGGCGGCCAGATGCGACACGAGAATATGGATTTCACACTCACTTCCCGCTGACCGTTTGGCAGATAAATTTGACAGGGGAATTTTTGACAGGCCGCTTGAAGTGGAAGACCTGGAAAAACCGGGTTCCGCCTATCTCTTAACGTGGGGCAGAAATCACAGTCAGCCACTGCTTGATAAAATGGCAGAACTTTTCGATGTTGACATATTTGTTCTGGGTCATCAGGCACAGCCGCAGGGATGGAGCCAGGCCGGTAAAAATCTTATAATTATCGCCTCCGACCATAGCCATGGCTGTCTTATGCAGGTCGATTTGACTAAATCTTATACTATAGAGAAGCTAATTGATTGCATAGTGCCGTTGGCATCGATAGCCTGATAACCCAAAACTTAAAACGGAAAGCTCAAAACCGGAATGTAAATCGTAGAATAAAAGTTGAATACAAAGCAGCTTGGGTTTTGGGCTTTGCAATTTTACTTTGCATTTTTCACTTTTCATTTTAAACTCTCTGTGATGAATTGGTATTATTATATAGCCCTGGCGGCGGTTGTCTCACAATTACTATTTTTGCATCAGGCGTATAAAAACTACCGCTACGCACTGGAAAAATACAAAAAGAGGCGGCTATTATATAATTTGCGTGTTGCGTTGATTGTGCCGTGCAAGGGTCTTGACCCTGCTTTTCAAAAAAATATCACCTCATTTTTTAATCAGGACTACGAAAATTATCTACTGTGGTTTGTAGTAGCCGACGAGCAAGACCCGGCCTATGGCGAATTATGTAAACTGAAAGACCAGATAAGCCAGACTTCAAAGGCGAAAGACATACAAATATTAATTGCTGGAAAAATAGACGAGCGACAAAAATGTAGCCAAAAGATCCATAATTTGCTCTACTGCTACGAGAAAATCGGAGATGAGGTTGAAGTCCTTGCCTTTGCTGATTCCGATGTCTGTGTGCGTAGCGACTGGCTAAGACACATAGTCTGGCCTCTTCGACAGTACAGGTATGGTGCCACCAGCGGTTACCGTTGGTTTATACCGACGAAGCAAAATCTGGCCAGCTTGGCTTTATCGGCGGTAAACGCCAAGGTCGCTCAACTGCTCGGCAACACCCGCTTCAACGTGGCCTGGGGTGGGTCTATGGCTATACGCGTCGATGTCTTTCGCAAAGTAGGTCTTGATAAAATCTGGCCAAAAACTCTAAGCGATGATTTATCGTTAACCTACGCTGTAAAAAAAGCCGGTATGAAAGTGGCTTTCGTTCCTGCCTGTCTGGTGGCTTCGTATGAATCCACTACCTGGGGCGAGCTTTTTGAATTTGGCCGGCGGCAATTTCTAATAACCCGAGTAAGTAAGCCAGGAACATGGTGGTTCGGATTATTCAGCAGTTTATACTCGGTATTGGGTATATGGGCGACAGCGGCTCTGGCCATTTACGCCGCAATTATCGCAGATAAAAACCTGACACTTTTCGCTGCTGTCCCGATTGTTTTTTTTGCAGGTCAATTGATACGGGCAATACTGCGCCAGGATATGGCTGAGAAACTGCTTGGCTACGAGATACAGGAAGGAAGTGAACAGTGGCGGGCTATGAGAGCGGCCCGGACGGCTGATATATTTTTCTCTTGGCTGTGGTCGTTACTGTTGTTGGTCTTTATTATCTCCTCGGCTTTCGGCAGAATTATTTGCTGGCGCGGGATACGCTATAAACTGCTCGGCCCAACCGAAACAACTGTAGAAGAATCTCGAACCTGATAAATATCTTTCATTGAATGTAAAGAGACATATCCGAAGTTTTTGTTGTCCCTGCTGTATTTTACTTATGACCTTCTGTTAGTTCTGTTTTTTCTTGTTTTTGCTCATCAGGTGAAGTGGCAGATATCGTTTTGGATGATATTTCGGCAATTGGTATGGGTGTTTGTTGTTTCGTATCAGCCAGGACCTCGATTTTACCTTCTTGAGATACTTCGACGACTGGAATCGTCGGCGTTTTTCGTTCAGTTTTGTTTTCGGATTCGGCCAGGGCCAAGATGGCTTTTTGCACAGCTTCTTCGGCGGGCTCATCAGTCAATGGCCGTAAATATATAGCAGATGAAGATTTCGATTGTTTGGCCCAAACTAATTCCTCTCGAATCAGTTCCAGCAGTGCGAGGAACAATCCAATCATCACCGCTCGGTTGGCCCCGGACTCGAAGACACTTTCGAAGCTCATCGGGCCTTCTGTCTGCAGTCGATGCAAAATTTCTATTTGGTATAAATCAATTGGAGTGTCGTCTTTGATGTGGCTTATATCAGTCAGGGTTCCCGTGGCCTTGCATATAGAGTCAAAGGCCTCCAGCAGGTCCCAGACGTTCACCTGCTCAATGTCTATCTCCGGTTCGGCATCGGGCTTTAATTGTTCGATAATGCTGCCGGGACGGGTGAAGCGCTCTTGACGCTCATCAGCGGCGGCTTCAAGCAGATTGGCGGCATCTTTGAATTTTTTATACTCGAGAAGCTGTCGGATTAGCTCTGCGCGCGGGTCGGTCGAATCTTCCTGTAATAACTGCTCAGTTTCCACTTTTGGCAGGAGCATCGACGATTTTATCTGCATCAGCGTTGCAGCCATTACCAAAAAGTCCCCGGCAACATCGATATCAAGACTTTTCAGCATCTCAATGTAGTGAATATACTGGTCGGTTATTTTGGCAATTGAGATGTCGTATATATCCACTTCCTCTTTGCGGACCAGATATAACAGCAGGTCCATAGGTCCTGCAAATATGTCAAGAGCTACACGGTAATCAGCCAATTACTGCTCCTGTGTATCATCCGGCGTTTCGTCGCCGGAGGTTCTATGAGATTTGAGGATTTCCTTTGCCTGTTCCGCCTGGCTTTGGAGAACTTGAATTTCCGGGCCTTCAATCGCAGGTATCGAGTATATGTTTGAGGCGTTCTCGCCGGTGGCGATTGCTTTGATTCCGTAATCGGCAAGAAGCTGTTTCGCCAACTCGGCCTCAATGTAATTTGGAAACTGCGCAATTGTAACAAGCTTATCAGCCATCGTTAATCTACCAGCCCCATTGCCTCACGGACTTGGGCAAGGGTTTCGACAGCTATGACCCTTGCTCGTTCGGCACCGTTTGCCAGAACTTCTTTGACATATTCTATATTGCCTTGTAGCTCGGCTCTTTTTTGTCTATATGGCTTGAAATAATCTATTATCAGCTCAGCAAGACGTTTTTTGACCTCGCTATAGCCCATGCCGCTGCTGCGATATCTTTTTTCCCACTCAGCTAACTCGTCCGGCGAGGCGACTAATTTCAAAAGCGCAAAGACATTACATTTTTCGGGGTCTTTGCTCTCTTCGACCGGTGTCGAATCGGTAACAATACGCATAATCTTTTTTCTGATGCTTTCTTCCGGCTCAAAAATCTCGATAGTGTTTCCGTAGCTTTTGCTCATTTTTTGGCCGTCGATGCCCGGAACAACGGCTACGGATTCGACGATGTGCTCGTTTGGTATAGTGAGGATTTCGCCGTAGATATTATTGAATTTTATGGCGATGTCGCGAGTAACTTCGATGTGTTGTTTCTGGTCGGCGCCTACAGGCACTAAATCCGATTTGTAAATCAGGATATCCGCTGCCTGGAGGACCGGATATGCGAACAGGCCATGATTGGGGCTGATGCCCTGGGCGACTTTGTCTTTATAGCTTGTGCATCTCTGCAAAAGGCCCATTGGGGTTATGCAGGACAACAGCCACGTTAGCTCCGTGACCTGTGGCACAGCGGATTGGCGCCAGAAAACTGTCTTTTCCGTATCCAGACCTAGGGCAATATAATCCATCGCTACATCGAGGGTATATCGGGCAACTTCGGCAGGTGCAGGGTTACTGGTCAGGGCATGATAGTCAGCGATGAAGTAAAAGCAGTCGTGCTCCGCCTGGAACTGCAGATGCTGCCGCATCGCGCCGAAGTAATTGCCTATGTGAAGCCCGCCAGAGGGCTGTATGCCCGAAAGAACTCTCAAACTAACCTCCCGATTATTAAACAAGAAAAAACTTTAAAGCAAATAATACAAACTGCTGTGATAAGATAACGGCATCAGGCGTGTATGTCAAGGGTTTGAAATTGAGAATCGTAATTCGGGATTATTAAGAGGTATATGCATAATTGGGTAAGTTCATACGTGTCCTGCTTTGTGGTCCTGAAGATATCTATCTGGGCTGAAAACTGAATGAAATAGTTGCAACAAAGGTGTTAAAAACCTTTGTTTTTGGATATATTTTTTGCGCGCAGATTCCCCGACAGCGCAAGAACAATGTCCTGCATACCTGCCGTTTCTCGATGAAGCGACTTTATCTCCGGGAGCCCCCAAACACACAAAAGAGTTGGGAAACCACTTATGCCCTGCCAAGGGACTTAAGATATTTCTTTGCCTTGCGAAGCCCCATCCTTGATGCCTTCTTTTTTACCGCATCGAGCGGGCGACCTAACTTCGCGGCTATTGTGGCTGTGGGATTATCCGGGAAGAGTCTCATGAGCAGATTCAAATCACTCTTCGACCAGGCGCCCTTTATAAGTTTTTTTCTTTTCTTTTTCGCCATTGCATAACTCCTTTCATTTTAATCCCGCTTATCGTCTGCAATCGCATTTCTAGTATTTTAACAGGTGACGCTGTAGCAGTCAAATATTTTTCCTTGGTTAAAAGTCACTTTTAAGAAGTTCTACGTATTTTTGGGTGTTTTGTTCTGTTTGCAGGCCGGATATGGCTTATCTATTTCAGCCAGTTTCCCGCCAGTTTGCCAAAGTCATCGAGGTTTACCTCGCCGTTGCCGTCGAGGTCGGCCCCATTACAGTCCCCACAATCGACATCCAGCCAGTTAGACACGAGAAACCCTAAATCGCCTAAATCGACATCCCCGTCGCCCTGGCAGTCACCCACCAGGTACTCAAATGCCCCCAGGTCGGGCGCATCGCCTTCAAAAACCAGTCCCACGTCGATTCCTGCGTCTATTAACGAACTTGTTGGGGAAAGACGAAGAAAACCCATTTTAGGCAGCCCTCCATCCGGCTTGCGCGGGCCGTCAAGCCCGTTGGGGTCAAGCGTTACAAAATCCGAATCGCTGACTGTAAAACCATTCCAGGAATTGTAATCATGGTTAATCTCTTCATAAATCAATACCGAACCTAAGTGCGAGAGGTTGTTGCGCAACCTATGCGTATCGGAATGTTCGTCAAAGTAAAAATTTTTGCCCTCGCTCGCGGCACAGGTGCAGTTATAAACCTGAACTCCGGTTAAATTCCCGTTCACATCGATTCCATGATGTCGATGGTCGTAAGCCAAGCACCTTATCAGGACGTGTCCGCCGCTTCCGTGTCCCAATTTAAATCCATTGGCATTTCCCGCGAAGAGTGGGTCTTCCCATATATTGTCGCCATTGTAAAAAGACCAGCAGTCCTCGACCGTTACGCCATTGCCGGCCTCCCAGAAATCAAAACCGTCATCGGAGTTGTTCCAGGCCCGGCAGCCCTTGAAAAGATTACCTTCGCCTATGTCGAATTTTGCCCCAAAACCATCTGCATCCTGGCCGTGCTCTTCCGGGTCGTAATTAAAATATGAATCACAGTTCAGGACCAGATTACAAGAGGCGGGATTTGTCAAATGCAACCCTGTGTCTCCGTTGCTGCGCGTAACCAATTGCTCCATAATATTATCCGAACCTGTGGCCCGCAAGCCATTATGACCGGCATACTGGATGGTAAATCCCCTGAGGTGCCAGTAACTGCCGTCCAGCCGAATGCCGCTGTCATCAACGCCGACATTCTGGAAGTCCAGAATCGGGACTTCCTCCTGGTAAGAACATAAAGTTATGGGGTTTTCCGATACGCCGCTTTTTGTAATCCGGATGGTTTGGGAATAGACATACAAGCCGCCGCGCAGGAAAATAGTATCGCCGGGCTGGGCCTGTCCCATTGCCTTTTCAATGGTTTTAAAAGGGCTGTTTATAGTCCCATCGTTGTTGTCGTTGCCGTCCGGCGAGACAAAAAAATCACTTCCATTTACAGGGCGGGCTGCAAAAAGCACCCCCAACGTCAGCAGCAGTATGAAAAGCCGCTGCCATCGCCGGATTTGTAGAAATGATATATGTGCTCGAAATTGACTCATTTTCAAAAGATGACTTTTTATAACCCCTTTCCTCCAAAGCTTTTCAGGATTTGAACTTTTTATGTCCGACTTCGTTTGTACTACAATGCGGCAGTCTTTGCTTGTTGTCCTGCTCCGAGCGAAGACTGGAGGCGGGGGGATTCCGGCCTTCGGCCTATAACCCAAATTTGCTTCGCAAATTTCCATAGGGGCTCTGCCCCTCTGGCGTCGCTGCGCTCCTGTCACCCCGACGACCTGGGGAAATTCTTTCCCCAGACCCTTTTAGGGTTCGAATCCCCTCACCGGGGAAGCCAACCCAATGGAGGCGGGGGGATTCGAACCCCCGTCCCGAGATGTTTCAAGGCAAGCTACTACATGCTTAGTCGCTTTATTATTTTTTCGCCTCACCAAAAGCCAAACGACAGGCCTTTAGCTCGGCTATTTCGGGATTAAATCTTGCCTTGCCGGCCCGAACAACCGACTTGGCCAGCCTGCTGTTTGACGCCCTTACCGAACCCACAGGCAAGGTCCGGCAGGACGGGCTGTTAAATTAAGCAGCCATTTGCAACTGGTAGTTGCCATTTAAATTTGTTGCCGGATGATTAGCCAGGCCAACCGGCGTCCTGGGCATGCAGCTTGACCATCCGCCATCCGGTCGAAGCCGTTCGCCCCCGTATTAACTTTTCAAATTTCCCTTCTACAGCACTACAAAACATTTGTAAGCACGCAGTATTATATCATTTATTACGTAAAAACACAACAAAAGTTTATTCACAGCTTGAGTATTGGGGCGTCATCATTTCGCTGGAGGAGGTATTTTCGGCTTTTCTGAACGATGAATAGGCCTTATAATTTTCAAAACCGTTTTTATAATCGGACAAAAATGGATATATCTATCGTTATACCGGCGCTTAACGAAGGCAAGAAGATTGCCCGCGATGTCGAATCGGCGGCGTCATTTTTAAAAGACAATTATTTGTCCGGAGAAATCATAGTCATCGATGATGGCAGCGGCGACAATACCGCTGAAGCTGCGAAAAAGGCCCAAATCCCATCAGAGATAAAACTCAATGTTATCCGTTTACAGCAGCATCGGGGCAAAGGTTATGCCGTTCGCGCAGGTATAAAACAGGCACAGGGTGAGTATGTAATGTTTGCAGACAGCGGCTGCTGTGTGCCCTGTGAGAACGCTTTGCGGGGGCTTGATTTGTTAAAAAGCGGGGCGTGTGATATGGCGCACGGGTCGAGAAAAATGCGGGCAAGTCATATCACAAGAGCGCAAAGTTTGTATAGGCAGATTTGTGCCGGGATTTTTCACTGGTTTGTGATTCGCTATATGAAAGTCCCTGCCGAATTAACTGATACGCAATGTGGTTTCAAAATATACAAAGGTGATGCAGGACGGAAATTGTATGGTGAATGCATCACTGACGGATTTGCCTTCGATATAGAAGTCATACTGCGGGCCCGGAAAGAAGGTTATAGGATAAAGGAATTTCCCGTAGATTGGGCCTGCGACCCCGACAGCCGGCTGTCGCCGAGCCGGAGTTTCTGGAGGATTCTTGGTGAGCTGAGAACCATTAAGCGGACTTTATACTAAAGGCTTAAAACGTATGGAAAATAAGAACAGGATACGTCTCGAACATATAGCGCTTAACGTCGAAGACCCTGTAGGTATGGTAAAGTGGTATTGTGAAAATCTGCAGATGGTGGTTGATAGAAAAGGTCCGCCGCCTGTCAATGCCCATTTTATTTGTGACAGCGGGCGGAATATAATGCTGGAGGTTTATAATAATCCTCCCGATGCCGTTCCTGATTATGCTTCGATGGACCCGCTTTTATTTCATATCGCCTTTATGGTTGATAATGTCGAGCAAATCCGCAGCAGGCTGATTGCCGCCGGTGCAACGCCTATCGGAGATGTACTCACAACAGAAACCGGAGATGTAATAGCTACGCTGCGTGACCCCTGGGGTGTCCCCATCCAGTTTGTCAAACGTGCCAAGCCGATGTTTTAAAAAATAGACCTTAATATCAGCACTTAGATTTGCTCAAGATTTTTCCATCGGCCGAAGTATAAAACCTTCTCCTGTTTTTGTTCCTGCATTATGACCAATGCCTGCACCTGCGAATGGTGCTTGCAGTATTGCTCTATTTCCTCGGGACTCATAACCATAAAAGCGGTGGAAAGCGCATCGGCAGTTGCTGCATCGCCGACATAAGCCCAGGCAGCGATTTTGTCCTGAGCCGGATGCCCTGTGCGGGAGTCGATGATATGCCCGCCTTTCTGAATTCCCGAGGCGCCCAGTGCTCGGTTTTGCAGATTAAGGCGGGCTAAGATTTGTTTACGATGATTAGGATTTTTTAACGTCACGGGCCAGCCATTTGTACTGTCCGGTGCATCAAGGGCAACGATAGAACTATAGCCGCCGGAAATCAGGGCAGTATTAATACTCCATTCCCGCAGCAGCTCTGCCATCCGATCAACGGCATAGCCCTTTCCGATACCACCAAGGTCAATCTGCACTGGACTGGTCGATAGCTCCACTGTATGTTGCGTCTCATTCAATTTTATAGTGTTCTCAACTCCCGGCTTCGAATAACGAGTCCCAATAGTAACATCAAAAACGCCGTTGGTCTCGGCATTGATTCTGATACTGAGCTGCAAACATTCGAACGCAGACGGACCGATTATTAATGGCTGATTTGCAGGAAGATTATTTATGCGGGAGATATCGCTGTTTTCGATGAATCGGCTCAGTTCTGTTTCGAGTCGGTCGAGTTCCTCAAAGGCGGCATGGGCCGCTTGCTGGGCGTAGATAGCATCCTCATGTACAATGATTATTTCGAAAGTAGTCGCCATTGCCTCGTGAGAAAAACGCTTTATATTCGGGATTGAAAGGCGGTCGCTCTTGAGGTAACAGGTTTCATCCTGTGGCTGGGTCATTTTTCACCCATTGTTTGTGATTGAACCGGCAGGGGCTGACTCTGCTGAAGGCGGTCCCACATCTCTTTCCTGACATAACCCCGCAGCTCCTTTCCGGGGCGCAATTCCATATACGTATCAAATAAAGGCACATACAGGTTCTTTTTTCCGGGTGGCGGTAATTCATACAGCTTTGTTAAAATTTCCTGCTCCAGACTTGCAGCGGCGATAACAACAGATACATAGGGCACACTGTCATCTACCCTGTCCCACCAGCCGACATTTGTAAAAGAGCGCATATACCAGGGAAGAGGCCAATAATCATTCTCAGGGCAGATGACCTGGATGTGTGTGTCATAACCGTCTTCGTTAGCGAGAGCTATCTCCTGCACTTTTTGCACCATAGTAAAAACATCCGTGGTTGGGTGTGCATAGACGTAAGGATTGCGATTATCAGCGTAATACTTGTAACTGCCCTGATATGCCTGCCGGAGGAGGTGACAAGAACCTGCAAACAACAGGCAAATAATAATCAGGCGTGACAGAGCGTTCGGCATTAGTCTGACGAGCGTAACCGCGCCCACACCGGCCAGCAGAATCATCCCATTGAAAAAACCTAACATACACCAGGGCGTTTTATATGGGATTGCGGAATACAAAACGGTCATAATCACCGTGTAAAACGCAATAAACCGCAGCAGATTGGAATTGGTCTCAGATTGACCTTTTCGTCTTATCGCAGCTATGAAACCAACTACAGCCAATAAGACAATAAAGGCCTCGCTCCAGACAGGGCCGTCTCCATATTTAGACCACAGCAGCATTTTCAGATAAAAATACCAGGGATGAATATGCAGATTGTTGTGTCCTGCCCTGCTGAAATAGGCTGAATAAGCTCGCACAGAATCCAAAATTCCTCCGGGATTGTTCAAAAATGACGAGTATAAAAGGGCTGAAACTACTACGGCGACGGCCAAACCTGCTATGATGTGTGATGCCTTTATTTTCTTAACAGAGTTGGAAGATATGTTTTTTTTGTGCTGTAACAGGAGAACAATGAGCAGGGCAAGAAACATTGAGCCGAAAGATATGATACAGGTTTCTTTCGTTGCGTGCATAAGGCCGAGGCAGACGCCTGTCAATAAGGCCCACCCGATTTTTTTGCTCCGGGCGTATCGATAACCGCTGGCAATTGCCCCAAAGGTAAAGCAGACCAGCAGCATTTCCTGGATGTAATACCGGCTGTAGAAGACCGTAGCCGGTGATATGGCCGTCAATATGGCGGCATAAACAGCGGCACGCGGGCCAAGGCCGCCAGCAATCAGCAGAAGCAGCAGCACCAAAAGCACGCCGAAAAAAACCGGCACAATACGCAGGGTGCGCTCGCTGATATCGGTGAGCTTCTCAGCGGAGCTGAGCCGGGCAGGGATTAAAGTTAGATAATTGAGCGTCGGTCCGTGGTATTCGTTGGGGTCGTATGTATAGACACCTTCAGCCAGTAATTCGCCGAACTTTATACCGTGGACGGCCTCGTCGCCGTGCATTGGTCGCTGCTCTAATTTCGGCAGACGCAGCCCGAGCGCAAGGATGACAGCGGCCAAAATAAGGAAGCAACATTTTTTGAATGATTTCACAGAAAAGCCGGAATCTGCCGGTTTCATTCTACGGGTTTACCGTAAACAGCCACCTCAATATAGTGGTTCAATTCGTCGCTGGTGCTGCCGTTGCTGTAGAGGCGGACATACCGGGCTCGCTTACCCCTGGCGTCGATAAGCTTGCCTTCGGCAGTTTCAACGTAATGCATATCTTTCCCAACGCCTAATCCTGCTGAGTTGTCTATGTCATTGTTGAACAGCGTCCTGACATTCGTTATAAAATCAGGGTCATCGGCGACCTGCACTATCACATCATAATAAACCCGGGCCTGCTTGTGGTAGTGCCAGAAGACAATGGCATATATCTCATGCATAGCCTCAAGGTCAATCGTAACATTCTGCAGGAAAGGGCCCAGCTCGACGTAACTACCGTCGATTGCTTCTTTATCATCGTCGGTTATCAACTCAAGCTCACCAATGATTGGTTCTTTGTCGCTGCTTGAGACCGGTTTTCCGAGCGCTACATTTTTCGTTCCAGCCGGAGCTAAAAAAGGCGGACGCGGTTTGCCAAGAGGTTTCTCGATGTTGGGAACCCGGTTATCCTGTGGTGTGCCTTCGAACATCGGCCTGGGCAGCTCAAGCTTAATCGGCGCCATCCTGGCGGCGTTTGTATTTATGGAAGCATTTACATCCTCGCCGGTGGCGGTTGGCTCTTCGAGTGAAGGTAATGGTGGGATATCAGGCGTTTCGGCTTCCATATCGTTGGCTTCGACAACAGCCGCTTCAGCCGGCTCGGCCTGCTGTTGACCACCGGAAGGGGGCTCGATTGCAGGTTTCTTGCAGGAAATGATAAGGCACATAGACAAAGTCAATAAAAACAGCCAAAAAAACTTCGCATTTGAACCAAAACTTCTTTTCATTATTCTTTTTAACCTTAACATTCTATATGACTTATGCGGCTATTAACCTGCCGGCAAATATGGGTATTATTGCTCGATAGTTATCTTCATCCTATTCTATTTCTATGGCATTGTCAAGCCATTACAGGCGATTTTTACTTCAACTTCTCAATTAAAAAAGAGATTAAGGGTCTTCGAATCCTTCATAACCGATTGATTGGAATACCTAATAAAACTGTATAATCGGGGATTCTCACCTTTTCTTTTCTGCACCGGTTTTCTCTTATGATATTCCCTCGGCTTTGTTCATCTCAACAACCGGAGGTTCAAGTCCTACTTTAGCAAGGATAACATACAGGACAAAGCCAATCACAAAGGCAATGACCGGGGCCGGTGAGATAAAGCTAAACTTTTCGCCGCCGACCATTGGAAGTATTGCAACAATAAATCCTACGGCCCAGGCAATATATCCCGCAAGATTAATACCCTTGCGTGGACCCGACCATTTGCAGCCGCTCAGCAAGTAGTCGGCTACCATAGAGCCGCATATTGGCCCGAAGGAGGCGCCAATAATCGAGAACACTCCCACCAGGTTGAGGGCCTTGCCTGTTGCTGCCAAGATAATCGCAACGACAGCTCCTATTGTAACCATAACTGACTTGTTGGCTTTGGGGAACATTGTGCCGATGCTGTTGCCTGCGATAAATGAGCAAAAACATGCCGGTGCGAAACTTGCTATTGCGAACAGAGCAAACATTGACTTAGCGAGAAAACCCCCCTGTGCACGAATAACAGCATCGAAGATATAGCTTTTCATATCAGGATTGGCAGCATGTGCTCCGGCAACAGCAATCAGTGGCAAGCCACCGGCGATAATTACAGCCAGAGTTATACCAAAAAGGCCACCAAGCTGGACGTCTTTTGCATTGCGGTTACCCATACCGAAGTCCACGCCTGCTGCACCTGCCGTTGCGAAAAAGCCAACAACGATTGCTATTATTGCCAGGAAGCCAACGAGAGGTTTAGCATCCTCAGCGGTCTTAAAGTCGCCTGCGGAGCCGACATTAGCCAGGAAAACAATGAGAATCATTATTAGTGGAACTATCGGCAGAAAGGTTGATACTTTCCCAACGTATTGAATCCCCTTAAGAGCAACAACAACTGCCAGAGCAGCCCAGATGATTGCCACAATCGTAAAAGCAGCGCCGCCATGGAATTGCCCGGTAGCCGGGTCAAGGGCTGATGGCTTGCCAAACGCCTGAAGGATAAAATTGGAAGAGACAGCAACATTTACAGCGAGCCAGCCAAACTGAAGCAGTCCCATCAGCAATCCCGGCATCAAAAAACCTCCCAATGTTCCATACGTTGATGAGCCAACAACATACAAAGGATATCCAGTCTTCATACCATATAAACCAGGTACCAGGTAAAACAGGAAATGACAAATTAAGGCTGCAAGGACAAGTCCCAGCAGACTCAATCCCAAACCCGCCTGAGAGAGAGTACCATTGGCAATTTCCATATAGAAAACGACCCAGAGGAAGATACCTGCGTATGCCGGTGCTGTGCTTTTGTACCAGGGGGCCCGATTTTCCGTCGGATTTGGCTTTGCCATACTCAAATAATTCGGCAGTACTCCGTTATTCATAATCTGTTCTCCTGAATAAAATTTTGTATCTTATCTCTTGTCGGTGTCTCGCCAGATACTTATCGACTATAAATCCCCCAAAGGCACTACCTTGCTTTTTTAAAACCATAACAAAAAGGCAGAAGTAGCTCACGTTACAATCATTCTTGCATTTTAGCTCGGATTATTATGTAAATATGTATAATTGCAACCAGCGCGAAAGACAATGCGGTCCAGCGGTGAATATCCAAAAGAAGCTCCTGCCAATCGGTTCCGAAAAATGTGAACATACTCAGAATAATCGACAGGATTAGGGGAAGCGTCAGTATGGCGAGCAGCCAGAAGGTTGTTTTTTGCCCGAGTCCGGCACTTTCCGCAACGGCATCTTCGCCGCTGCTTTTTACTAAAGTAACACGTTCAACGATGTGCATTAGCCAGGGCCAG
>Ga0315551_10001218_pt1 | contig 19700 bp, 20 predicted proteins | sample SalMarSW160290MG_FD_203678 | JGI IMG/M metagenome (GOLD analysis project Ga0315551, IMG submission 203678) | Salt marsh sediment microbial communities from the Plum Island Ecosystem LTER, Massachusetts, United States - Salt Marsh Sediment SW1602-90 ...
CCCCGATCGCTTTCCCAGCATGCCTTCCCTCCCCAGCCTACGAACTCCACACCTATTATATCACAGGAAGTGGTTCATCATGACACTTTTCGGCCAGGTTTCTAGAGCGAGGGACGAAGCATATCTTCTGTCACATCTGTGGCGAGCAGAACCTGAATCTGAAGTGCTGGGCCCAGATGGAGTACGGAGATCCTGGCATCCTCAGCTTCGGGCATGACGTGGACCTGAGCACGGCCATAGAGTACTCTGGGGACAAACACGCCATTGCGGGCAACGTGGAGCCGCAGGTGATCCAGAACGCCACCAACCAGCAGGTGTACGAGCTGTGTAAGGCCTGTATCGACAAGGCCAAGATGGCTCCAAATGGGTATCTGCTGCTGGCTGGCTGCGAGGTGCCGGTGCAGGCGCCGCCCTACAATATCTACGTGATGAAGAAGGCGGTGATGGAGCACGGCTTCTACGACTAGTCTGCATATGTAGCTCGGACCCGGGCGCCGTAGCCGGGTCCGAGCGCTGCTCTTGCGAACAGGCCCCCACGTGCGCACGCTAACGTGCCCGATGGTGGGTGGTGATGATAGGGATCTGAGAAGATGCTGTTTGATGATGGCCGGTGCTACAGCTCCAGCTGGGTCAGAGGGGCTTGGACTGCTTGTAGTGCCTCGCCTCCCGGGACAAGACGCCGCAAGACGGCAAGGCAGGAAGGCTCGCGATGAGAATATCGGGCGAGGAGCGGAGGAAACAGATCCTGGAAGTTGCCAGAGGTGTGTGTGCGGAGAAGGGGTTCGCTGGCACGACGCTTAACGACATCGCGGATGGTGCTGGTGTGAGTCGGGCGCTGGTGGTCCAGCATTTCGGCACCAAGGAGGGCCTTTACGAGGCCCTTTCAGAAGTTGCTGTGCGGGCCCATCCTCTCGAAGAGGACTCGAAGGTCAGCAAGAGCATCGTAGAGAAGGATGATTTCGGTGTCTTCCGCGCCTGCGCAGAGCACGTCTTCGAAAACAACATGCGGGAGGCTGAGCACTCCAACCTGCGGTTGACGGTGTTCAGCATGTTGGAGAATCCGGATTTGTTCCGCAGATACAGTCAAGACCGAAGCGCTGCATGGGATGGCGTGGTCGCATACATCGAGGCCAGGCAGACGGAGGGCGCCTTCCGGCCGGTTGACCCTTGGCTGCTGGTAGAGGGTTTCCGAAGCATGGTCGTCCATTGGGCGGCGGAGGTTATGTACAGGGAGGAGCCTCCGGACAGGGAAGCCTTCTACGACGTGATCGAGGCCATGATCCGGTTGGTCCTGGGTGGGCTCAAGGCCTAGGTTCAGTTTGTCTCGCTTTTTCTTGCTCAGTCTGCCTGGTGCCGGGTCAGAGAGAATCGACAAGGCGACCAGTTCGGGCGTATAGTTCGCTGACTGACTTTTCGGTGATCTGCTAGGCGTAGGTCTGTCTTCCAGGCCAACGAAGGGTTTGTTGACCGAGCGTATGAGTGGCGAACGGAGAGCCTGGAGTCATGACATGCAGCTCGCGTGACAACGGCCATTGGTCTCCGGCACATCTAGAGGGCGTGTTCGATCCCCGCCAAGTGCTCGAGCAAATCGGAGTCGCGGAGGGGGAGGTTCTTCTAGATGCGGGCTGTGGTGAGGGGCGCTTTGCCATTCCCGCTGCCTCGATGCTGGGAGAAAAGGGGAAAGTGTACGCGGCCGATACCTCGGCGGAGCGCATAGCAGCCGTGGAGCGGCTAGCTCACGACAGGGGTCTGGACCAGATCGAGGCCTTCGTAGCGGACGTGACCGAGCAGATTCCGGTTCAAGCGGATGCGGTAGACGTCTGCTTCATGGCCAACGTGTTCCACGGGTTCGTGGAGAACAGCGCGGTCAAGGGCGAGCTGCGTGAGATCAAGCGCGTGTTGAGGCCCGAAGGAATCCTGGCCATCCTGGACTTTCGGAAAGATGTGGACAGGCCGCCGGGTCCACCAGTGTCGCGCAGGCTGGACCCGTTAGAGGTCGAGCTCCTCGTGGCTCGATACGGATTCCAGCAGGAGAGCAGCGCAGAGGTTGGCAGGTATCATTATCTGAGCATCTTCAAACTGGTGGAGAAGTCGGCGTAGCCAGACTGATGTTGTCGCTCAAGACCAGACCCGTGGGAGGGCGATCATGCCAGTGTATGAGTACGAGTGTAAGTCCTGCCAAAACCGGTACAGCGAAGTCCTGAGCATCAAGGAGAGCGAGAAGGTGCCGCCCTGCCCGAGCTGCGGCAGCGAGAATGTGCGAAAGCTGATCTCGTCCGTCGCGGTGGTGCGATCCGCTCAGGACAAAGCCGAGGACCGCTCCAAGGCACTGAGCCAGGTGGATGCTACCAAACCTCAGGAAGTGGCGAAGTACTTCAGGGACCACGGGTCCAAGTTTGGCGGGGATGACTTCCGAGGCAAGGATGCGTGGCACGACGCTGTGGAGAGAGTTGCGGATGGTGGGCCGACGCTGGACGAGTAGTAGGGCAGGCACAACGGGTGAGCGTATTCAGCAAAGGAGGGGCTGGTGACAAGCGTTGTAGTAGAGGCCGGCATCTGCGGTTTCACGACTACTATAGAGGCTACAAAGACGGGAAAGCGCAGGGTGTCAATTGAGATGGAGAGCGCTTGTGAGGCTGTAGCCGAGATGGATGGGGAGCTACAAGACATGGGGTGGTTGGAGGCGCTGGGCCAACCGGGAAAGTCGGTGGTCTGGGAATGTGCCTGCGCACATATCCAGCACCCCTCTTGCTCTGTGCCCATAGGTATTCTCAAGGCCATAGAGGTGGAGCTCGACCTGGCCTTGCCCAGGGACGTCGTGATCCACTTCGAGGACGTAGAGAGTGGGTGAGTTGCAGAACTGAAGAAAGGAGTAGTTGAAGGGGTAAGGTTATCATGACCAACAAGAAGAAGGCAGAGCACCTGGTCATCTTTCAACCCTCGGGAAGCAGGGGACGCGTCGAGGATGGAACGACCATCGTGGACGCCTCGCGGAAGCTGGGCGTAGAGTTGGAGAGCGTGTGTGGAGGGCAGGCGACCTGCGGCAAGTGCAAGGTCAGAATCGAGGAGGGCTTCTTCGAGAGATTCGGCATCGAGTCCAGCATGGATCATCTCTCTCCCATCGAGGAGCGAGAGAAGAAGTTCTTCGAGAAACACACGGAGTTGGAGGGCTATCGCCTGTCTTGTGTGACCGAGATACACGGCGACGTACTCATCTTCGTGCCCGAGGAGAGCCGGAAGGGCAAACAGGTGGTGCGTAAGGCGGCGACCGATAGGAAGATCGACGTGAACCCCGCTGTTCGCAACTACTATGTGGAGATGACTCCGGCCACGCTGGAGGACACCACGGGAGACTGGGAAAGGCTCACCGAGACACTGGAGAAGGAGCAGGGTGTCAAGGGCCTGACCATAGACTACCAGGCACTGTTGTCGCTGCAAGACACGGTGAGAAAGGGCGACTGGAAGGTCACCGTCTCGGTCTGGATGGGCAAGGAGGTCATTGCGGTTCATCCGGGGAAGGTTGAGGAGAGCTATGGGCTCGCAGTGGACGTGGGCACGACTACGGTGGCCGGGTACCTGTGCGAGCTCAGCAGCGGGAAGCTGCTGGGCACGGACTCCATGATGAACCCGCAGGTCACCTTCGGCGAGGACGTGATGTCCCGTATCACCTACGCCATGACCCACAAAGACGGACTCAAGAGGATGAACGATGCTATCATCGACGGCCTCAACCGCCTGGCTGGTCAGGTCTGCGCTCAAGCGGGTATCAAGAGGCGCGACATCGTGGACTGGACCATCGTGGGTAACACGGCCATGCATCACATCTACATGAACATCTACCCCGAGTACATTGGCAAGGCCCCGTTCCCACCCGCGCTCCACGCTTCGGCCGATGTGAAGGCCCGTGACATGGGTCTGAAGATTAGCCCGGGCGCTTATATCCACGTTCTGCCCATTGAGGCGGGGTTCGTTGGTGCCGACAACGTGGGTGTGCTGATCGCCGAGGAACCCTACAGCCGCGATGATCTGATGCTCATCATTGACATCGGCACCAACGGCGAGTTGGTTCTAGGCAACAAGGAGAAGCTCATCTCCTCATCTTGCGCTACGGGACCTGCTTTCGAGGGCGCTCACATCAAGCATGGGATGCGGGCCGCGCCCGGGGCCATCGAGAAGGTACAGATAGACCCGGAGACGAAGGAGCCTCGCTACAAGGTCATCGGCAAGGATCAATGGAGCGATGAGCTGAAGGAGATGGGAGCTAGAGGCATCTGCGGCTCGGGAATCATGGATGTGGTGGCGCAGATGTACGTGGCCGGCGTGATGCTGAAGAATGGGCGCATGAATATGGACCTCGATCACCCGCGTATGCGAGAGGGCGAGGACGGATGGGAGTACGTGCTGGCCTGGGCAGATGAGACGTCCATCGGCCAGGATATCACCGTGGGACAGGGAGACATCAGAGCTGTGCAACTGGCCAAGGGGGCGATGTATGCTGGGGCGAAGCTGATGATGCGACGGCTGGGCATCGAGAAGTTGGACAGGGTGATCCTGGCCGGTGCCTTCGGGAGCCACATAGACCCCAGGCAAGCGATGATCATGGGTCTCTTCCCCGACTGCGACCTGGAGAAGGTGTACGCGGTGGGCAATGCTGCGGGTGATGGTGCGCGCATCGCGCTGCTCAACGTGAACAAGAGGAAAGAGGCTAACAAGTATGCCAGGGAAGTGGAGTATGTAGAACTGACGGTGGAGGGGGACTTTGAGAAGCAGTTCGCCTATGCGATGTACTTCCCCCACATGAAGGACAAGTTCCCCCACCTGAAGGGTCTTATCCCAGACAGCGACACGGCATAGTGGAGGAAAGGAGACTACAGTGGCTCTCACGTTTCGCTACGAGAGGGAGCAGAAGGTGTGCGACATTGGCGGCGTCAAGGTCGGCGGCCAGCCTGGAGAGAACCCTCCCCTTCTGCTAGCCAGCCTCTTCCAGAAGGGAGACAAGGCGGTCGAGAGCAGGAAGAAGCGGAAGTTCGACCGGGATGGGGCGACTGACCGCATCAGGGAGATGGAACGGCTCTCTGATGAGACCGGCGTGCCCGGCATGGTAGCCATGGTGGCCAACAGCCCCGACGAGATGAAGGCCTACGTCGATTTCTTCGTCGGGGTCAGCGACAGGCCGTTCGCCATAGATATTTGGGTGCAGGCCACACGTGTTGAGGCCACCGAATCCATCTGTGAGCAGGGCCTGGCTGATCGCCTTCTCTACAACAGTATCACTCCCTGGGATGAAGATATCCCGGGCCAGGTGGAGACGTTGAAGGAGTTGGGGGTGAAACACATCGTCGTCTAGGCGTTTGACATGGAGGACAAGACCCCGACGGGACGCCCCAAGTCTCTGAGAAACACGCTCCAGATGGTGGAGAGGGGACGCTTCGAGAGCATCCTGGTGGACACGGCGGTGATGAACCTGCCGGCCATCGCCTTCTCCCTGCTGGCCAACAGTCTGGTCAAGGAAGAGTTTGGTCTACCTGTGGGCAGCGCGCCTTCCAACCGCACCTATATGTGGAAAGCTGCGAGGGAGAAATGGGGCTCAAAGGGCTTCGTGGGTGTCGATGCTGGCATTCATGCCATCAGCACTCTGGGCAGCGATTTCATGCTTTATGGGCCCATGACCGGGACGCAGCGTATCTTCCCGGCGGTGGCAGCCGCGTCGGCTTTGCTGGCGACTTTGGTGTACGATGATACTGGTACACTGCCTGAGGGAAAGACCCATCCCCTGAATCTCTTGTTCTCGGACATGGTGGAACAGTTAGTAGGGCAATAAGGAGGTGTATTGATGGCAGGCAATGGTATGAACCACCGGGGGGGCTCTGGCGACCTTGCGTGGGGAGAAGGTTGACCCCACGCCGGTGTTCAGCGGCATGGGCAATCTGACGCTGCACGGACTCACGGACCAGGGGTGGAAGTTTCCGGAGGTACACCTGGACAGCCACAAGATGGCCTCGGCGGCGGCTTCCACGTACAAGTTGTTCGGCCTGGAGTCTGTGGTCGTGCCCTTCGACATGGGTGTGGAGGCAGAGGCCCTCGGCTGCGGGATCAACTACTACGCAGACGCGGATGGCATACTCTATCCTACTGTCTCCGCGAAGGTGGCGGACAAGGTGGACGAGTGGGATCTCCAGTTGCCTGATAAGCCACTGGAGAAGGGTCGGATCCCCGTTGTGGTTGATGCGATCAAGGAAGTGAAGGAGACTGTGGGTGACGATGGTCGCGGTGGGCGCGTGGGTGCTGGGGCCGTACACGCTGGCTGGACAGCTTTTTGAGCTGGACGATCTCTTCAAGAAGAGCTTCAAGAAGCCGGATGCCGTGCACAGGGCGTTGGACGTCCTGGAGGACTTTCTCATCGACCTGGCCGCGCTCTACAGGGAGGCGGGTGCCGACTACATGACAGTGCGCGAGATGGGCGGTGGTGGCGATATCCTCAGCCCGAGGATGTTCGGGTCCTTGATCGAGCCCCATCTGCGGAAAGTCTCCGCGGCTCTGGACTCGCCCAAGATCCTGCACATCTGCGGGGACACGAATCTGATCATGGAGCAGATGGCCGACTTCGGGGCGGATGCCATCAGCGCAGATCAGAAGAACGATCTCAGGGAAACCAGAAAGAAACTGGGCCAGGATGTCATTCTTCTGGGCAATCTCGATCCATACAACGTCCTGGTCGCTGGCAGCCCCGAGGATATTGAGGCGGCCCTGGAGGACATCCTCGACAGCGGCGTCAATGCTGTGTGGCCGGGCTGAGACATTTGGCCAGACGTGCCCGAGGAGAACATGAAGGCTTTTGTGGAGGCGACCCACAAGCTGGGCTAGGATAGTCGGGAGGGTGATAGCTCTTGGGACGAGGTAAGGTTGTGACCGCGACAGGCCAGCTGGAGGGCAACGTGATCGTCTTCACCGGCGGCGGCAAAGGCAAGACCACCGCGGCCGTGGGGTTAGCTTGCCGTGCGTTGGGTCACGGCGGGAGGGCGGCGTTCATCCAGTTCGCGGGCCCTCTTAGACCGAGCCTGGGTGAAGTACGGTGCATGCAAGATCTTGGACGCAAGGTCACTATGATAGCCATCCGGTCGCAGGCGGCCCAGGAGTCGTACCTCGACCAGTTTGATGAGTCTGTTCCTACGCTGGATGCTGCTCTGGAGCGAGCCGGCCAGCTGGTGGGGGATGCCGAGTGCAGCCTTCTCGTTCTGGACGACATCAATCCTCTTCTGGATCGGGGCGCTATCGATCAGGAGGCGATCAAGGAATTGATCCGAGGCAAGGCGGAGTCCGTGTCTATTGTGTTCACCGGTCGCTTCGCACCTTCCTGGTTGCTCAAGATGGCTGATATCGTGACCGACTTCGCTGAAGTCAAGCATCCCGTGCATGAGGGTGTCGCTCCGCGAAGGGGCATCGAGTTCTAGCGAGAGTGCGTCGCCCGTGAGATAGACTGGTGTGGTGATCAGCGGATCGGTGCCCTGAGCCTTTGGTGGAAAGGGGCTTTCGGGGGGCGGTTTCTCAGCAAACGGCCGCCCCCCATCGTGGTGACCCTTTGCTCTGCCGCATCTCTGTGACCAGGTCTGCGGCGGCAATCAATTCAGGAGGGGCGCAGCAACCGGTCAGGATCAGCTCGACGTTCCTGTGTTTATGCCGCAGCAGCGACAAGACGTCGTGAAGCCCGATCAGCCTCCACTCCAAAGCCAGGATGACCTGGTCTAGGATGACCAGGTCATAGTCGCCGCTGGTTGCTGCCTCGCCGGCGGCATCCAGCGCTTCCTCAGCGAGTTTCATATCCCCGGGCTCCAGGGCTTCTGGCGGCAATGCAGTGTGTCGACCGAACTGCTTGATGGTGATGCTGGGCTGGTTGGCGAGTGCGGTTTTCAAGCCGCGACTCTCAGTACACCCCTTAACGAACTGGATGACGCATACTCTGAAGCCTTGACCGACGGAACGCAAAGCCTGTCCTGCCGCGGACAGGGTGACCCCTTGGCCGTCACCGGTATACACCTGCACCAGACCGTCTCTATGGGTCATTCTGGACTCTGTCTGCCTCCTTTGGTCACTTGCGCTTTGGCAGTCACCTACCGCAAGCGTGCTGCTGTTGGGCGCTTGGGGGATCACCCATCACGCCATCTCGAAACGAAAGCGTCGCTGAAAACGCCTCAGCAAGCGCAGAACGGGGGCGCCAAAGAGGAGAATCAGAAGAAGATTTCCGATGGCCCTACCCGTGTCCCACCACAGCGATGTAGTGACGTAGAAAGCCGCGTAGCTGCCCAGGGTCGCCGACAGGCCACTGCCCGGTTGCCACTGCGTGTGGTCCGATGCGCCGATGTTCGCCAAGTACGGCCAGAACCAGAGATTCATGATCGCCCCGAACACCAACCCCAGCACCGCTCCCCACAGTGCCAGCATGACTACCTCGGCCCGTCCGAACCGCTTCAGTTGAGGAAGCCAGGCCGACACCATCCCCATCCACCCCGCCGAGAACATCTGGTAGGGCAGCCAAGGGCCCATGCCTCCGGTCACGATGGCGGAGACGATGAGGGAGAGTGCACCCAAGAGGAAGCCGAAATCGGCACCGTAGGCATAGCCGCAGAGGATGGGGAGGAACAGCATGGCCGTGAATCCCGCTGGCCCTGGTATCAGGCGCAGCACGGCGTTGATGGCGACCAGAATGCCCAGGACGGCTATGATCTTCGAGTTCATCTGGCCGGTTTCGAGACTGCCGATGATCACTACTACGCACAGGAGCAACAACACCACAAAGACCAGTGGGGCGTCCGTCGAGTGGGCCATGAACGCCTGACCAGACGCGTGTTGTGGGGCGAAGAAGGGGTAGAAGAAAGCCACCACTCCCAGCGCGGTAGCCAAGGTGAGGATGAGGCCGCTCAGGATGCGGCCGATGGCCGAGTCGAGACGTGTCCTCATCGTTCCAACGCTCGCAAGACGTCAGCCACGGCGATGAAACGGTTATCTCGGAACAGCTTGCTGATCTGGGAAGAGAAGACCATCGAGTTGCTCATCACCTCACGGGTTGGCCCGTCCACGACGATCTCTCCTTCGCCCAAAATCGCTACTCGGTCAGCACACTGAGCGACCAGCTCCACGTCGTGTGTTGACATAAGGACGGTCTTTCCCTCGCCCTGCAACGCCCTCAGGAACTGGGCCAGGGATTGCTTCTGTTCGTAGTCGAGACCCCTGGTAGGCTCGTCCAGGAGGATCACGTCCGGGTCGGCAACCAGAATGGCGGCCATGGCGGCACGTTGGCGCTCTCCGCCGCTGAGGTCCCTGGGGTATGAGTCGGCGAAGTCGGAGAGGTGGAGGCGCTGGAGCAGGTTATCGTAGCCGCCTGTAGGGAGTCCATGGCTGCGGCGCGTGAAGTCGAGCTCATCTCGTAGTGTGTCGGCAAAGAGGACAGAGCCGGGGTTCTGGGGTACGTAGCCGATCCTGCTCGCGAGATCCTCAACGTCCCTACCCCGGATGTTCTCTCCCCAGAGCTCCACTCGGCCGCGGTCTGGGCGCAGCAAGCCCACGATGTGCTTGAGCAGGGTGGTCTTGCCAGACCCGTTGCGGCCCATGAGAGCAACGAACTCGGCCTGTGCTACGGACAGACTGAGGCCGGTCAGGGCTTCGTGACCGTTGTATGAGAACCAGACATCTCTGACGTCCACGACAGCCTTCGGGGCCATGTCCGGGGAGTGGTTGTTGCTCTCCGAGTCTTGCTTGTGCTGGAGGTAGGCGCTCAGGTGCCTCGCGAATGGCAGACCCTCCTTGATCGTGAGGGGGAGGGGCCGCCACTCCAACTCTTTCGCTACCTGGATGAGGGGAGGCACCAGATCGACCTGCATCAGGACCTGAGACGGCAGCCCGATGAGGGGGCTCTCTCCGTGGCCAGGAAGATACATCACACGGTCCGCGTACTGCACCACGCGCTCGAGACGGTGTTCCGACAGTACGATAGTCAAGCCCAGATCACTGTTGAGTTTCTGAAGCGTGGTGAGGACTTCTTCTGCGGCCTGGGGATCGAGCTGCGACGTGGGCTCGTCCAGCACCAGCACTTCAGGCTGGAGACTGAGGACTGCCCCGATGGCGACCCTTTGCTTCTCGCCCCCAGAAAGCGTGTTGATCTTCCGGTGGCGCAGATGGGCGATGTTCAGTTGATCGAGAACCTCTTCCACGCGCTTGCGCATCACGGATGGTTCCAGGTTGTGGTTCTCCATGGCGAAGGCGAGTTCGTCCTCGACGGAATCAACGACGAATTGGCTTTCTGGGTCCTGGAGTACGAAGCCCACCGCGGCACTCATGCCACGCGGCCCCTCAACCAGCGGGTCACGGCCCGCGACACGAATCTGTCCGCCGAAAGTACCACCATAGAAGTGAGGCACCAGTCCATTGAAGCAGCGCAAGAGTGTGGACTTGCCCGAGCCCGACGCGCCAATGACCAACAGGAACTCGCCCTCAGCTACTTCGAGGCACAGGTTCCTTAACACCGGCAGCTCGCTGTCCGGATAGGAGTATGTGACCTCGCGCAGTTCAATCACTGTTGTGCCTCCTCATTTTAGGTGCGGCCAGCACGGGGGTCACGACGGCCAGAAGCGCCAGACCGATGACGGCGTTGAAGTCAGGCAACGAGAACCGCGGGTAGGGATAGAAGAACAACGCGTTCGGATTGCGCAGCCAGAAGCCAGCGGTGATGGCACACGAGGTGAAACAGGCGATGCTGACCAGTGTATCGCGACGTCGCCAGAGCTCTCGATGGTATCGACTGCGCTTGACGCCGCGGCCTATGGCCATGAGGGTTCCTACGAGCAGCGCCGCACTGCCCAGGGCCAGGAGCACACTTGCCAAAGGGACGCTGGAGTAGTAACTGCGAGCAAAGGCAGCAGCCAGGAGGCCGAAGAGGGCCGTGGCGATCAGCACCCTCTGTAGCGTCTGGCGCCCTTTGCTTCGAGAAGTAGACACGCTGCCGAAACCGCGAGCTTCCATGGACTCGGCTAACTGGATGGCTCTCTCCAGCCCGGTCGTGAGCAGGGGCACGAAGAGAGGCAGCAGGTTACGTATGCCTCGAAAGCGATGCCCCCGAATGGCCTGGGCTTCCCTGATCTCTTGCAGGCTGGACACCATCTGCGGCACGAAGGCGACGGCAATCGAGGTGATCATGCCTGTCTGATACAGGAAGGCAGGCGTGCGTCGTAGCAGCCTGTGGTGATCGACCAGCACGTTGAAAGTGGCGAAGATGAGTAGGATGGCTACGAGGCTTAGTCCGCTCGTCAGCCCGTAGGCCAAGGATTCCAGGGTGGTCTGGCCCCCGAGGTCCAGAATGGCCAGGCGGCCCAGGTGCAGGGTCAGACGCGGCAGCGTGAACATCACGGTGTCGCCGTAGTGGACCGTGAGTAGGTTGAACAGCACGCTGAGGGTCGCCAAGATAAGGCCAGCCTTCAGGAAGACACCCCAGCTAGACGCCATAGGGGACAGCCTGCCGATGGTGTTGTAGGCGACCGCTACGGCCAGCAGCAGGGTAGCAAGGTACAGTGGATTCCTCGTCAGCATGGCGGGGAGCAATGCGGCGAAGAGCCAGAGCATCCAGGTTACGGTGTGGTACATTCGGTCCCGCTCAAGAGGTTGGCCTTCCTAGAATTGCGCCCTGGCTCGGACGTAGATCAAAACCAGCAGCACTGTGATGGCGATGAAGGCTAGCGTGCCAAAGCCCAGCGTCCCCGCGCCCACTCCCAGCAGCAGCAAGATTCTGTCCATGCCCACCGTCTCCTGGTGTGCTGGGTCTGACAATACCGTCGCTGTGTTCGTGGCCTCGACACCGGCGACGTCGCCGGGTTCAGCTACGTCGGTCTCTTCCTCCGAGGCAATGCTGGGCGTGGCAGTACGCGCCATAGCCACTACCGTCGGCCTCGGTGTTGGGGGCGCCGAAGGGGAGGAGGCGGGCTCAACCGATATCCCCGTCGAGGTCGGCGAGGGTGGCGATGCGGAGGTCACCCCGGGAGTGGAGGACGGGGCCGCCGTTGGAGTCGCTGTCGGGGGAGGTGTGGCTGTAGGCTGCGCCACCTCGATGGTCAACTCGTAAGAGTACTCGCCGGCTGCGTTCAGCACTATGAGTTCAAAGGTCTGGGTCTCCTCCGGACACACGTATCTGGCGTCCTCGGGGAGAACTCCAGCGCCGTTGAGAGTCACTATCCCTGCGTTCTTCACCGACCAACGTACCGTGGAGCACTGTCCGCTAGCGATGCTGCCTGGATCGGCTTCGAACTCCACCACAGGCGGAGAGGGGTCCGGCGTGGCGGTGGGTGCAGGGCAGAGCTCCTCGAAGGAGATCAGTGGCGGCTCGACATCCGATCCGCCAACCTCACCGTTGCCCCAGGCCCAACCCTCTACGTCGCCCGCCTGGACGGTGTGCCCTGAGGCGCCCATCCCTGAGTAGACCCACACTCCTTCCTGCTGATTGAGGTAGAAGTACGCCCAGTATTTGCACGGCCCATTACCTGAGCACTGGCAAAAACAGTGCTGCCGGGGGTAGTTGCACCCATCGTGCTCGATCTTGCAGATGGCGGCACCCAGGCCACCATAGGAGAAATCCTTGACGAGGGATAGACCGGACTGGTCAAGGACATCCTCTCCCGTCATGCCGGGCCCGGTGTAGTCGATGCAGTCGGTGAACACACTTCCATCAGAGAACTTGACCACGAGGCCCACTCGCTGTGTGCCCTGAGCCAGCGCCCGGGTCGCAGGACCGGCCGACGCCACCACGAAGGCGAACACGGTCAGGAGCAAAAGCAGTCCCACTGTTGTCCGCTTCATCAAGCACCCCAATCTGATGCTCGGTCCACCCGCTCGGACGCTCGAGCAGACCGGGCACTAGCGAGAGCCAAGCGATTTCTTACTTGGACTTCCTCGCCTTCAGACCGACGTATCCGGCCAGACCGGTCATCCCACTCCCCAGTAGTAGAAGAGTGCCCGGTTCTGGGACGAGTTCTTCCTCCTCGACGCAGATCTCATCCAGAGTCATCAGCGTCTCGGGCTGCGTTCCCCACGCGGCGAAGACGAAGGCTGCCACGTCGCCGTTGTAGAGATTCATGTCTCCGTAGTGGCTCCACGACCAGTCACCCCCTGCTGGGAGATAGTGGTAGTTCCAGAAGAACCCCTCTGGGTGGCACCAGCAGTTGTCGCCCGGGCAACCCTCGATGTCTTCGTTCAATGTCCCAAGAGGCGGGAGATCGATCCCACAGAGGGCTTTGCCCAGGCCTTGGAACTCCACCCACTGCACCTCGAACCCGCCCATGTCTTCGGCCGCGATCAGCGCTTCGAGATACCTTATGGGCGTTGTCGTCTGTAGACAATACGTCTCGACCTTGCCGTCGCCGTACTGCACGTAGAGTCCAACCGTCCCTCCGTTGGCACCGAGGGTTGTGGCCGCCGGCAACAGCATCGTGGTCACCATGATGGCAAGTACCATCACAAGGAGCCTTGAATGCCTTTTCCCCTTCACCGTTATCCCTTCCTTCTTCGTTGTTCATCCATCTCCGGGCTGCTAGAGTCCGGGGTCGCCATGACCTCTACATCGCCTTCACCTCCCTCTGCGCGCTTCCACAGGACTGCCTTTGTAGCGGGCCCTCTAACCTGTGTAGGCTCTCAGGGCCAGGGGTATGCAGGCATTCCCCTCGTGAACGGTCAGATGCTGGGCTCCCTCACCCAACACTCCATCAGGGTCATCGTCATGGTAGGTAACCTGGATCTCGTAGGTGGCTCCTGCGTGGAGGTGTGGCAGCAGAAGGTACGAGATTCCCGTCTTGCCCATGTCGCTCGGCGGACTCCACGAAGAAGTCTCTCCCTCGACGCGGTAGCTCAGAGAGGCTGTCCCGTCGTTGTTGTCGTCGCCGGAGTACGGGGCAACGATCTCCAGGCCGTCGCCGCAGGTCAGGCGAGCGTACACGGTTCCAGCGATTGTGTCGTCTCCCTCAGACAATGTTTCGTAGTCTGGATACAGTGGAGACACAAGCGCCTGGATGGCCTCGAGAGTAGCCAGGAGACGGCTCTCCGGGCCGCTGGCGGTGAAGGCAAAGCTACCGGATGGTTCCTGGAACGCCAGGAGGGCGTCCCAGGAACTGGAGATGCCGCCTGTCTCCAGGGGTATGATGAGGGGTTGCTCGCGGTATATCCCTGCGGCCAGCATACCTTGAATGGCGAGCGCGGTGGAGTTGCAGTTGGTCTCGGTGTGCGTCGCGAGATCGGGATACCCGCCGTCCGGGAAGCGAAGGCTCTCCAAGAAGGCGGCGGCGTCTTCGGTCACGGCGGGGGAAGTCGGACCGCCAGCAGCGACGATGGCTTGTAGGCTGAGCCCGGTGCTATCCACGTCCGCAGTGGTCATATCCCAGGCCCAGGGCCAACCGCCTTCCGCAAGCTGTTCGTTTTCGACGGTCGCCAGCGCCTGGGCCCCAATGGTCTCGCTCACGGCGTGCAAAGCGATCAGCGCCAGGTCGTGGGAGAAGATCTTGTTGAGGTGATACCTCCCGGTGGAATCTTTGTAGGTGTCAATCAGCTGATCTACGAGGTCCAGGCCTGCGAAGTCGTAAGGGTGTGCATCCGCAGCCTGCACGGCCCTGATCACTTTGCCCAGTTCCCCGGCAGGACCGCCTGGAGGTCCACTAGGGATGTAGGCGGGAGTCAGGGATTCGAGAGCATCAAGGGCGCTACCGCCACTCTTGGTCCAATCGGGCCCATCTGGGCCCTCTCCGCACAGGGCGATGGCGTACACGGCGTCAGCGGTGATGCCACCGTTGCCGAAACTGCCGTCGCTTAACTGTCGCGTGTGGAGCCACTCCAGCGCCTTCAGGGCGGAGAGTCCACGGCCCGGCAACGGCAGGGATCTGCCCATGAGGCCCAGGGTTGACGCGGCGGTGACCAGCACGTCGCTCTCGAAGGAGCCTTCTCCTGATTGCGCATCCAGGAGCGCGTCAAACGGTGTGCGCAGGCAGCGCGAGTACTCGGTGCTCAACAGGTTCTCACCAGCCGCCAGCAGAGCCTGGATGGCTTGGGCTGTGGATACCGGATCCGACTCGGATTCTGTCGCAGAAGCGGCAAAGCCGGCATCTGCTGTCTGACGCTCCTTGAGGTAGTCGACCGCATCGCCAATGGCCGTCGAGGAGGGCGATTCACCTACAGACAACAGGGCCTGGAGACTGAGCGCGGTACTCGTGGTGTCGCTCGCCTGCGTTGGCGCGGGACCCCACCCTCCATCAGCAACGTTTCGTTGGCTCCTGAGCCAGGTCTTGGCGGAGGGGAGTACGGTTTCCTTGGAGGCTTGCAGTGCCAGAATGGCCAGGGCGTGGGCGGCTATTCCATCGGAGGGATCAGCCATGTACCGGCCGGAGGTCTGACGATACCCCTCGATGGTGGTGATGAGATTGGCACCGCCGAAGGCACGTGGGTCCCTGTTTCCAGCTACGGCGGCCAGGATGATGCGGGCCGCGCCCTCTGCGCTGTTGGCATACGTGGCAACCTGGGTCTCCAAGCAGTTGAGCGGCGAGTCACCCCCTGCCTGAACGCTGTCCGGCTCCTCGTACGCGGCGGCGAAGGCGAGCACCACCGAGCAGGTAGTCTCAGGATCCGAGGTGGGCGTGCCAAACCCACCGTCGGCGTTCTGCTCACCTGCTAGCCAGCGGAGCGCCTTGTCAACCGAGCGGAATCGCTCGCCTGTCGTAGGGCCTTGAGCCGAAGCAAACGAAACACCCTGAGCACACACTGCCAGCAGGACAACCAGGGTTAGAAGAGTCTTCCTCATGTCTGTCGTGGCCGCGCCCCAGCAAGCACAAGGCCCCAACCTGCGGATCGGGGCCTCGGCAAAAAACCAACCCCCTCGTCGAGCCGACTGGGGGTTCTCTTCTCACGGCTTGTGGACCGCGGCTCCGCCCCCCTTTCTCTCGAAGGTCGCGGACGCGCGAATCAGGCGGGTATCCTGGCTCCTCCAGCAACGCTGGAGCTACAGTTGCGGGACAGCGCCGGACTTCGACCGGCTTCCCCATTAAGTCCTAGCATCCGGGCAACGGACGCCCAAGTCGCAAGCTATTCGGTTTGACAACAGTATAGCACAGTTTCGACCTCTTGTCAAGTACTAGGCGAGGCCGTAGTCCGCCGGGGGAGAGTCGAAACGCAGGAGTCGCTGCGTCCACATGCTAGCATTGTCACTTCACCACCAGCACCGGTCTGTCGCAGCCCAACACGATCTGCTCCGTGGCATCGGTGAGCATGAAGCGCTCCAGACCAGAGGCCACGTGGGCGCCGATCACGACCAGATCATAGCCTCCGTCTTTGGCTTCGGACAGGATCTCGTCCACTACCAGCCCGTGCCGAATCTTTGCCTCTCCTTCCACATCAAGGTTCTTCAGAATCCGGAGGACCTTTCTCAAATGGACACCCTCGCGCGCATCCGACGTGAGGAGGACCCTGGTGGAGCATTCTAGGTCACCCAAGTCGCAGTCCGGACCGAGAGGTAGCTGTGACATCACATGCAACACTGTGATCGAAGCACCGGTGAGCGCGGCAATCTGGCCTGCGAACCTTGTGTCTTTCTCACCGGCTTCGGCACCCCCTGTGCACACCAGTATTCTATCCAGACTTCTTCGCTTGCCTTTGACGATGAGCACTGGCGAGGGGCAGTAGCGAGCAAGGCGGGCCGCCGTCGAGCCGAGCAAGAAGCGCGTGATTCCCCTGCGACCTCGCGAGCCGACGACGACCAGGTCGTATTCGTTTTCCTCTGTTTCTTCGAGTATCTCTTCTGCTGCATGGCCACGCCTGATCAGCGTCTCGATATGGGGCACATCGTCGCAGAGGGCGTTGCTAGTCCTCTGTAGTATACGCACGACCTTTCGCTCTTCTTGTGGATTCTCCATCACGCCTAGCAGCGTAACCTGATCCCTGGCTTCTCTGGCGATGAGCGCGCCGAAACGGAGGGCTTTGGCCGCGTAGCTGGAGCCGTCGGTGCACATCAGTATTTTCATGGCAGGGACCTCCCGGGTGTCACAGGACCATCAGCACAATGGGTGTGATGAGTATCACGGCAGCGAAGAGAACCAGGTTCCTGGTGCTTCCCACGATCACCGATGTCAAGTGTAGAACCACTCGCTCGTAGGGCTGATAGAGGAGCGCCAATACCAGCAGCGAGACGATGGCGATGCTCGCAATCTGTACAAGCACTACCGCTGTGGCCAGAGGGTTGTTGAGTAGCAGGGCAACGATCAGGGTGTCTATGAACGTGGATACGTTCGCACCCATGATGTAGGCTATGGCGTTCTCGCTTCTGACGTATCCCCTCGCGGACAGGGGCACCAGGATGCCGAGGGAGATGGAGACCGACATGGAGACCGCGGTCACCACAAGTCCTACCAGGAACATGACGATCGGGCGGTAGATGAGCCTGGAAACGCCGCCAAACCGGGAAGTCTCCAGATTCAGATCGGGCAAAGCTCTGTCCAGCAGATTGAAGCTGACGAGCACAATGCCCACGCCTAGAACGAACGACAGCCAACCGGGTGCTATCCCGACTATGAACTGGACAACCGGTCCGTACACCATGTCGACCAGCGAGGTGAAGGCGGTTCCTCCCTGAAGATGGATGGGTTCGGTGATGCGAAGTGCGAGCATGAAGTAGCTGAGAATGAGGCCGGGTACGTGAAGGAACGCAGTGATGATGAAGGAGAGCAGTCCCATGGAAAGACCTGTCAGTCGTTCGTGTCCCCTGAGGACGTAGATGAATCCGATGAAGAGCACGATGAAGGAGGCGCCCAGTCGCGAACCGCTGATCATGGTCACAGCCTCGAACTGGCCGATCGCGCCCCCATCGAAAAGGGCAAGGGCCACGGCAGCCACAGGGGATCCGCTGAGGATGATGTACGCAGCGAGCCAGCCGAATCCGAGACTATTGGCCGGGTTGTCGACGTCCAGCCAGCCCTCAACGTAAGGCGCGACGACACCAGCGCCCTCTTTCATGAGCTGGATGGCAAGGATGAAGAGAGCTATGCTCAGGAAGCCCAGGCCGATCTTCTTCCCGTTGAGCCTTCTCACGAGCGTCTCCGATGGCTATAGCTCGCCCTTGACTTCGCTCTCCAGGCGTAGGAAGAAACCGCTCATGAAGCGGTCTCGTTCCTCGGCGATCTCCCTCGCCGTGGACGTATAGAGAATGTCCTTGATCTGCGATAGCTTGAAGGCGAACTCGTGGACGGGGGTGTGGTGGGACGACAGGCTTTGCTGTGCGAGAGAAGCGTCCTGCCTGAGTGCCTCAACGTACTGTGCGTCCACTTCGCCCCAAAGCCGCTGTCCCAGCAGCCCGCCGATTACATAGGCTCTGGCTACGCCGATGGCGCCAATGCAGTCCAGCTTGTCTGCGTCGAAGAGCACCCTCGCTTCGAGAGTCTGCGGTTTGGTGTTCTCACGGAATCTGTGCGAGGCGATGGCGTGGGTGATGGCCTCCAACTTCTCCTGGGGCCAGCCTGTGAGGATGTGCTGTGCCTTCTGGGCGCCGACCTGGGCGTGACAGCGACCGTCTCGCAGCTCTTCGGGGCGGCCGATGTCGTGCAGCAACACAGCGGGCCTGAGAATCCCCATGTCAGCGCCTTCGGCTGCCCCGATTCGTTCGGCCAAGGCCAGGACCCTCAGAACGTGGTCGAAATCGTGGGCAGGGTCAGCTTCGTGGTAGTACTGCCGTGCCTGCTCTATGCTGATAGGCTTCAACGCCCCTCCGGGATAGCAGTTGTGGGCCTGGTCACGACGGTGGGCTGGAGGGCTCGACTCCAAGAGCTAGTTGGTGGAGCTCGCCCTGGACATGAAGAAGCGCCTTGCGTCGGATACATAGGTGGGCAGCCTTCTCCAGAACTCAGGAGTCAGGCCCTTTCGCAGCAAACGACTGGGTCGCAGATAGAAGCGGCGATAGGCCTCGTGCCATTTCCGCTCCACCAGTTCCGCCGTCACATCTCCGATCGCAAAACGGGCCTTGTCGTCGTGGATAGCGAAGTCGCGCCAATCATCGCTGAAGAGGTCGCCTTCTTCGAGGACCATGTCGTACAGGTCCGTGCCAGGGTAGGGAGCGGCGATCATGAAGTTGGCCAGGTCGGGATCCAGTTCCAGAGCGAGGTTGATGGTGTCCTCCATCGTATCCTCATTTTCACCCGGTAGGCCGAAGATGAAAAAGCCGACGGTCTCGAGACCGGCAAGCCTGGCATTGCGAAATGCCTGGCGCACGTCATCGATAGTCTGCCCTTTCTTGATGCAGTCCAGGACGTGCTGGTTGCCGCTTTCCACCCCGAAGCCTACTCGCTTGCACCCAGCGGCCTTCATCAGTTGCAGGAGCTCCAGATCGGTGTTGTCAGCCCTGATGCCATGGATGGTGATCCAGGGTACGGTGTTCAGTCCTTCATCGATGAGGAGTTGGCAGATGCGCTTGGCTCTCTTGATATCGAGGGTCATCACGTCGTCGGTGACGCCGATCTCCGTGGCCCTGAGATCCACGACCAGCTTCTGCCATTCGTCGATAACGTTCTCAGGCGAGCGAGGCCGCCAGGTATTGCCGGTTACGGCCTTGGAGCAGTAGATGCACTGATAGGGGCACCCGCGCGAAGTGAGGATGGTGTAGGCACGTGCGTGGGGATCCAGGCCGTCGGTGCGTGGCTGAA
>Ga0315551_10001219_pt1 | contig 19697 bp, 19 predicted proteins | sample SalMarSW160290MG_FD_203678 | JGI IMG/M metagenome (GOLD analysis project Ga0315551, IMG submission 203678) | Salt marsh sediment microbial communities from the Plum Island Ecosystem LTER, Massachusetts, United States - Salt Marsh Sediment SW1602-90 ...
TTTCCGGATATACCCCGCCTGCCAGGAGGTTAAGACGCTGAGCCTCGAAGGTTGTGAAAGCCCGAGGCCAGGGATCGTAGGCCCGGATCATGCGTTCGATCGTCTCGGCTTCGGCGCTCCAATCGATTCGCCCGTCCTCCTTGCGCACCAGCCTGCAGTAACTGGCCTTGGACTCATCCTGGGCGACCGGTCGGACCCTGCCCTGCTCCAGATCCTTCAGGATCGCGGGGAGAAGCTCGGCGCCCAGCCCGGCCAGGATCGTGGAGAGGGAGCCTGCCCTTTCCCGCCCGGTCAGGGGCAGTGAACGGGAGCCCAGGATATCCCCCGCATCCATCTTCAGGGCCAGTCGCTGCACAGTCACTCCGGTCCGGTTTTCCCCATTCAAAATCGCGGCCGTAATGGGCGAGGGCCCCCTGTACTTGGGCAAAAGGGAGGCATGCAGGTTTACTCCACCCCGAGGAAATAGCCCGAGAAACTCCCTGCTGAAGATCCGCCCGAAGGCGACGACCACGAGGAGCTCAGGCTGAACAGAGCGCACCTGTTCCAGGAACGAAGCATCCAAAGCCGTAGGCTGGAGAACCGGAAGATCGAAGGCCAAGGCTCTGCGCTTCACAGGCGTGGCAACAGGTTGCTTGCCCCTGCCCACCGGTCTGTCGGGATTGGTGAGCACCGCGGCGATCGGGAATGCCTTGTGGACAGCCACCAGCGAGGGTACGGCAAAATCCGGACTGCCGGCAAAGAGGATGCGCATCAGCCGTTGCTGACTTTTTCGTAGCGTTTAACCAGCCGTTCCCGTTTTTTAGGATCGAGACGGTCTATGAACAACACTCCGTTCAGGTGATCGAGCTCATGCTGGACCACCCGGGACAGCAGATCGTCGGCATCCATGAAAAAAGGCCTCCCCTTGAGGTTCCAGGCCTGGACCTTCACGTGGGCAGGACGGATGACATCGGCGTTAACCTCGGGGATGCTGAGGCAGCCCTCTTCGAAGGTTCCCTGCTCGAACGAGGTTTCCACCACCTCCGGATTGATGAATACCCTGGGACCGTCATCGGGGATATGGGTGATGAACAGCCGGATCAGCTTGCCCACCTGTACAGCGGCCAGCCCGACCCCCTTGTTGGCGTACATGGTTTCGAACATCTGTTCGGCCAGAGTCTCGATCTCTCCGTCGAAGTCGGGGACTACAATCGAGTGCTTTGTCAATCGTTCGTCGCCAAGGGTGACTATATTCAACATTTGCTATGTCCTGAAATAACGATACTAAAGGGAGAGGGGAAAGTCAACGAAGCTACAGCAGCGACACCGGATCCACATCCACCTCCACGTAAACCCCGGCGGGAACCTGAAAACGCTCCAGACTGCGCCGGACCAGGGTATGGAGGTTCCGGAAATTGTTGGAGCGGAAGATCAGATGGTTCCTGTGGTTGCCGGCAATGACCGAGAGAGGACATTCGACAGGTCCCAACACCTCCATACCGCTCGCCCCCGGATCGGCAGTCTGAAGGCTCCGGGCAAAGGCGGCGGCCGCACCCCGGGATCCGGCCGCGCTGCGGGCGCGGAACACTAAACGGATCAGTCGGGTAAACGGAGGAAAACCCAGAGCCTTTCGCGCCTCCAGTTCCTTTTTGTAGAAGGTGTCCAGATCCGCCCGGGCCGCCAGGTGGATCGTTTCGTTGTTAGGAAGGAATGTCTGCACCAGCACTTTCCCGTCGGGATGAAAGCGGCCGGCCCTTCCGGAGACCTGCACGATCAGGTCGAAGGTGCGCTCGGCTGCGCGAAAATCGGGTAACTGCAGCCCCGTATCCGCGGAGATGATGCCCACCAGTTTCACCCCGGGGAAGTTCAGACCCTTGGCCACCATCTGGGTGCCCAGCAGGATGTCGATCCTGCCGGCGTGAAACTCGTTCAGGATCTCTTTCAGGCGCAGCTTGTTGCGCACCGAATCGGTATCCACCCGCCGCACCGTTAGTTCGGGGAACAGCCGCTGGATCTCCTCTTCGATCCGCTCGGTCCCGAAGCCGGAGTAGCCCACCTCCATGGAACCGCACTCGGGACATATATCCACGGGACGGCTGTGGTACCCGCAGTAGTGGCAGACCATGCTGTTCTTGTTCTTGTGGAAGGTCAGGCTGACCGAACAGTTCCTGCACTTCATCTCGTATCCGCAGCTTCGGCAGTGAAAGAAGTAGCTGAAACCTCGGCGGTTGAGAAACAGGATGCTCTGGCGGCCCTCTTCGTGGGTACGGCGGATTTCCTGGATGAGCGCTTTGGACAGGGGAACGGATTCACCGTTCAGATCCTGGATCCGCACCGCGGGCATGCTCCCCCCGCTCAAGCGTTCGGGCAGGCTGAGACGTTCGAGCTTTCCCGTACGCATGTAGTGAAAGGCCTCCAGGGAGGGGGTCGCGCTTCCCATCACCAATACGGCGTTTTCCCTGCGGCCGCGATGCATGGCCACCTGCCGGGCATGGTAACGGGGAGTGGTCCCCGACTTGTAGGAACCCTCGTGCTCCTCGTCTATGATGATCAAACCGAGATCGGCAACCGGGGCGAACACGGCGCTCCGAGCCCCGATCACCAGCCCGACGTTCCCGTCCAGCAGGTCCAGCCAGGTCGTCAACCTCTGGGAGGGGGTGAGCCCTGAGTGCAGGACCGCCACGGGCTGATCCAGAAAGGCCTGAAATACATCGATCACCTGATGGGTCAGGGAGATCTCGGGAACCAGATAGATCACCCCCCTGCCCCGTCGCAGCATCTCCCGACTGACCTGAAGAAAAACCTCTGTTTTGCCCGAGCCGGTGACCCCGTGCAGGTAGAATACTCCCCCGTCTGCCGCGCAGATACTATCGATCGCACCGCGCTGGTGGGCTGAGAGGGTTATGTCTTTGGACACGGCCAGGTCCCCGCCCATCTCCTCGGGTTCCACCTCCCGCCGTCCCCCGGGCAGCATGGTGGCCAGGGCTTCACCGAGGGAACACAGGTACATGTCGGAGAGCCAGCCGGCCAGCTCGAGCAATCGCTGATCGAACAGGGGTCGTTTGTCGACGGGGCGTTGGATCTGCTTGATCTCCGGCACGCCCGGAGGTGGGGAAGCGCTTCCGCCCACTACGTAGCCGGTGAGCCTGCGCGACCCGAATGGGGCCAGGACCCGGTAGCCGGTTGTGATGTCCAGACCTTCCGGAACGGCATAGGTGAACTTCTGATGGATGGGGAGGTTGAAGACAACGTCGACCAGGCGATCCTTGGCGGGGCTCATGGCGCTTACTCGGGTGAGCCCTCGCCACCGACGCCCTGACCACCGGCCGGGCTCCGGGTGAGAACCGGCAGCGCCCGCAGCCGCTTCAGGTCCTCCCACACCGCGGCCCGAAGATCGGTATTTCGCAGCACCGCGCTGGGGTGATAGGTTGCCACCACGGGTACACCTCGGTAATCCAGATCTTTTCCCCGCAGTTGTCCGATGCCCTCGCTGCGGGCGCAGAGAATCTGGGTGGCGATGCGGCCCACCGTGAGGATAGCCCGGGGGTTGAGTACTTCGATCTGCCGCTTCAGGTAGGGCAGGCAGGCCTCGGCCTCCTCAGGAAGGGGATCCCGGTTTCCCGGCGGACGGCATTTTACGATGTTGCCGAGAAAACAGTTCGTCTTTCGATCCAGACCTATGGCCGCAAGCCAGCGATCCAGGTACTGCCCGGCTCTGCCCACGAAGGGCCTTCCGCTTCGATCCTCCTCCGCCCCCGGACCCTCCCCGATCACCATCACCAGCGGATCAAACACTCCCTCCCCGGAAACCGTCTGTCGGCGCTCCCGGTGCAGGGCACAGCGCGTACAGCCGGCCACCTGCCGGGCGATGTGGTCCATTATCTGCTCCGGAGATTGGGGAGCATCGGAATCCTGTTCCGCTGCGTCGGTAGAACGAACCAGCGGCGGATGATTGCGGCGGAAACCGTCCAGGACGTAGTCTTCGGCGAGGTTGAGCAGCCGGTAGATTTCAGATTCGTTCATCCCCATCGTACAGTACCCTTTCTAGAAACAGACCCCGGGCCGGCGCGCTCATCCCGGCCTGAGATCGATCCCGGGATTTCAGAGCCTCGGCAAGAGCAGCCGGAGGCAAGGTTTTTTGCTCGTATTCCAGAATCGTACCCAACATGCTGCGCACCATCTTCCACACGAAGGAGCTGGCCGCCACCTTGAAACAGAGGAATGGACCTTCGGGAAAGAAACAGGCCGCATCCACCCTGCGCACCTTGGACCTGCTGCTGTCCCCGGCGGCGGCAAAGGTAGTGAAATCGTGCTCCCCTAAGAATACCGACGCCAGGGCATTGAGCGCCCGCAGATCGGGACGCCGGCGGATCTTCCAGCAGTACAGCCGCAGGTGGGGCAGGCCCACGGTCGCGGTATAGAGATAGTAGCGATACACCCTTTGGCGGGCGTTGTTCTTGGCGTTGAATACTACCGGCGCCTCCCTGCTGTCCAGCGCCCGGACATCCGGCGGAAGGTAGGAGTTCAGGGCGATGTGCCAGCGGGAAGGTTCTATGGAATCCAGATCCGTGAAAAAGTTGCCTACCTGGCCGCTGGCATGCACCCCGGAATCGGTACGGCCGGCCCCCTGGATGCGCACGGGATGGTCGTGCATTCGCCGCAGAGCCTCCTCGATATCCCCCTGCACCGTACGGGCGTTGCTCTGAACCTGCCAACCTGAAAACTCGGTTCCATCATAGGCGAGGGTCAGGCGAATATTGCGAACCAAATTCGTCTAACCCTGCCCCTGGAGCTGTTTGATCTCTTTGTTCATCTCGTCGTACAGCTCCCGCGCCTTATCCAGGATAGCCGAGGGTTTGCTCTTGGAGGCCTTCCCCGTCCCGAAGAGCTTCGATACGATCCTCTTGGCGTTCTCCAGGCTCTTGATCCGTTTCTCCGAGTGCTTTCGGGGACCGTACTTGTATTCCAGCAGACCGGCAATATACAGCAGGCCGTCGTAGCCGTAATTCTTGTCCAGGTCCGGACCGAAGTTGACGTGGGCTTCCAGGGGCTCCTGCCCGTTCTGAGCCATCTCGATGGCCTGCATGTAGAAGAAACGGGCCTTGCGGTAGAAAAGACGGGAGAGGTAATCGTAGTTCTCGCTGAATGTTTTGCGATGAACCGAGTCCAGCAGCCACGCTGCGCGCAGAGCCGATAGGGCTCTTTTGAGGGTCGGTGAGTAGTGCCTGTCCAGCAGGTCATAACACATCATGGCCAGGTAATAGCTGGCCGCGCCTTCCTTCAATCCCCGATAGTTCGTAAAATCCAGATCCTTGAATACCAGGGACACGCTTTGAACGCGTCTGTCGGTCTGCCCGCGCAGCGCCTCGACTAACTCCTCACTGATCTCGAGAAAATCCTGCGGGTAGGCGGCATAGTAACAGCTGGGACAGACCATCACGGCGTACACCAGAGGATAAAGCTCTCCATATTTCTTGGACGGCTCGTAGGTGCGGTGCAGCTCCTCGGTCAGCTCGCCGGCGATCAGGCGTCCGCCTCCGGACAGCAGATCCTCTCTGTAGAAGCTGGTCTCGCATACGGGACACACGATCGGGTTCTTGCTGAAAAAGGTGGTCTTCTTCGCTTCCTGGTCTTGATCCGACATCAATCCCCCTCGATTACAACCATGGCCAGGGCGTTGTCCCGTTCATGGCTCAACGAGATGAACACGTTTGTACCTCCAAGTTTCTCCAAAGACTCCTGCGCCTGTCCGGACAGGTGGAGGTGGGGTTTGCCGAGCTCGTCGTTCATCACCGCGATTTCCTTCAGGGAAAAACCATGCAGTCCCGTGCCCAGGGCTTTGCCGAAGGCCTCTTTGGCGGCAAAACGCGCGGCTAAACTCAAGATACCCGCCTCCCCTTTCGGAAGGGCCACCCTCAATTCCTCGTCATGAAAGAAACGCCGGAACAGCCCCGGTATCTTTTCCCAGCGCTTCAACCGATATACGTGAACTACATCGATGCCGATTCCCAAAATCATTCCTGTTACTCCTCCATCCCAGATAGGATAAATGTCAAATCTAGTTTTTGCGGTTCGAATTTCAGAACCACGAACTCGGGCGGAATATCCGGCTGCGGATACAGCGTCTGCGGTCCGGGTTTTTCGATCTCCCCGCAATCAATGACCAGTCGAAGCTGCTCCAGCGGCAGCGCTTCAATCGAACGCTGATTTCCCTGTATGCGAATGCTGCCCTTTGGAAGAGGCTCTGCCAGTCTGAGATCCGGGGACAGATCGATGCTGATGATATCGATATCCTCGAAGGTCTTGATAATCACCGCCTCCCGCACGATTCCCCGAAAGACAATGGCCCGCTCACGGGGATAGTCCACCAGGGGATTCTCCTCTACGATCATCACCTGCTCTGTGAAATCTTCGGTACGCCCGTCCAGGTCGATCTCCTCCAGCTGGATCGTCTCGATCGAGTTGACGATGCTCCTGGGTCCCGAGATCTGAACGCTGTCCGGGACGATCGTGTACTGAACCAGATCGTAGCCCGCCGGCGGGGATCCCCGGATCACCGCCTCCAGGGCGACGGTTTTTTCTATTCTCCGTTCCAGAACCACCGAAATCTCCGCCGGCTCCACCCGAATGTCCAGGGGTTCGATGTTCAAAGAACTTCCACGACGAACGACCCGAACCGGTATGCGAAACTGGCCCTCCGACTGGAAACGGTCGAAATCGGCGTATACCTCCACGTCCTCTTCGATCACCGAAAAGATGGCTTCCTCCTTGCCCCGCAGCGTCACCCGGGCACTCTTGGGATAGGGTTTGCTGATGGCCAGTCCGGTGGGAGGATCGACCTCCAGGGGAACGCTGAAAAAGCGTTCATCCATGGTATTGACTCTGTAGAAGAGAAACAACAGAGCCGCCGCAGCCAGGGAAATGATCTTTGCCGGCCAGCTGGAGAAGATGCTCTCCAGAAACCTTCTGGTTTTCAAGCCTCGGCCTCCTCCAGCGCTTCCCCCTGGTACTCGATCAGTCGTTTCAGAGCTCGAGAAACCTCCGGGAGGGACAGGTCGTAGAGCAGGTTTGCATCATAGGCCAGAGATACGGCCCCGTTTTCTTCCGACACCACGAGGATCACCGCGTCCGTCTCCTCGGCCAAGCCCAGAGCGGCCCGATGGCGGGTACCGAAGGAGCGCCGGATATCCGGCTGCTCGGATATCGGCAGAAAGCAGCCAGCCGCGATGATCTTGTCTTCGTGGATAACTACGGCCCCGTCGTGAAGAGGGCTGCCTTCCGTGAAAATCGTCAGGATCAGACTCGAGGTCAAATCCGCGTTCACCCGGGTTCCCGTCTCGATGATCGTATTCAAACCGATGTTCCGGGTAAACACGATCAGGCTGCCGCAGCGCTTGGCGGAGAGCATCTCCGTTGCGTTCAAGACCGCGTCCAGGTGGTAGGAGCGCACGCGCGGGCGAAGTCGTAACCAGGTCCGGGTTCCGATTCGGGTGAAAATCCGCCGGAGCTCCGGCTGAAAAATGATGGCGATACCGATGACCAGGCCGGGAACCAGCAGGTTGAGGATCCAGAGAAGCGTGTTGAGGCGCAGGAAAAAAGCCGCCAGATAGATCAGGCCCATGATCAGGGCGCCTTTGACCAGCTGGACCGCCCGGGTCTGAACCAGGATCTGGTAGGATTTGAAGATCAGATAGGCCAGCAGCAGGATGTCGAGTATGGGTACGATGTAATCCCGCACGAACCAGTGTCCCGCAAACCAATCCATGCCTATACCCGCCGAATCGCGGAGCGCCGAACCGCCTCAAAGATCTTGACGGTGTCCACCGCCTCTGCGACGTCGTGAACCCTAAGAATGTCCGCTCCGTTCATCAATGCCAGCATATGCGCCGCCACGGTACCGATCAGCCGCTCGCCCACGGGTTTGTCGAGCACCGTGCCGATGAAGGATTTGCGGGACAGTCCGATCAAGATGGGGTGGCCGAGGGAGCGCAGGGATCGAAGATCGCGAATAATGCAGAGATTGTCCTGAAGGCGCTTGCCGAAGCCAATTCCCGGATCGATGATGATCCGATCCTCCCGGATCCCGCAGGAACGGGCGAAATCGATGAAGCCGGCCAGATCCTCGGTGATTTCGGCAATCACGTCCCGGTAGTGGGGATTTTCCTGCATATTCTTCGGCTCCCCCCGCATGTGCATCAGGATCACGGGAACGTCCCGCTCTACGATGCACTCCGCCAGAGCCCGGTTGTCGCGAAGAGCGGAAACGTCGTTGACCAGATCGGCGCCTGCGGCCAGAGCCTTCTCCGCGACCTCGGCTTTGCGGGTATCGATGGAGATGAGCACCTCCGAGAGTTCACGGATTTTTTTGATGACCGGAACAACCCGCCCGATCTCAACGCTGGCCCCCACCGGATCGGATCCCGGCCTTGTCGACTCACCGCCCACGTCCAGGATATCCGCGCCGGCTTGGATCATGGAAAGAGCCGTCTGCACCGCCTGATCGATCTCCGGTACCCGGGATCCCGGGTAGAAGGAATCGGGGGTGCAGTTCAGAATACCCATTACATAGGGGCGCTCCTGAAAATCCAGCACTCGATTTCCCCAGGAAAGGCGATGCAACGGTTCGGTGGTTCGGGATCGGATGTTGCTGTGCATGGGTTTCGGCTTGGATTGTAGCAGTTCCACCAGGCAGCTGCAAGAGCGGCCGATATCGTAGATTACCTATATAGTCTTATTTACATTCCCCCCCCTTCAATGTTATCTTTGACCAGGTATCAATAATCAAAATCCAACTACTAGGAGGAGCCGAATGGCCAAATTTGGTGATCAATTTCAAAGCGCCGATTGGAAGCAGGAGAAGCATTCTCCGGTTATCGAATGTCCAGACTCCGTGAAGGCGGGGGAGAAGTTCCAGGTGACCGTATCCGTGGGCAAACAAATCGCCCATCCCAACACCACGGAGCACCACATCCGTTGGATCCAGGTGTTCTTCAAACCGGATGACGATAAATTCAGCTATCAGCTGGCCAACTGCGAGTTCAACGCCCATGGCGAGTCCGTCAAGGGAGCGAATGAAGGCCCGGCGTTCACAGAACCGACGGTCAGCGCGACACTGACCCTGAAAGCCTCAGGCACACTGTACGGTCTAAGCTTCTGCAATATCCACGGCCTGTGGGAGAGCAGCAAGGCCGTCAAAGCCGGTTAATACTTCTACCGCAGGTTTCTTCCCCTTCCGGGTGCGAACAACGAGCCCGGGAGGGGCATTACCGTATGAGTCTGCATACACTCCTGGTAACCCTTGCACTCTGTCTGCTGCCGATCTCCGAATTACGGGGGGGTCTGCCCTTCGCCCTGTCCAATGATGTTCCTCTGCTGATGGCCTACCTGATATGCGTGGGAGCCAATGCCCTGGTTGCACCCCTCGTCTATTTGTTCCTCTCCACCCTGCACAAGCTCCTGGAGCGCTGGCAGCCGTACCGGCGATTTTTCGAGCGTATCGTTGAACGATCCCGCCGCAAGGTACATGCCAAGGTAGAAAAGTACGGGTACGCAGGCTTGATCCTCTTCGTGGCCATCCCTCTTCCCATTACCGGAGCCTATACGGGAACCCTCGGTGCCTGGATCCTGGGCATGGATCGACGCAAAACGATCCTGGCCGTGTTTGGCGGTGTGATTATCGCCGGTATCATCGTTGCCGCCGTGTTTACCCTCGGAATCAAGGCCCTTTACTTCTTCCTCAAGTAGACCAGGTAGATGCCCCGATTAACCGAATCTCTCAATCCCCAGCAGCTTCATGCCGTCAGGAGCATCGAAGGGCCGCTGCTGATCCTTGCCGGGGCCGGCTCCGGGAAAACCAGGGTCATTACGCACCGCATCGCCTACATGCTCGGCCGGGGAGTGCCCCAGTCCGCAATTCTGGCCGTGACCTTCACCAACAAGGCAGCCCAGGAAATGGCCGGCCGCGTGCGGAAGCTGTGCGCCCAGAAGCTGCAGAACCTGACAGTGTCGACATTTCACGCCTTCGGTGTGCGGGTGCTGCGGGAACACGGTCACCGGCTGGATTATCGCCGGAACATCAGCATCTACGATCAGACGGACAAACAAGCCCTGATCAAAGAGAGTGCCCGGGATCTGGGTCTGCTCCGGCGGGGGGACGAGGGGTTCGATTCCTACCGGATCGGCGGCCTGTTTTCCAAGCTGAAGAGCGGGACCGCGGATTGGCAGGAGGAAACGATCCATCTTCGCCCCCTATTCGAGGAGTACCAGAACCGGCTGAAATTGTTCAACGCCGTCGATTTCGACGACCTGATCCGCCTGCCCGTCCGGCTCCTGGACGGTGACCCCGAGGTTCGATCGGCTCTGCAGCAGCGGTTCCGGTACCTCATGGTCGATGAGTTCCAGGACACCTCGCTTCAGCAGTACCGTCTGATCAGTCTGCTGGCGGGGCCTTCAGGCAATCTCTGCGTTGTCGGCGACGACGACCAGTCGATCTACTCGTGGAGAGGCGCCCATTTCGAGAACATCCTCCAATTCGAGAGGGACTTTCCCGCCTACCAGGAGATCAAACTCGAACAGAACTACAGATCTACCCGGAAAATCCTGCTGGCGGCCAACCGGGTGATCCTTCACAACAAGAACCGTAAAGGCAAGAGTCTCTGGTCGGCTTTGTCCGAAGGGGATTCGGTGGTTCTGGTAACCCCTGAGAACGAGCTGCAGGAGGGTGAGTTCATCGCCGAACGAATCCGCAGCCTGGCCTTGAAGGAGCGTGTGCCCCTGAATCAGTTCGGCGTGCTGGTACGCACCAACGGTCAAACCCGGGCGATCGAAGAGGCCTTCGTCCGCCAAAACCTCCTCTACCAGGTGTCCGGCGGGATGAGCTTTTTCCAGCGCAAGGAGGTCAAGGATATCCTGGCCTATCTGAAGGTGATGGCCAATCCAGACGATGATATGAACCTTCTCCGTATCATCAACACCCCCCGAAGGGGAATCGGGAAAAAAACGATAGAGGCGATCGTGGCTGCTGCCCGATCGCGCAGCTGTTCCCTGTACTCCGCCCTCAACGCCCTGTCGGGATCGACATCGGCTGCCTCCGCAGGGTCGCCGGGTGCCGGAGCGGCAGTTGCCGGAGCGGCAGCCGGCGCCGAGATCGCCGGGGCACCGTTTTCCTCCCTGCCCGACAAGGCGGCGGAAGTGCTTGGGGAGTTCATCGAGTTGATCGAATCATTCCGATCGAGGTTCTTCAAGAAGGGTCGGCTGGCATCGACCCTGGGGGCACTTGTCGAGGAACTGGACTACTGGAGCTACCTGGTGCAGGAGCATTCCCGGCCGGAGGTAGCCCGCTGGAAGTACGGAAATGTCGAAGGGTTGATGGACTCGATTTCCGGCTATGAGGAGGATCCGGACAATCCGGATCCGAATCTCTACGAATACCTCAACCGGGTGACCCTGGTGTCCAGGGACAACCTGGAGGATGCCGCCGGCAGGCAGCGGGTCAATCTGATGACGATCCACGCGGCCAAAGGGCTGGAGTTCGACACCGTATTTCTGGCCGGGCTGGAGAAGGGGCTGATCCCCCACGCCCGCTCCGTCGAAGAGGGGGCGCACAACCTCGAGGAGGAACGCCGCCTTTTTTATGTGGCCATCACCCGGGCCAAACAGCGGCTGTTCTTGAGCTCCTGCAGAAGCCGCCGGCGCCGCGGGCGGCCGGAGGAGGCTGAACCCTCCCCCTTTCTCGAGGAGCTACCCGCCGAGCTGATCGAGCATCACCGGGAGGACGAGGAGGTCGGCAGCGAAGAGGCAACCCGCCTGTTTGCGGAGATGAAGCGCAGCCTGGAGCGCTCCGGCGGATCGTCCGGATCAAACTGACCCACTTGGAATTTTTGGGGGGCTGAAACACTCAGATTTCTAGCAATATTTAAAGCGGGACTTTAAATTTTACCACTTTTCCAATGGTTTGCAGCCCGCTTTTTGCCGGGGCCCCAGAAACCGCCCGGAGATCCTCCGACAAGGACCTCCATCCCCTTCAGATACTCCACGAACGCCCGACCCTAGTCCGCCGCAGCCAGACGCAGGATCACGGCCAGGAGAACCTCGGTGGCCCTCTCGATGTCTCTCCATTCGGTGTGCTCCTCGGGGCAGTGACTCCGGCCTCCCAGGCTGGGAACAAAGATCATTCCCGTAGGCACGAACTGCCCGATCACCTGAGCATCGTGTCCCGCCCCGCTCTGCAGGGAAAGCCAGTCGATGTCCAGCTGATCAGCGGCCTGTTTGATCGCCCTTTGAATCGAAGGGGACAAAGGCACCGGATCGATTTTCAGAAGCGGTTGCTGCAGTATTTCGAGGGACGACTCGGAGCGCAGCCGCCCGATCTCATCGAACAGGCGTCCTTCCAGGCTCCTCAGGACACCGGGATTTTCGTCCCTGAAATCGACGGAGAAGTAGACACTCCCGGGAATTACATTCTCCAGTCCCGGCTCGACGGTGAACCGGCCCACCGTCATCAACACCTCGGAACCGATCCGGCTGCCGTGGGCCCGTATTTTTTCTATCAGGGCCAGTGCGGCGAACAGCGGGTCCCGTCTGCCTTTCATCGGCACCCCGGCGTGATCCCTTCGCCCCCGCAGGGTGATCCCGTAGCGGTAGTTGCCCTTGATCGCCGCCACCACCCCGACCGATACGCCCCGCTGCGCCAATATCGGTCCCTGCTCGATGTGCAGCTCGACGAACGCCTTGATCGTAGACGGGTCGCGTCCGGCCCGGCGAACGGCTCCGACGTCCAGACCGCATTCCGCCATGGCCTCACTCAACCAGAGTCCCTGCGGATTCCTCGCCTCTTCGAGCTCTTTGTCGGACAGCTGACCCATCAAAGCCCGGCTGCCGAGAAAACCTATGAATGCCTCCTCTTCGTCGCTGAAGGCGATTACCTCTACGGGTGACGGGCAGCTCAAATTCCGCTCCTTGATCACCCGCGCGCACTCCAACGCCGCCAGCACCCCCAGAGCGCCGTCGAAGGCTCCGCCGTTCTCTATCGTGTCCAGATGGGAACCGCTGAGCACCGCCGGCCCCGGGCCCGGCAGCCGGCCGGTGATATTGCCCGCTTCATCCACCTTGACCTCCAGACCGGCCTCCTCGAGCCTGCCGATGAACCAGCGGCGGGCCTGTTTTTCCTGCGGACTGAAGGCAGGTCTGGACATGCCACCGGTGGGAAGTCTGCCGATTCCGGACAGTTCCTCCAGATCGCTGCGCAGCCGTTGCGTATCGATCAAACTACATGAATCCTCTATAGCGCCGCCGTACAACGGCGGAAAATACGTAGTTGATCATGGTGATGAAATCAAAAACGGGAAGGTTCACCGTTTCCTGCACCGCCGCGGCATAGGGAGCAAGCATGCTGCACTCCAGGAGTATTATCTTGACCTTCGAGTCTTGGGCGACGATCTCCTCGGCCACGGAAACCACCTCTGTTTCGATCTTCTCCGAATCCAAAAGACCTTCCTCCCTGATGACCGCGCTCACAAAATGCTCCTTGCCCTGCAAACCCTTTATCAGCAGCCCAGCCGAGGAATCCGCACCGGCTCTCTGCAGCACGAATTCATCCAGGGACTCGGAGTTCGCCGTGATGATTCCGATCTTCTCATCGAGCCCGATCATATGCCTCAAGAAGGGGATCTGCAGCAGGCTGGACATAAACACGGGCACCTCCAGCGCGGCGGCCAGCTGGCCCTGGTAGATCACCATGAATCCGCAGTCACCGGTGACCGCCCTCACCCCCTCGCGCACCAGAGCCCGGCCCGCTTCCAGAACCGGATCGAGCAGGGACATGTCGTGCTTGAAAATACGTTCCACGCTGAAGTTCTCCACCCGCTGAAAGCGCACGGGGAAATCATACGTGGTGGCGTTGGCCACGTCGCCGGGAATGAAGGGGGCATAATTCTCTAAAAGGATGATACCGACTGCCTCCCCGTAGCTCACCTGTCGTCCTTTTACTCTATAGATCATCTACCTATCACCTCCTTGCCTGGGTTCGCCGTGCACCCGCGATCTGCGGGTGGTTTGGTCGAGGGCCGTTGTAAGATCCCGTATGACGGAGCAATCCTTCACGGGTTCAATTGTCAACTCCTGCTCTACGGCTACGTGCTGACAGGCCAGAGTGCGCCTGCCGTTCAGCTGAATCGCGCAGGCCCCGCATTTGCCTGTGCCGCAGGACCAGCGAAACGAGATCCCGCCGTCGTGCTTCCTGTAGATCTCTTTTAATAATTCGAGCACGGTGGGCTTCTCATCCGCCTGGACCTCGTAGCTGCGGTAGAAGGGTCGATCCTGTCTTTTCGGATCAAATCGAAGTATCCGTACCTTGAAAACCGTACCCATTACTCCCCCGGTTGTCCCCCGCCGCAGGCATTGCTCTCCACCCGCAGGGTGCCCGCTTGCATGCACACCGAAATGTGGGAGAGCCACTGCCGGTCATCCTGGTTCGGATAATCCAGGCGGACCTGTGCACCCCTGCTTTCCCGTCGCATCCGGGCCGCTTCGATGAGTCCGCCGGCGAGCAGGAGCATGTTCTCCGTTTCGAGGTAATCGAACAACTGCAGGTTGGCAACCAAGTGCTCCGGGCGGATTCCCGTTTCCAGGCGCAGCTGTTCCTGCAGCCGCCGCAATTCCCGCGCCGCATGGGCAAGTTCGGCGTCTTCACGGAGCACTCCCGCGTGCTCACCCATCAGCAGCTGCAGCCTTTCCTTGATCACCGCCGGCGCCAACCGCTTCGGCTTCCTGTTGATCAGAGCGCCGACTCGCTCCAGCTCGCCGTCCACCTGTTCCCGGTTCGGCCGGGCAAAGCCGTGTTTTCGGCAGCAGCGGGTCGCCGAACGCCCGGCCCTATAACCGAACACCAGCGTCTCGCTGAGGCTGTTGTTTCCCAGGCGATTGGCTCCATGCACACCGGAGGCGACCTCGCCGGCGGCGAAGAGCCGGTCAACCGTGGTTTCTCCGTTCTCGTCGGTGTGCACCCCGCCCATCGTATAGTGCGCCGCCGGGCATACCTCGACCCGCTCCCTCTCGATATCGACTCCCCGGCGGTGTAAAGATCGGATAAGGGAGGAGTATTGATCGTACAGTGACCGATCCAGGCCGGTGAGGTCGCAGTAGACTCCCCCGTTCCGGGTACCCCGACCGGAGCGGAGCTCCATTGCGATGGCCCGAGAGAGACGGTCCCGGGTAGTTGCTTCCATTGCTTCGGGGTCGTAGCTTTCCATGAATCGTTCGTTGCGGTTGTTCAGGAGACGGCCGTACTGGGAAATCCCCAGCAGGCTGCCCCTCACGGCGGGTGGATGAGCCAGGCATGCGGGGTAGAACTGTACGAACTCCAGATCCTCGAGCAGCGCCCCCGCTTGCAGGGCCAGGGCCAGACCGTCTCCTGTGGCCCCGGCGGGGTTCGTGTTCGGCGCGAACAGCCCGGCCGCTCCTCCCGTTGCCAGAAGCACGGATTTGGATCGAATCATCACCGGATCACCGCTTCTGGCGTCGACGGCCAGCGCCCCGGCCAGGCCTTCGTCCCCCTGCAGGAGGGCGGTCACCAGCAGGTCAGAACGGGTCGCCACGTCCAGGCTGCGAGCGCATTCCCGCAATGCTCTGATTATCGATCTGCCGGTGACATCACGATGGTACAGGGAACGGGGGTAGCGATGTCCGTTCATCCGATCCAAGGCATAGGTGCCGTCTGCCCGCCTGTCGAGGCGCAAACCCGCAGCCTCCAGCTCGCTGACCCGCTGGAATACCTCCTCGACCAGCAGGCGCACCAGCTCAGGGCGGCACAGACCCCTGCCGGCCTCCAGGGTGTCCCGGTAGTGCCGCTCCGGGCTGTCCCCCTCCACCTGACCGGGCACCACCGCGGCAAGCTGCTCGGCCATGACCGTGCAGCCGCTTCGACCGATCAGCTGTTTATCGGCGAGCAGCACCCGGCAGCCCTCTCTAGCCGCCTGGATAGCGGCTGTAAATCCGGCGGCTCCCGACCCGACGACGAGCAAGTCGGTACGAACATTCTGGAGCTCGAAGCTCCGGGAACGGCGGCTGTCCATGCGCCTCACACCAGCTTGATCTTCTTCCGGGCGACCCCGACCGCCAAGGCAATGCCCGCAAGAACCAGGCCCAGGCCGACAAAATGGGACCACAGAGCCTTCTCCTTGAGGATCAGCATAGACAGAATCAGAGCGCTGATAGAAAGAAACCCGGTGAACACGCCGGCAATGTTCACCTGGGCTTTGCTCACACCGCTGAACCAGAGCAGGAAGGCGGTAAGGGGGACGATGGTCCCGTAGTACAGCAGCTCGATCCACTGCAGAGCCCCGAGCTGCCGGTAATTCACCTTTCCCACCTGGGTAAGCGAAAAAGGCAAAAGCATCAGGAAACCCAGCGAGCTTACCACGGCCGCATTCGCCAGGACCGATATTCTTCCGGAAAGCATTTTCCGTATCACCGTGAAGAACGCCTCCCCGAGGACCGAAACGAACAGCAGCATGCTGCCCAGAACCGGCCGTACTGCCTGCGGCATCGTGCCCAGCCCCGGATCAGCGGCCACTCCGGAGAGGTTGATGATCAGGATGCCGAGAAAAGCCAGAATCACGGCTGCGATCTTGTTCCAGTGCGCCTTCTCCCGCAGGAAGGTGAAGGAGATCAGGCCGATCACGGCCGGGGTCGTGCTGAGGATGATGCCCGCTTCGATGCCCCCCGTGTATTCCAGCCCCTTGAGGGTGGCAATCCTGAAGAGAAACAGGCCGGTGAAGGCCTGGGCAGCCAGCAGTCCGAGATCCCGCCAACCTATTCGGGGAAACCGGCCTTCCTTTACCAGCAGCAGTACGATGAAGATCAGCGAAGCCAGTCCCAGAGTGGTTCCGCTGGCAAAGAAGATCGGGAAAGAGCGGATCACCAACTTGCCTACCACCACGTGGCTGCCGGTGATCATCATGGCAAGGGCCAGCTGCAGGTAGGCAACTACGGGAGTAGAAGAGCTATCCGTGCGTGACTCTTTAGCCACCGGGACTCCTCCGAGGTACGGGGGCGAAACGTCGAAGCTTCGGCTTATTCAGCTCGCTACGCGCATGCCCAGCTTGCATTCCTTCGCCTTCTGGAAAGCCAGACGGGCGATCGCCGTGTCCTGAACGCCGACACCGGTCAGGTCGCACACGCTTATCTGCTCATCCGCGCTGCGGCCGGGCTTGGTTCCGGCGATCAGCTCGCCCAGCTCCGACACGCCAGCGCCCTCGCTGATCAAGCCCCGGTCCAGCGCGTGGTGCAGCTCTCCCAGGCGGCGGCACTGGGAGAACAGATCGCAGACCAGCAGGTCCGCCCGTACAAGGACTTCCGGGTGCAGCTCCTGCTTTTCCTCGGTGTCCGTCCCCATGGCCGTAATATGCAGACCGGGGTGCAGCCACTTGTCTTCCAGATACGGCTCCCGCGAAGGGGTGGTGGTCACCACCACCGAGCTGTTCCTCACCACCTCCTCCACCGAAGCGGCTTTTCGGATCTCCACTCCGAGCTCCTCCGACATCTCCTCGACGTATCTGTCCATCTCCTCCTCGTAGAGGCTGTAGATCAGCAGGCGCTCGAAATCCCGCACCAGCTTCAGGCCCCGGATCTGGTAGCGTGCCTGCGTTCCGGCCCCCACGACTCCGGCGCTCTTCACGGTTTTCGGGGCCAGATATTTGGAGGCGATCGCCCCGGCCGCTCCGGTACGCACCTGGGTCAGGTAGCCGTTGTCCAGGAGAACAGCAAGGGGGAACCCGGTTTCCGAGCTCACCAGGACCATCAGTCCGCTGGCACTGGGCAATCCCATCCGGAAGTTTTCGAAAAACCCCGAGGCGATCTTGACGGCCAGGCTGTCCATTCCCTCGATGTAGGCGGACTTTACGTCTACCTCACCGCGCCGTTCGGGCACGGGCAGCATCATGATCGGAGGAACCGTGGCCTTTCCCCGGGAAAGATTGACAAAGGCCTGTTCCACGGCGTCGATAACGTCAGAATCCAGCTTGATACAGGAGCGAAGATCCTGTTCCGTCAACACAAGAATTTCCACAGGTTCACCTCAATTTTCTATCCCCGGTTAGAGCCCCGGAGGATGCGCTCGCCCACGACATCGAGGTAGCGCGGCAGGTCCACACTGGCGCCGCTGAGCACAACCGCCGTACAACTTCCCGGGTCCCTGACCTTTCCTGCCAGCAGCGCCCCGATCCCCACGGCCCCCGCTCCTTCCAAGACCAGCCCGTGTTCTTCGAGGGCGTAGGTCATGCCCCCGGCGATCTCCTCTTCCGACACGGCGATGAACTCATCGGTAAGCTCGCCGACCATGGGCAGGGTGTACCGATTATCAAGACCGATCCCGCCGAGCAGGGAATCCGCCAGTGTGTCCCGTTCTTCCACCGCCACCGCCTTGCCCGCTTTCACGCTCTCCTGCATCACCGGAGAGCGTTCAATGGATACGGCGACCACTCGAATCGAGGGGTTGGCGGATTTCAGAGCCAGGGCAATACCGGAGAGCAGCCCTCCGCCGGACAGGGGAATGAGAGCCGTATCTACCCGGGGCAAATCCTCCAGGATTTCCAGACCGATGGTGGCCTGCCCGGCGATGATCTGGGGGTCGTCGAAAGGCTTTACCGGAATAAGATCCCTGTCTCTCTGAAGCCGCCGGTAGTGCTCCTCCGCCTCGTCCTGGCTCTTGCCTCTGACTACGACCTCCGCACCGTACGCTGCAATGGCCTTGGCCCGGTAGGCGGGGACATGCTCGGACACGCAAACCACCGCCGCTATCCCCGAATCTCCGGCCGCACAGGCTACGGCTTTGCCGTGATTGCCGGTGGAGAAGGTGATCACCCCCCGCCGGCGCTCCTCCTCGCTCAGGCCGAGGATCTTGTTGAAGGCCCCCCGAACCTTGAAGGAACCGGTCTTCTGCAGGCTTTCGAGCTTGAGATACACGGCTGCGCCGACCTGATCACTCAGAACGGGGGAGGCGATCAGCGGGGTTCTCAGCACCCTTCCCGCAATCCGCTGACGGGCTTGATAGACCGCGGAGAGGGGTATCGGAGAGTGGAGCATCCGGCTACTTCACGAACAGCTTGTTCGGAAACTCGTACAGCGGCTCGTAGCCCTTCTCGGTGATCCTGATGGTGGCGTCGGCCTCGAAGCCGACCTTCTCCTCCCAGATCCCGAGGATGATGTGAAAGGCCATGTTGGGCTTGAGCACCGTCTTGTCCCCCGGGCGCAAGCTCATGGTCTGCTCGCCCCAGTCCGGAGGATAGTTGAGACCGATCGAGTAGCCTATGCGGGACTCCTTGACCACGTTGGTGCCCGAAATGGCCTGCCGCCAGCGAGCCTCCACCTCCTCGCAGGTGACCCCGGGTTTCACGATCTGCAGGGTCTCACCCAGTCCGTGGATGACCACGTCGGCGACCTCCTTGATGAGGGGGGGAGGCGTTCCCAGGAACATGGTGCGGGCAATCGGGGCATGGTAGTGCTTGTACACCCCGGTCAGCTCCAGGATGATCGGCTCGTCCTTCTGGTACTTCTTGTCGGTCCAGGTCAGATGCGGAGTGCTGGTACCCTCCCCCGCCATCATCAGGGGCACAATGGCCGGATAGTCGCCACCGTGCCGCTCGGTGCCCCTGTACTCCGCCGCGGCGATGGCTGCGGCGGCGTCGCACTCCCGCACGCCCACATCGATGGTGTCGATGGCC
>Ga0315551_10001223_pt1 | contig 19657 bp, 20 predicted proteins | sample SalMarSW160290MG_FD_203678 | JGI IMG/M metagenome (GOLD analysis project Ga0315551, IMG submission 203678) | Salt marsh sediment microbial communities from the Plum Island Ecosystem LTER, Massachusetts, United States - Salt Marsh Sediment SW1602-90 ...
CACCTATTTTGCCTCGGATATTGCCTACCATTACAACAAGTTCCTGGAGCGGAAATTCGACCGGGTAATTGATATATGGGGGGCTGACCATCAGGGACATGTCCCTCGAATGAAAGCAGTGCTCAAGGCCTTAAACTGTGACCCTGAGCGGCTTAAGGTGATAATATGCCAGCTAGTCACCCTGCGGCGGGGAAAGGAGATAGTTAAAGTATCCAAGCGTAGTGGCGATATTATTACTTTGAAAGAGGTGGTAGACGAAGTGGGCTCGGATGCCTGTCGCTTCATATTCCTCTCCCGTTCTGCCGATAGCCAGATGGATTTCGATATAGAGCTGGCCAAGCGGCAATCAGCGGACAACCCTGTGTATTACGTTCAATATGCCCACGCTCGGATTGCCAGCATTCTTGACTTCGCTAAACAGCGGGAGATAGACTGCAGTCAGGGTGATGTCTCTCTGCTTACCACCGAGCCGGAGCTCACCTTGATTCGCCGCTTAATACTCCTCCCCGAAATAGTAGAACAGGTGGCGCTTACTCTCGAACCTCACCACCTACCTTATTATGCCCAGGATTTAGCCACCGTGTTTCACAGCTTCTATAAGCAATGCCGGGTTGTCTCTAAGGACGAAGCACTAACTAAGGCACGTCTCAAGCTGGTCAAGGCAACTCAGATTGCCCTGGCTAAAGTACTTCACCTCATGGGCATGACCGCCCCTGAAAAGATGTGAATTATCCCTCTCTAGGTCTTGTGACAGCTAGGGATATCTCCAACCTTATCAGAGAAGGATAGATTTCAGCACAGTATTACTCGAAATCTCAGACAGAATTGTGCTACTACCCGGAGCAGTTGTCGCAAAGATATAATAAAGTATGAGGTCTGGTATTGATGAAAAAAACTGAGCATGGTACGGTTCGGACCTGACAGGTAAGGCAGGCAAGAGATGACAGCTACACATGTATTGGGGTTTCTGGGTATTCTGCTCATTATCGGATTCATAGGGGATTACCTCTTCAAGAAAATAGGTTTTCCCGACATATTAGCGCTACTCGCTTTGGGTTACGTGGCAGGGCCTGTCTTACATATTGTAGATCCGGCCTGGGTAGCCCCGGCCACGCCAGTAATAGCGAATTTGTCTCTGGTTATCATTCTGTTTAACGGTGGTTTGGGCCTGGAGTTTTCTCAAGCTCGAGCCACCGCGCCCAGAGCAATAGCGCTGGCTTTGCTGGGCATCGGTGCCAGCATAGCCGCAGCAACGACCTTTGTTTACTATGTTCTGGATTGGGAATTAATGGATAGCTTATTGCTTGGAGCCATCGTGGGCGGCACCAGTCCTGCTATTGTAATGCCCCTTATCGGGAGAGCTAAAGTCATTCCTGAGGTCTCCTCCATATTAAATATAGAATCCGCTATAAATGGAGCCCTGGTGATTGTGATTGCCCTGGTTATCTTGGAAGTCATGACTGTTGGGGCAACTGGGAATATAGGTCCTGCGATTGCCAAAGCTATTGGCATGCGCTTTTTTATAGGAGTAGGAATCGGCGGTGCCGCTGGATTCGCCTGGCTTTGGGTGCTAACCTTCATAGAAGGCGAGCTATACGATGATATCTTAAGCTTAGCCGTCCTTTTTTTACTTTATCTCGCCGTGGAGAGTTTGCAAGGCAGCGGAGCTATTTCCGCTCTCGTATTTGGCTTAATCCTGGGAAACGGCATGGAGTTCGCTAGATTTCTGCGCACTAAGAGGACTATGGAGATCCACAATACCATGATGAAGTTTCATTCTCAAATATCTTTCATAGTGAAGACATTTTTCTTTGCTTACTTAGGACTGATGATAACCTTTGACGACCCCAACGTAATTGTACCGAGCATCCTCCTGTCCCTGGTGCTATTGGGGATAAGATTCATAGTAGTTCCTGCTATTTCCATAGGTAAAAGGAGCTTGCTTGCCAACACGGGAATACTAGCCACCATGCTGCCTCGAGGTCTATCCGCCGCCGTGGTAGCTGAAATAGCTGCTGCCTCGGCCATCCCCAATGCCCTGCTTTATCCCGAGATAGTGACAGTGGTTATCGCAACTACCGTCATAATCTCAGCTGTGGGTATTCCCCTCTTCGCTAGAAAATCGCCTGCGGAGAACAGCGAGACAAAGGCAAAAGGTGGGACATCAAATTCACCTTGAGCTAGCGCCAAGCATTACGCCACCATCCTTCACCTCACGGGCATGAGCGCCCCAGAAAAGATGTGAAACATACTCCTCCTTGTCATTGCGGGGCTGACCTTAGTCAGCCGAAGCAATCTCGTGGTGGGGCAAGAGACTGCTGCTTGACGGAAATTGGCTTGTGCTTTATTATTAAGCAAACTTACCACTCTATTCACCACACCTTATAGCGGAGGTGGGGCTGATGGTATACAAGATACAAGCAAAGCTAATCCGCAAGCCATTCAGACGAGGTTGGTAGATATTGTCCAGATCACCTGCGTAGGCTCAGTACGTAAATATATTAGAAAGGAGGATAGAATGGCTGTTTTTTTCTCAGGGAGCGAACTCTTAGAAATAGCTATGGGCATAGAAAGGAATGGTATGGCATTCTATCAGGCACTGGCTGATAAGACCGGAAACAGGGATGTCAAGGACATCTATAATTATCTCGCCGGAGAAGAAAAGAAGCATTTGGATACTTTTCAAGGCATGTCGGATTCCCTGGGGCAAGCTAAACCCCAGGAAACCTATACTGAAGAATATATGCTTTACCTCAAATCGTTAATTGATGGTGTAATATTTTCCAATGTGACCGAGGCCCGACAAAAGGCTGGTAAGTTGTCCAATGAAATTGAGGCTCTCGACACCGGAATCCAGGCTGAGAAAGATTCCATCCTCTTTTACACAGAATTGCATAACCTGGTGAGGGAGCGGGACCGTGAAGTCATCCTCACCGTATTGGATGAAGAAAAAAACCACCTGCGCCAGCTTTCGGAACTCAAGAGAGGGTTGAAGTGAATTCCGGATTCCAGCTGGCTATAAAAAATTAAGGAGGTAAAAATGGCTGTTAAAAAAGTTGGCGAAAAATATCGCTGTAATGTCTGCGGCAATGAGGTGACGGTGACCAAGGCTGGCGGTGGCACCCTAGTCTGTTGTGGTCAGGACATGGAATTAATCAGCTCGTAAGGTTTTAAGAGGAGTGAGTAAATGGAAAATGAACAGGCTAGAACGATGGAGGTGCTTCAGCTTGCTGTCCAGACGGAGGTAGAAGGCAAGGAATTTTACCAGCAGGCAAGCCAGAAAAGCAGCAATAAGCTAGCTAAGGAACTATTTCAACACCTGGCTAATGAAGAAGACGTTCACCGTCAGAAATTTGAGGAAATATATGAAGCCTTAAAGAGCGGGCAGAATTGGCCTGATGTAGAGCCACCCTCCGAGAAAGGGAAAAAACTCAAGTCTTTGTTCGCCGAAGCCACTAAAGCACTGGGTAGCAAGATCAAAGTGGCTGAGTCTGAACTTGAAGCTATCAAGATAGCTATGGATATGGAAATCAAGTCTTACAATTTATATCACTCTCGAAGCGAAGAGAGCACTCTCCCTGTGGAAAAGCGGTTCTATGAGGCTCTGGCGGGCGAGGAGCGGGGGCACCACCTCGCCCTACTCGATTCCTACGAGTATCTCAGCGACCCTGCAGGTTGGTTCACTAAAACAGAACACTGGTCGCTGGATGGAATTTAAATAAGCAACCAGGAGGATACAACATGGATGATGTCGCTTTAAGCATTGAGCAGCTAACTGTGGAGGTAGAAGGGCGGGAGATTTTGCATAACGTAAATTTAAAAATGAGCTTTGGCGAGACCCATGTCCTTTTCGGTCCCAACGGCAGTGGGAAAACCACGTTGCTCATGGCAATAATGGGCTTTCCCAAGTATCGAGTAACCAAAGGCAAGATTATTTTCAAAGGCCAGGACATAACTAAGTTGCCGCTGGATGAGAGAGCCCGTTTGGGGATCGGTATGTCCTTCCAACGGCCGCCGGTGGTTCGGGGGGTAAAAACGCGTGACATGGTCGCTGCCTGCCTCAAGGGTCAAGGAGATGAAGATAGCATCAGCCAGCTCGCAGAAAAGACTAATCTGGCTGACTTTTTGGATAGGGAGATAAACTACGGGTTTTCGGGAGGAGAGCTAAAGCGTTCCGAATTGATGCAACTGCTGGCACAGAAGCCCGCATTAACATTGATAGATGAGCCTGAATCTGGCGTTGACCTGGTAAATATCGCCCTTATCGGTGAACTGATAAATAGCTTGCTGGAAAAAGATTGCCCCATACTTGAACGAAAATGTATGGGGCTCATCATTACCCATACTGGTCATATCCTGGACTATGTTAATGCCCGCACAGGCTATGTCATGTGTGATGGTGTAATCGGATGCGAGGGAGACCCTCATGAGATTTTAGCCACTATTAGAGAGAAAGGCTACGAAGAATGTATCAAATGTTTTATGAGGAGGGCACCAGGTGGTTAAGACAGCATCGTCTGAGAAACATAAAGGTAAAGCTAAGGCAGCAACCGCCAAACCAGCGGCATATGGTGAGGATATAGATTTGGGCGCTTATGTCAGTTCAAGTGAAGAGCAGCCTTACCAGGCTGACCCGTCGAAGCTCCCAGCCAGGGCCAAAAAGCGGATGCTGGAGGCAGGAATCATTCTGGATGACCCTGGCCAAAGAGCAGGGACCTTTATCCAGATGGATAACGCTCCAGTTCATAGCTCGGTCAGACAAGAAGGTGTGGAAGTTATGGCAGTCAGCCAAGCTCTGGAAAAGTATGACTGGCTGTCAGACTACTGGTGGCAGGCCGTAGCCGTAGATACCGATAAATACACGGCCAATATAGAACTAAACAAGCATAATGGTTACTTCATCAGGGCACTGCCTGGCTATAAGACTATTTACCCTGTTCAGACCTGTCTTTATCTGGCAAAAGCACGGCTTGCTCAGAATGTGCACAATATTATCATTGCTGAAGAAAACTCGGAGCTGCATATCATTACCGGTTGTACCACTGCTTCTAACGAAGAAGCCGGCCTGCATCTGGGCGTCTCCGAGTTCTACATAAAGAAAGGGGCTAAGATAACCTTCACCATGATACATAGCTGGAATCCAGAAGTAGCTGTTCGCCCTCGCACAGGAGTAATTATTGAAGAAGATGGCTTATTTCTTAGTAATTATGTGCTTACGAAGCCAGTCCGTTCACTACAAATGTATCCCACAGCCAAGTGCGTGGGGAAAAATGCGATTGTCAGATTCAACAGTATTCTGGTAGCAGCTCAGGGGTCATCGCTGGACGTTGGTTCTCGAACCATCCTCGATGCCGAGGGAGCGAAAACAGAAATCATATCACGGGCGATAACTACCGGAGGGAGCATTGTTGCCCGGGGTTACATAGAAGGCAATGCCCCTGATGTCAAGGGCCATCTGGAATGTCGCGGGCTAATCCTGACGGGAGAGGGCACAATCCATGCCATACCCGAGCTTAAAGGCACTTTGGCTGGCATCGACCTATCCCACGAAGCGGCAGTAGGCAAGATAGCTGAGGAAGAAGTAGAGTATCTCATGGCCCGAGGGCTAACTCGAAACGAAGCTACAGCTACAATAGTCAGAGGATTTCTCCGGGTGGATATAGAGGGACTGCCGCCCTTACTCAGTGCCGAGTTACAGCGGGCAATTGAAGCCAGTGAAGAAGACCTTATGTAAGTAATACCGACGGGAGATTAGCAATGAATACGAAAGCCCTACGCAATTTAAGCTACGGACTATATGTGGTGGCATCTCAAAAACAAGGAAACCTGAACGCACAAATCGCCAACACAGTGGTTCAAGTCACCTCTGAGCCTCCCACTATCTCCGTGTGCATCAACAAGCAGAACCTGACGCACGAGTTTATTACCGAAAGCAAAGTCTTTACCGCCTCTATACTATCCCAGGATACGCCACTCTCTTTCATCGGTCATTTTGGCTTCAAATCGGGTCGAGAAGTAGACAAATTCAAAGATGTCAATTACAAACTAGGTGAAACTAAGGCTCCCATAGTACTCGACCATAGCGTAGCTTATCTCGAAGCCAGGGTAATTAATCAACTAGATGTCGGGACTCACACTATTTTTATAGGAGAGATTGTGGGAGCGGATGTTCTCAGAGAAGGTGAACCGATGACCTACGCTTACTACCATCAGGTTAAGAGGGGCACCACTCCCAAAACAGCTCCCAGCTACATCGAAGAAAGAAAGGAGGAGGTACCCAAAATGGCGAAATACGAATGCACTGTTTGCGGGTATATCTATGACCCCGAGTTGGGCGACCCTGACGGCGGTATAAAGCCGGGAACGCCTTTCGAGGAAATACCCGATGATTGGGTATGCCCTGTCTGCGGAGCAAGCAAAGACCAGTTTAAGAAAATAGAAGACTGAGGGATGGGGTGCCATGATAGCAAACCTGAGCCAAGAACAATTGGCCGGAATATTGGAAGCGATACCGGTGGAAATTTCTTTCGTTGACGAGAACGACCTAGTTAAATTCTGGAATAAGCACGAAACGAGGATTTTCAAACGGCCGGCTTCAGTGATTGGGAAATCAGTCCAGAACTGTCATCCGAAGCAAAGTGTGGCCAAAGTAAACCAGCTATTGTCCGATTTCAAGAGTGGCAGGAGGGATTCAGCCGAATTTTGGATAAATCTCGGGGAAAGAAAGGTATATATCAGATATTTTGCCGTAAGGGACAAAGCCGGCAGGTATCTGGGCACACTGGAAGCCACCCAGGACATTACAGAGATAAAGAAGATTGAGGGAGAAAAGAGGCTGTTAGAGTATTGAGGAAGGAATAAAATGAAAGCAAGACAAATAAAGACAAATGTTTACTGGGTAGGCGCTATCGACTGGGACAGGCGCCTCTTCGACGCCTTGATACCTCTCCCCGATGGGACGAGCTATAATGCCTATCTGGTGCAGGGCAGCCAGAAAGTTGCTTTGATAGATGCCGTGGACCCCTCTATGACAGAAGTTCTCATGGCTTATCTTGGGAATGTTCCCGTCATTGACTATGTCATTGCCAACCATGCCGAGCAAGACCACGCTGGTTCTATCCCTCAGGTTCTGGAGAAGTATCCCGATGCTAAAGTGGTTACTACACCCAAGGGCAAGGATCTGCTCGCAGTTCTTTTGCTTATCCCCGAGGACAGATTTATCACTGTAAGCGATGGTGAAACTTTATCCCTGGGGGATAAAACCCTGGAGTTTATCCATGCCCCCTGGGTACACTGGCCTGAGACCATGCTTACATATTTACGGGAGGATAAGATACTCTTCCCTTGTGACCTTTTTGGCTCCCATCTGGCTACCACAGACTTGTATGTAGCCGATGAAGGGCAAGTCTATGAAGCAGCCAAAAGATACTTTGCTGAAATCATGATGCCCTTCCACACCAGTATTGAGAAGCATTTGGAGAAGCTAAACAGTTATAAGATTGACCTCATCGCCCCTAGCCATGGCCCTATGTATGACAAGCCATCGTTCATCATGGAAGCATACCGAAGCTGGGTATCCGGTCCTCCCAAAAACATAGTGGTCTTGCCTTATATCTCCATGCATGGAAGTACCCAGAAAATGGTGGAATATTTCGTTGGAGCCCTGGTTGACAGAGGTGTCACGGTTAAGCAGTTCAATTTGGCGGCAACCGATATTGGGAAACTGGCCATGACATTGGTGGACGCTGCCACTATGGTCATCGGCACGCCCACAGTTCTGGTTGGTCCACATCCCAACATCGCCTATGCGGCATTTCTAGCCAACGCTTTAAGACCCAGGCTCCAGTTCATCTCCATTATTGGCTCCTATGGCTGGGGCAGCAAGGCTGTGGAACAGCTCACGGGAATGATTCCCAACCTTAAGGCGGAGGTGCTGGCTCCCGTGCTCAGCAAGGGATTTCCCAGACAAGAGGACTTCAAAGCCCTGGACAACTTGGCCAGCACCATCGCAGAAAAGCATAAAGAGCATGGCTTTGCCTGACGACGTCTTGCTCAAAGAGGGTGGAGACATGGATAAGACAATAACAATTCCATGGTACTTTCGCCATCACTAAAATGTCATAAATTTGTAATTTTTTTGACTCCCGTTTTATGACTTCTTCATTAGTTCTAGGCTAAGATTTCAGCATGAAAGTATCCTTAGATTGCGCTAATAATGCCATCACCAGCTATCCTTTGGATGGAGTGGGAAGTTTGTTCTTATGATGACTGATACAATGAAGAGCATATTCATAATGAATGTGAAGATATTCTAAGAACCGAGGGTTTCGGAGAGAGAATTCTTAAGTAAAGGAGGAAAAAGACTTATGGAAAAAGCAAAGTTTTATAGCCTGCCGCAATTGCCCTACCGATATGATGAGTTACAGCCCTATGTATCCCAGGAACAGTTAACTCTACACCATCAAAAGCATCATCAGGCGTATGTCAATAGTGCTAATGCCATACTCGAGAGGCTGGACAAGGCTCGCAAAGAAGGTGCTGACTTTGATGTTAAAGCTACCTTGAAAGAGCTTTCGTTTCACATCGGAGGGCACTTGCTACATTCATTGTTCTGGACTAACATAGCGCCATCGGGCAGAGGCGGGGGAAAGCCAACCGGAACTTTGGGCACAGCCATAGAAAAGGAGTTCGGGAGTTTCGACAGATTCAAAAGGGAATTCAGTATGGCTGCTACCAGCGTGGAAGGCTCGGGATGGGCAGCACTCACTTTCTGTAGGCAAACTAACAGATCAATAATAATGCAGATAGAAAAACATAACACAAATGTTTATCCCATGTTTACCATCCTAATGGTTATTGATGTCTGGGAGCATGCTTATTATCTGGATTATAAAAATGAAAGAGCCAAATTCGTTGATGCCTTCTGGAACATCGTCAACTGGGATGAGGTGAATAAGAGGCTGGAAAGAATATTCAAGTAGTTTCAGGACAAAGGATAGACGGATAAGTCAGAGGTGCAGGAAAGGAGGTTGCTGGAAAAACCGGAGGTTCAAAGAGGGTTCTTAGAACTTTTGTAATAATGCGAACTGAGTAAATGCTTTCAGAATTAAGAAAGGACAAGTACGGAGGTGTCAAACATGGAAGAAATAAAGGAACAAACAGGTCACATGCCCCGGATAGGCGAGCCGGCGCCAGTTTTTGATGCGGTAACTACTCACGGGAAGCTCAAGCTGGAAGATTTTAAAGGGAGCTGGTTGATTCTCTTTTCCCACCCGGCGGATTTCACCCCGGTGTGCACTACCGAGTTCATCGCTTTTTCCGAGATTCATCCCGAACTACAAAAGCGGGGGGTAGAGCTTCTGGGCCTTAGTGTAGATAGTGTCTCATCGCATATCGCCTGGGCGCGCAATGTGGAGGAGAAAACAAGGGTAAAGATACCATTCCCCATTATCGCTGACCTCAACAAGGAAGTTTCTCTGGCCTATGGCATGATTCACCCCGGTCAGAGCAAGACCGAGACTGTCCGATGTGTGTTCATAATCGACCCGAACCAGATTATCAGGACAATACTGTACTACCCGTTGACCACCGGCAGGAACATGGATGAGATACTGAGGATAATAGATGCACTACAAACGACGGACAAGAATGGTGTAGCTACTCCAGCTAACTGGCGGCCGGGCGATATGGTAGTGGTACCGCCACCGAACACGCAGGAGATGGCTGAAGAAAGACTCAAGCAAGGATATGAGTGTACAGACTGGTATCTGTGCAAGAAGAAGCTGTAAACAAAATTAGGAGGAGAATATGGCATGTATTAGCCCTGATGGTAAACCTACTGAGTCAGGTTCCAAGATGCTCCGTGCCTTACAGGCAGGATCGGGGTCTCCCGAGGAAATTGCTAATAAGGCAGGCCTCCCCTTGTTTAGGGTGAGAAGCGGGCTGCGCGAACTGACTGAGGCTGGGCTAGCTAAGCAAAAAGATGACAGGTATGAGCTTAGTGAAGATGGCGCCAAGTTGATAAAATAGCATTCCAGACTAAATTTCATGTATATAGGGGGTGTTATATCCTTATAAGACCGACAATTTGTTGGTAAGGACAATTGCATTTCACGGCAAGATGGGTAAGAAAACGAGTAAGATAGGAGGAACGAATGGAAAAGGACAAAATTATTGCTTTACTAAATCAGGACCTTGAGGGCGAACACGCAGCCGTCATTCAATATCTGGTCCACGCCTACGCTATGGGTGAGGGCGAGATGGCCTGTGAAATCGAAGCTATCGCCCGAGAGGAAATGCGCCATTTTGATTGGCTGGCTGAGACCATAGTCAGCCTGGGCGGCACTCCCAGCCTTGAGAGGGGAACCATGCGCACAGGAGGCGAGTCGGTCCCCGATTGGATGAAAAACGATGTGCTGCTAGAGAAAGATGCCATCACCTTATATGAGGAACACATCAAGGCCATTGGTGACCCTAAGATAAAGCGGCTGTTGCAGCGAATTCTCTCCGATGAAAAGTCACACCAGGGCGACTTCGAACACTTTGTGAATAAGGCTCAAAAGGAAGGTGCCCGGGATTTAAGAGGCTCCCGGCAAGACAATGTTACCCAGGTTCTCAACTGGGGTATCGAGCATGAATATACCGTTATCCTTCAATACCTTCTCCATTCCTATATGACGCCCAACGAGGATGTTAAGGAAGAAATGGAGGACCAGGCCATAAACGAGATGCAGCATCTGGGATGGCTTGCTGAGGAGATGGTTGACCAAAAAAGCAGTCCCAGGATTGAGCACACCAAGGTGGATAAATCCACCAAGACCGCCGATATGCTTCGGGCAGATATCAAGATCGAAAAAAAGGTGGCTGCTGAATATGACCGCGCTGCCAAAGAAATTGAAGAGCCTGACCTGAAAAAGCTTCTCGTCCGGATAAGGGACCACGAAATATACCATGCCGATTTATTCGAAGACCTGCTGAAGGGAGAAGAAAAACGAGGCTAATTGCTATGTCAAACTGGCAGCTTAATGCCAGCTCAAGCCTCGTCAACAGGTAAGGATAGCGATCCAGTAATTGACTAATGTGTTGTGAAGCTGGAAGGAGCGGCATCTTAGTGGAAATTTAGTTCTCTTCACTCTAAACTGCAAATCCTGAAATTATAAATGACTAAGACATGGGTGGGAAAATATAATGGCTGGTAAGACTAATTCCAAGAAGGCTGACAAGGCTTCAATCCATATAACTGGGATGACCTGTGCTACCTGTGCACGCACTATCAAAAAGGGTCTTTCTAAGACTCCTGGTGTGGAACAAGCTGATGTTAACTTCGCTTCGGAGAAGGCTTCGATAGAATACGATCCCAAGAAGGTAGACCTTGCCAAAATTAAGGATACCGTCTCGCAATTGGGGTATAGGGTCGCCACCAGGAAGTCCATATTTCCAGTGGGCGGAATGACTTGCGCTTCCTGTGTTGCCCGGGTAGAAGAGGCTCTCTCCAGCGTGCCAGGTGTGATTTCAGCCAGCGTGAATCTGGCTTCGGAGAAGGCCACCGTCGAGTACTTGGAAGGAACGACGGTGGCTGACATGAGACGAGCGGTAAAAGACGCCGGCTATGAACTTGGCCCCGAGGCGCAGGCTCTGGAAGGTGTGACCACTGCTGCTCAGCGGGAGGTTCGGGCTCTAAGGAATAGGTTTATCGTTGCTGCTATCCTGGCCGCAGCAATCATGGCCCTGGGCTGGGGGCCTTCCTTTGTTGGCAAATCCTATCTATTGTGGGCTCTGGCTACTCCAGTGCAGTTCTGGGCGGGTCTGCGGTTCTACCGGGGGGCATGGGGCGCGCTGAAACACAAGACCTCCGATATGAATACCCTGATTGCGGTAGGTACCTCGGTAGCTTACTTCTACAGCATGATAGCCGTTATTTTCCCCAGTCTTTTTGCCACTGGCGTACTGGAACTCCACTTATACTTCGATACCTCGGCGGCGATAATAGCCTTGATTCTCCTTGGCCGTTTTCTGGAAGCCAGAGCCAGAGGACAGACCTCAGAGGCGATAAAGAAGCTTATCGGTATGCAACCGAAGATCGCTCTAGTTATCCGTGAGGGCGAACAGAGGAAGATTCCAGTTGAAGAGGTTCAGGTCGGTGACCTTATCCTGGTACGTCCTGGCGAGAGGGTGCCCGTTGATGGCATAGTGAGTCAGGGCTACTCCAGCATTGATGAGTCCATGATTACCGGTGAGAGTATCCCTGTAGAGAAAAAGGTGGGTGACGAGGTTATCGGTGCCACTATTAACAAGACCGGCAGCCTTGAAATCGAAGCAAGCAAGGTAGGTAAGGATACAACGCTGGCTCATATCGTCAGAATGGTGGAGGAAGCACAGGGAAGCAAAGCTCCTATTCAGCGTCTTGCTGACGTTATCGCCAGCTACTTTGTGCCGGCGGTGATTGGCATTGCCATCGTGACCTTCGTAGTCTGGTATTTTGTGGGACCAGCTCCAGCCCTCACTTTCGCCTTCCTCAACTTTGTCGCCGTGCTCGTTATCGCCTGTCCCTGCGCCTTGGGTCTAGCCACTCCCACCGCGATTATGGTCGGCACGGGCAAGGGAGCCGAGCATGGGATTCTCATCAGGAATGGCGAGGCTCTGGAGAGGGCTCACCAGATAAACACTGTTCTCCTGGATAAGACAGGCACTCTGACCCATGGCGAGCCTATGGTGGCTGACGTAGTCGCTGCACATTTTTCTTCCACAGAGGAAGTCCTCCGACTAGCTGCCTCCGCCGAACACAGCTCAGAGCACCCACTGGGCGAAGCTGTGGTCAAGGCTGCTCTGGAGAAAAAGCTGGAATTATCTCCGTCATCAGATTTTAATGCCCTCCCGGGACAGGGTGTCGAGGCTTTGGTAGAGGGCAAGAAGCTTTTTCTGGGCAACCTTAAATTAATGGAAGAGCGAGGCCTTTCCCTAAATGGGCTGGAGAAGAAGGCCGCTGAACTCCTTGAAGGAGGTAAGACAGTAATGTTCTTGGGGAAGGATAGCCAGGTAGCAGGAATTATTGCCTTGGCTGATACCCTAAAGCCAGGCGCCAAACAAGCGCTCCAGGCGCTGCGCAAGATGGGTATCGAAACAGCTATGCTCACCGGGGATAACCGACGCACGGCAGAAGCTATTGCCCGAGAGGCAGGCATTGACCGTGTCCTGGCTGAGGTGCTCCCTGAGCATAAGGCCGGAGAGGTCAAGAAGTTGCAGGAAGAGGGAAAGGTGGTGGCAATGGTAGGCGATGGCATTAACGATGCTCCGGCACTGGCCCAGGCAGATATCGGCATCGCTATTGGTACAGGTACCGATGTTGCCATGGAGACTGGCGACATTACCCTGATTAGCGGTGACCTGATGGGAGTAGTAACCGCTATATCGCTGAGTAAGCGGACCATGAGGACTATCAGGCAGAACCTTTTTTGGGCCTTTGCTTACAATACCGCCCTCATTCCGATAGCAGCCGGGGTATTGTATCTTGCCTTCGGGAAGACCGGTGTGCCCTCCGGGCTTCATTTCATTCTAGGTGACTACGGTTTCTTGAATCCTATCCTAGCCGCAGCAGCCATGGCGGCCAGTTCCATCACAGTCGTATCCAATTCACTGCGTCTAAGAAGGTTCAAACCAGCTAGGCTCGGTAATTAAAGAAGGGAGGTGCGCAATGGCCATAGACCCAGTTTGCAAAATGGAGGTACAGGAAGCTAAGGCAGCAGCTACTTCCGAGTACAAGGGAAAGAAATACTACTTCTGTGCTGTTGGATGTAAGAAAGCTTTCGACCAGAACCCCGAGAAGTACCTCGCTAAAGGGAAAAACTAAATTTACAAGGGGTAAATAATATGTGGAAGTGCACCAATTGCCATCACGTGGAACTTAGCGCCGACAAACCTCGGCAGTGCCCGGTCTGCGGTGCTGAGGCAGAGAAGCTCGTCCCTCATGAGGTGGCGGGGATAAAAGGAACTAAGACCTTGAGGAATCTTAAAACTGGTTTCGTGGCCGAATCCCAGGCACACCTGAGAAACCTCGCTTTTGCTATGAAGGCTGAGCAAGAGGGCTATTCTCAGGTGGCGAGGTTGTTCCGTGCTATCGCTGAAGCTGAGGCAGTCCATGCCTTCAACCACTTCCGCCTTTTGGGCGCTGTGTCTGGCACACAGGATAACCTCGAAAGCGCCTTTGAGAGGGAGAATCTAGCTAGTAACACCTATCCTCAATTCGTCAGAGAGGCAAACGAGGAGGGTAATACGAGTGTGGCAACGGTCTTGAGTTATTCTCGCGATGTGGAAAAGGGGCATGCCAAGCTTTACAAGAAGGCACAGGCGCATATGATGGCTGAAGAGGGGACTGAGTACTACGTTTGCCAAGTCTGTGGCCATGTCTCCGACGGCGTCCTACCTGATGAGTGCCCTATTTGTGGCGCTCCCAAAGAGAAATTTCGAAAGGTAGTCTAGCCGAGTAGGCAATAATTCTCCTAATAGCTAGGATTTATGAAAGGGGGTGTTCTATGAGCAAGTTTACAGAGGTAGCTAAAATAGAAGAACTGACAAGCGGAACGATGAAGAAGGTAATTGCAGAGGGGCGCGAAATCCTTTTAGCCAAGGTCGGAGATAAGTATTATGCCACTGATAATCGCTGTCCCCACATGAAGGGCGATTTATCACAGGGTAAACTGGAGGGAACTGTGGTCACTTGTCCCCTGCATGGCTCTCAATTTGATATCAGTAATGGTCAGGTGGTGCGTTGGTTAAAGGGAGGGCTGATGTCTAAGCTCGGCGGTGCATCCAAGTCGTCCAGGACCCTTACGGCGTACAATGTGAAGGTTGAAGACGGCAGAGTCTTGGTAGAGGTCTAGCCCTGTCTTGGCAAGGAAGACCTGCGGAAGGACAGTATGTGATGAAGTTAGCTTGTGCGGCAGATGAAATAAAAACGCTAGCACCTGGTGAGGTCAGGGCACTATTAGACAAGGACAAGAAAGGTGAGTTTCTCCTTCTAGATGTCAGACAACCTGAAGAGTATAAAGATGGGCATATCCCCGGGGCTATATTTATTCCGCTGGGTGAACTGGAAGCCAGGCAGGAAGAGCTGGAGCGAGGTAAGAAAATCATCACCTATTGCCGTTCGGGGCGCAGGAGCATGGCAGCAGCCATAGCGCTCTGTGGACTGGGATTTAAAGATGTTCACCACCTGGAAGGTGGTATCCTCAACTGGCATTATGAGGCTATAGGGGGAATGCCTGAAGCGAGGCCTGAGTTGGTAACTGAAACGGCTGATGTTAAAGACATATTAATGCTGGCTATCAAACTGGAGAAGGGCTCCTGGGATTTTTATTTAGCGGCTAAGGAAAAGGCTGCATCGCCTCAAGCGAAGGAACAATTCCAGATGCTAGCCAATGCCGAAAATGGACATATGCAGAGGCTGTGGGAGCGAGCTATTACCATGCTTGGGGAAGGAGCGCTTCCGCCTTTGGAGAAGCTCAAGCAAGAACTTAAGGTGGAACACATGGAAGGTGGTATTGAGATCAGTCCTGCTCTAGCCAAAGTAGATGAGAAATTCTCTGACGAGATGGAGGCATTGGAAATAGCGTTGGAGAAGGAGTATATGTCCTACGACTTCTATAAGCGGGCTTCGGCATTGGTGGGGGACTCAGATGCCAAGACACTCCTTCATGAATTAGCCTTGGAAGAACGGAATCATGCCGACATTTTACTCAAGCGGGTATCGGAAATAGTTCGTCAACAATGATTGAGGGGAGATAACGCACATGATTTTTGAGCGCGTAAAATCAGAAGGGATAGCCCACAATTCTTACTTGATTGGCTCGGAAAACGATGCTGCTGTAATCGACCCTCGACGTGACTGCCAGGTTTATATTGACCTGGCTCAGCAGAAGGGCCTAAGGATTAAATACATTTTTGAGACTCATCGTAATGAAGATTATGTCGTTGGCTCTGTGGAACTGAACCATTTCACCGGGGCTGAGATTTATCATGGTCCTGGGCTAGACTGGAAATATGGTAATACCTTAAGAGAGGGGCAGGGATTTCAAATTGGCAAGCTTAAGGTGACCGCTATACACACTCCTGGGCACACTGACGAGAGCATATCCTATGCCATGACTGACCTTTCCGCTGGCGAAGCCATGGTAATGGTATTTACGGGAGATGCACTATTTGTGGGCGATGTCGGCCGGACTGACCTATATGGTCCTGAAGAGACTCCAAGGCTGGCCTCAAATCTCTATAACAGCATCTTCAATAAGCTCCTTCCCTTAGGGGATGGGGTCATTCTGTGTCCAGCTCATGGGGCAGGGTCGGTCTGTGGCGCGAATATTGCCGACAGGGACGAGAGTACCCTCGGTATAGAAAGAGCCCAAAACCCTCTACTTCAGATGAGCAAGGACAAATTCATAAAATACAAAGTAGCTGAGAAGCCAGAGAGGCCTCACTACTTCAGACAGATGGAAAAGTATAATTTAGAAGGGCCTCCCCTATTGGGATGTCTGCCCTTGCCGGCTCCGCTCACCCCAGCCGAGTTTAAGGAAGAGATAGAGCGAGGAGCGGTGGTTGTTGACACGAGTTATCCCGCTGCCTTTGGCGGTGCCCATGTCAAGGGGTCCTACAGCATCTGGCTTGAGGGACTGCCTGTTTTCGCTGGTTGGGTATTATCTTATGACAAGCCTATCTTATTGGTATTGGACGACCAGCATCATCTGGAGAAGGCAGTTCGCTATTTGATACGCGCCGGCTATGACCGGATTGTCGGCTATCTCAAGGGTGGTGTAGAAGGCTGGTACAACGCAGGGTTTCCTGTGGAACATCTGCAAGTCTTAACGGTGCACGAACTTAAAGCCAAGATAGACCGCGGGGAAGAATTGACCATATTAGATGATAGGGGAGAGAATGAATGGAATGCGGGCCACATAAAGGGTGCCCAGCATATATATGTAGGGCATATCCAAGAGGTTATGGCGGATATTCCCAAGGATAAACCGGTGGCCATGTTCTGTAATGTCGGGCATCGCGCCGGGCTCGGCGCTAGTATCTTGCTACGGGAAGGCTGCCGGGAAGTGTACAACGTCCTGGGCAGCATGACCGCCTGGAAGGCTGCTGGCTATCCTATATCCGCCGAATAGCTGCTCATAAGGGAGGAAAGCTTTGGATAGTGTGATAAGAAGCTTCAGGATGTACGTAGAGATGCCCGACAAGAATAATTGGAGGAGGTCAAGCTATGGCTGAATTACCTTTACCATTTGAGTCCAGATATTTCCCTGTGAAGAAGTTTCTCGATATGTACCAGAAGTCCCTGGATGAACCAGAGGAGTTCTGGGCGGAACAGGCACATCAGCTGGATTGGTTTAAGACCTGGGACAAGGTGCTGGAATGGGAGCCACCCTTTGCAAGATGGTTTGTAGGAGGGAGATTGAATGCATCGCATATATGTGTTGACCGCCATGCTAAGACATGGCGCAGGAGTAAAGTGGCTATATACTGGGAAAGTGAGGCTGGAGATAGTAGAGCCTATAGCTATTCTACATTATATCATGAAGTCAACAGATACGCCTCAGTCTTAAAAAGCTGTGGCATAGTTGATGGGGACAAGGTCGTCTTATATCTGCCGATGATTCCCGAGCTGCCTATTTTCATGCTGGCCTGTGCCAGGATTGGTGCCGTTCACACAGTGATTTTTTCCGGTTTCAGTGCTCAAGCACTGGCTGACAGGGTCAATGATATACAAGCCAAATTACTAGTAACTGCTGACGGAGGATTCCGGAGGGGGAAGGTAATCCCGCTGAAGAATATAGCCGATGAGGCCTTAACAAAGTGCCCCTCGGTGGAGAAGGTTATTGTAGTTAAAAGAACTGGTTCTCCAGTCACCGTAAAGTCACCAAAGGAATCGTGGCTGGATGACCTGCTTGAAAAGGCGGCACTCTTCGTGGAGCCAGAGCCGGTAGAATCGAATCACCCTCTTTATATACTGTACACTTCGGGGACTACAGGAAAGCCTAAAGGAATTGTCCACAGTACTGGTGGCTATCTGGTACATAATTGTTCTGCTTATAAATGGGTGTTTGACATTCGAGAAGAGTCTATTTACTGGTGCACTGCTGATATTGGCTGGGTTACAGGGCATAGCCAGATAGTGTATGCCCCATTAGCACACGGGGCGGCAATGGTACTCTATGAAGGAGCTCCGGACTATCCTACGATTGAAAGATGGTGGGATATTATCGAGAAATACGGAGTCACCATATTTTACACCTCGCCGACAGCCATCAGGATGTTCAAGGGATATGAAGAGGAGATACTAAGCAATCACGATCTCAGCAGCCTCGAACTCCTGGGGAGCGTGGGAGAGCCCATTAATCCCGAGGCCTGGCTCTGGTTTTACCGCCATGTAGGTGATGAGAGATGCCCCGTCGTTGATACTTGGTGGCAGACTGAAACCGGTGGCATCATGATTTCACCTTGCCCTGGCATAGAGTGTGTGCCTCTGAAGCCTGGCTCAGCAACTTTACCACTGCCGGGGGTAGAGGCTGATGTAGTTGGTGAGGATGGCAAACCAGTGCCGCCGGGGCAGAGGGGTTTCTTGATAATAAAGAAGCCATGGCCCGGGATGCTCCTTGGCATACATGGGGCCCCGGAACGTTATAAGAAAGCCTATTGGTCACGATTCCCTGGCGTTTACTATACCGGCGACTACGCCGTAAAGGACAAAGATGGGTACTTTTGGGTCCTGGGAAGAGCCGATGAGGTACTTAAAGTCGCCGGGCATAGAATAGGTACTGCTGAACTAGAGGACGCCGCTGCCTCACATCCTCAAGTAGCTGAAGCAGCGGTTGTGGGCAAAGACGACCCGGTAAAAGGCGAAAGCATCGTCATCTTTGCCAGGCTCAAAGAAGGTGTTGCCCCTTCTCCGGACCTGAAAAAGGACTTGGCTGCTCACATGCGAAGAGTGGTAGGTCCTATAGCAGTCCCCGACGAAATTTATTTTGCCACTAGATTATGCAAGACGAGGAGCGGCAAAGTTATGCGGCGGGTTTTGAAAGCCGTGGCCAATAATACCAGCATAGGGGACCTGACAACTCTGGAAGACGAAAGCTGCGTGGAGGAAATAATCAAGACCTATCAAGAGCTCAAAGAAGAGAAGGCAAAGAAGAAGTAAGATGCCGCCAAATATTGATTTACCGTTGAACAGAAAAACAAAATTAAACATCGTAGTTATAGGCCAGGAGGTTTAAAATGGAGAAGAACCTTAAGGCAGAGCTTGAAATCAACAATGTATCTGTAGAACTCAATCCTTTCGTCGAGGAATTCTTAACTCGAACTGTAGTGGGTGCAGTCTCTTCCTTGAAAGGGGCTGAAAACATACAGGATCTGGACCTTTATCTGGAGCGGGGCGAGGTCAAGCTCGTCGTCAATGGGAATGAACCTCCCCTTACCCCTTTCCCTAAGGAAATTATCACCGGCACAATAACCGGTTTGGTCTCTTCATTAAAGGGGGTGGACAAGATAGACAACTTGAGGGTCAAGGTTAAGGCAGTATAGTCAATTATTGATACAAAAGTCACATACAACGACGGTGGCGACTTTTAAAATTAAATTATTTAAGGTAATTCCCGGCGACGATAAACAA
>Ga0315551_10001226_pt1 | contig 19627 bp, 18 predicted proteins | sample SalMarSW160290MG_FD_203678 | JGI IMG/M metagenome (GOLD analysis project Ga0315551, IMG submission 203678) | Salt marsh sediment microbial communities from the Plum Island Ecosystem LTER, Massachusetts, United States - Salt Marsh Sediment SW1602-90 ...
AGCACACGCAGATACTTCCTCCGTTCGTTCACGCTCATCTTCTCTTCGTTGGGCATAGTCCCCTCGGTAACATTATCATTTGAGTGAACTATACCTCTTCGGTAACATTATACGTGAGTGAATACGGGACCTGGCGGTTCTGGGCATCACTGTTGTAGTATCAGTGGCTTGGAACATGGCTCTGGGTTTTGTGGCCGGGATCGCTGTCCACTACCTGGCTGGACTGGTCTCGGAGAAGTGGTGCCTTGACAGGCGGCTAGCGAAGGCGTAGGTTCCATCACCGCCAGGGCTGCGAGAGGATGGATCGTGCGGCGCGTCGCGCGTGGCTAGTCGTCACCATTGAACGAGTGAGGAAACAGTGTGTGCAAGTTTGAGATAGTTGCCCATCGGGGCGTTGCGGATGGAGTACCAGAGAACACGATTGGCGCCTTTGAGCGTGCCCTGGAGCTTGGCGCTGACGCCGTCGAGCTGGACGTACGACTGAGCAAGGATCGAGTGCCAGTAGTGTTCCACAACTTCTATCTCGAGGGGACCACCAATGCATCGGGGCCCGTCTTCGAGTACGAGTCGGTCCAACTCCAGGAGTTGGAGCTGTGGGGTGCTCGGGCAGATCCCGGTGATCAGTGCCGAATCCCCACGTTACGGGAGGTCCTGGAGACCTTCGGAGGCCGCCTGGGATTGGAGATAGAGAGATCAAGGGGCCGGAGCCGGAGTCGTCGGAGATCGTAGCCAGCGAGCTGGAGCCCTTCAGGGATCTGTGGCAGACGATGGAAGTGACCTGCTACGAGCCTGCTCTGCTGCTAGACATCGGCCGGCGTTGCCCCAGTCTGGCCACTGACCTGCTCCAGAGGCGCTCTGAAGAGTGGATGGGGCTGGACGTGGTGGCGTATTCAGCCCTGCACGGCGCGAGACTCGCCGGCGCGAGAGCTGTGCACCTGCACCCTACCCAGCTCTCGCCTGAGGTGGTGGGCGTAGTGCGCTCGGCCGGGATCGAGGTGCATTCCTGGGAGGTGGATGACGGGTGCCGCCTGGAGATGATCGAGAAGCTGGGCATACCCAAGTTCGACACCGATGAACTCGTTGTCGCTCTTACGTATCGCGAGAGCCTGGGTGGATAGGTGAAGGACACGCGCGGGCGGAGCGCCGTGGTGGAGTGTCCAGCGACGGATCGAAGGGAGGGGGCGATCTATCGCAGACACGAATAGCGGTGCCCAAGAGACAGTCTTTCCATCGCTGAGCTCGTTGTTCGTGATCTGGACGGGCTAGGCCTTCTCCCTGGTGGGAAGCCAACTCGTCCAGTTTGCGCTAGTCTGGTGGCTGACCAAGATCACCGGTTCGGCCACGGTGTTGGCCTTCGCCACCATGATGGCGCTGCTGGCCCAGATAGTCCTCGGCCCCGCGATCATGCACATCGAGGATAGGCCGCTCGACCCTACTGTAACTCCTTGACTTTGACTGGGCGCAAGGATACAATGGCGCCACCATTGAGGGTGCTCTCAACGAATGGCGGAAGGGAGGCTGTGAAGCATGAGTGAACGTATCTGCTGTGTCTGCCACGCGCCGGTGAAGGCGGAGCCCAAGACTATCGGCAGGCGCTGCTACTGTGATGAGCACTATAGCAGAGTCACCCGTGGAAGGAGCCACTTCTGGCAGACTGGATGGGTGCTGGTGGCAGCGCTGATCGTTTTCATCCTTCTGGTCGTGGGGCTGGACAGCTTCGCCAAACCCGCGCTAGAAGGGAGGGTGCTCGTGGTCACGGGCATCGTGCTGGCGCTGGTGCCTGCTGTGATCTGGTTGGCCTTCTTCTATCTTCAGGATCGGCTGGAGCCAGAGCCCAAGCGGTACGTTGTCGGCATCTTTGTCCTGGGTGCGCTTCTGGCGGCTGCCGTGGGTATTCCGCTCGTCGGTAATCTGTTCGGGATCAGGGAATGGCTGTACGAGAGTCAGATGGTGCAACTGGTGGGAGGCGTACTGGTGCTGGGCTTCAGCCAGGAGTTCCTCAAGTACGCAGCGGTACGGTATACGGTCTACGGCAGCAAGGAGTTCGACGAGCGGATGGATGGAGTCATCTACGGCACAGCGGCAGGTTTGGGATACGCTACCATGCTGAACATCCAGTACGTTGTGTCCAATGCCGGTGTGGATCTCTCGGTAGGTGTCATCCGCATCGTCGTCACCGCCCTGGCGCAGGCCAGCTTCGCGGGAATCGTGGGTTACTTCCTGGCCCAGGACAAGTTCGAAGGCAAGCCGGTGTGGTGGATGCCCTGCGGTCTGGCTATCGCGGCGCTACTCAACGGTCTCTTCGTCTTCTTGCGAGACCTGGCCAGCGTGAGGGGGCTGCAGTTCAATCCCTGGAATGGTCTGATCCTGGCCACGGTCGTCGCACTGGTCATCTTGGGAATTCTCTTCTGGCTGATGCGGAGGGCCAACAGGGCAACGGTCGCCCAGACGTGAGGGTTCACGATGCACCGCAGAGCGCGAAGATAGGCGTGAGGAGAGAGAGAATGGAAACAACCACGTCGGTTCGTCGTACGGTTCCTCTGAAAGGCTGGTGGGATGAGTTGCTGGTCGTGGCCTTGGTCATCGTCGCCTTGCTGCTGGGCTGGGCTTTCAAGGGCTGGGTGCAAGGCCAGATGGTTACCTTCACCAGCGATGACGGAGCTGTGAGTCTGAGTTATCCAGACCGTTGGCTGGAACAGGTGGACAAGGAAACACTGGTCACCGCTAGCGACGTGCGCGCAGAGGGCCTATTCAAGCCCACCTTCTCCCTGAGAACCAGAGAGATGGATCCTGACTTTCCGCTCACGGAGAATGAACTGCTGGCTACCCTGGCGCTGAACAGAGCCGAGGAACTCACCGCCTACCGCGTGTTGAGCGTGGATCAGGGCACGGTTGGGGGGCTGGCAGCGAGTGAGGTGACCTATGCCTATGTGGCCGAGCCCGCCGGCGGTTCTCAAAGCAACATGCCGGTCGTCGTTCAGGCCATCGATTGGGTGGTCATCCATGGAGGCAGGGTCTATATCCTGACCTTCGCTGCCGGGGCGGACCGGTTCGCGGAAGAGGAGGGAGCCTTCAACTCCATCCTCGCCAGCGTTGATCTCAGCTAGGGGGATAAGACATGCGAAACGCGCTGAAACTTGCCTGCTTGGTGACCGTCGTCGTGCTCCTTCTGAGCGCAGCAGCAGCGGTGTCCGGCCAGGGGGGCCTGCCCCTGACCCAGCGTCAGGAGATCATGAAAGGAGCGGTGCTCATCCTCGCGCTGGCGAGGGATGGAGGGGAGTTGGTCCCCGTGTGGAGTGGTTCCGGCACCCTCTTGTCCGAGGACGGTCTGGTGCTGACCAATGCTCACGTGGCTACAGACATTGCGAACCAAGTGGGGCTTGAGGGAGCTCCCATGGACGCCCTGGTCATCGGCATGACCACGCGAGAGGACCGGCCACCGGTTCCTATGTACGTCGCCGAAGTCGTGGCCTCAGACTCGCAACTGGACCTGGCCTTACTTCAGATCACGACGGACTTGAATGGCAGGGCCGTGGATGCCGACGACATGGACCTGAGTCCTGTCGCGATAGGGGACTCAGATGAACTGCATCTGGGGGATGAGCTGTACATCTTGGGTTATCCAGGCATCGGGGAGGGATACATCACCTTCACCAGCGGGCGCGTCAGCGGGTTCGACAGCGCGGAGCTGTCCAGTGGAGAGGTGATACGTACCTGGATTCGGACCGATACGACCATCGCTGGCGGGAACAGTGGAGGGACAGGCGTCAACGCTCAAGGGGAGCTGGTTGGCGTGCCCACCAAGTTGGCAGACGCCGAGGCGCGGCGGGTCTTGGACACCAACGGCGACGGTGTGATCGACGAGAACGACACACCTGTCTCGATAGGACAGCTAAACGAGCTAAGGCCGGTAAACCTGGTCGCTTACCTTGTTGAGCCGGAGGAACCAGCCGAGGACCTGGAGGCCTTTGAGCCCAACGAGACGATAGAGGATGCCTCTGGGCCTTTGTTGTCTGGAAAGGTGTACGAGGCGTACCTCAGTTCTGAGGAGGACGTTGACGTCTACTACGTCGATGTGGACACCCGGGACCCTATCATCGTTGACCTGAGCAACATCGACTGGCGGTCCGACTACGACCTGTACCTCGTCGACTCCGCCGGGGAGATCCTGGACTACTCGTGGGGAACCACAGACAGAGAGCGCATCGAGTACCAGCCCACGACAACCGGCACTTACTACATCGTCATCGTCACCTATGGTGGCTACAGCGTCAGCGAGCCCTACTCCCTGCTGGCCTCGTTCAATGGCGATGAGGGGACTCCGATCGTCCTGCCCGACGAGGATGGGGACGATGGTGTGGCGGTGAGTGGGACCATCGTTTCCGCCGACACAGGCCGGGGCATTGAGGGCGCGCTCTTCGTGGTCCTTCAGCCGGACGTGACGGTGGAGGAGTTCCTACAGGACTTCCTCGAGGAGCAGATGCTCACCTACGCTGAGACGGACAGGGATGGAAGGTTCGTGCTCCGACAGCCCATACCGCGCGGGGAACACTTCGGAGTCCTGGTGGGCGCCGAGGGGTACGTGACTCAGTGGGAGAACGGCTGGCTGTACTTCGACGAGGACGTTCCGAGCCAGGTTGACCTGGGGACCTTCCAGTTGGTGAGCCAGAGTTAGGGCTAGGACCCGAACCTCCCGAGGGCTGAGAGCCTTCGGGAGGTTTTTTCGTTGGGTCATCCTTCGGGGATACTCCGCCACTGCCGCCGAGTGTGGGTCTGCACCAGCGAAGTAGGCACAGTGCCCATCCATCTCCGTAGCAGGCGAGTGCTCAATGCGCTTCGGCTTCGTTCCGCATGATGCAAGAGCAGGCCCGGCTGTCTGCTCTGGGCGTGATCCAATGTTGACGAATCGGCTTCAATTGCGCTACGATAACGCAGACGTAGTCCTGGCCGCTGTAGTATTACGGTCCGTTCTTCGAATCGTCTGGGACGTTTCGATGTGTTCAGGGGACTCTCCGTGACTGGCGGGAGGCCACGGGGCTGAGAGAGTCCGGACACGACTCAAGGCGATACTTGTACAAAGGAGGTTGAGATGAAACTGAGTGCTCCCAAGGTGATCACTTGGTTGGTCGCCCTCATCGTGGGGGTGGTCGGCATACTGGTCCATGTGGGATCGATCACCATAGTGGCGGTGCCCTTTGGGCTGGGCTTCTGGCTGGTGGTAGTGGCGTTCGTGCTGCTACTTGTCGCCACCTTGATGAAGGGGTTGTAGTCGGTCAACTTGTTGGGCGGGCCGACATCCTACACGTCGGCCCCGGTGAGGGTGCGGCCCGCGTCCCGCGTCGGAGTTGCGTATCTCGCACTTGCATCATAGACAGGCAAGGGAGAAACAGATGGAGGAACTCATCAAGCTGGTCTCTAAGCAGACTGGGCTCTCCGACGACATGGCCGAGAAGGGCGTGGAAATGGTAGCTGGCTTTCTCCAGGGACAGCTACCCTCTGCGGTCAGCGGTCAGATCGGCGACGTGTTGGGCACAAAATCGAGCAGCGCTGCGAAAAAGGCGAAGAGCACTGGAGACTTAGTCAAGCTGATCTCCAAGAAGACCGGCCTTCCAGAGGAGATGGCCGAGAAGGTCTTGGAGGTGGTGCTCGGCTATCTCAAGAAGAACCTACCGGAGCCACTTGGTGGCGTGGTTGATATGTTGCTGAGCGGCGCCGGGACTGCGGGCGGTGGCGCAGGTATGGAAGATCTCCTGGGGGGCATCCTCGGCCAGTAGTATCCGTCTCGAGGTTCAGGGCCCCCTTCCGCCAGCATGGCAGGATGGGTTCATGCCAGGCAAGGTGAAGAGGTGCCTCTCCGATCAAATGCTGAACATCCCGAAGGTTGAGAACCTTCGGGATGTTTTCTTAGTAGGCCGGCACGCGGCCTTGGGCGACCTTGCCCCGCGCAGAACTGTAGCTGATCTCCCAGAAGGGTGCCCAGGCCAGGGTCACGAGCTCTACCTTGACATCTTTCCGGCGGGGCTTGAGCGAGTAGACCTCGACCTCCTCGGCCACGTCGGTCCATTGGTCGGCCAGCTCTTGGGTCTCCCGCTCCATCTCCTTGGTCATCTGCTCGATCTCCTCCTCGAGGCGCTTGATCTCTTCCTCCGACTCCTGCACGTCGGCCGCCGACTTGGTGGTCAGCCTGCGCTTGCGGGCCGCGGTGGAGAGTCCTCTCGATGAGCGACGGCCGAAGATGCCCAACATGCCCACCACCGTCTCCCCTGCCGAGAGCAACTCCTCGCGCTTGCGACCTTCGTAGTCGGCGCGGTCCTCGGCCAACTCCTGTTCCTCCCGGTCCAGGCTGGCCCCTAGCTTGTCGAGTTTCTTCTGGTACTTCTCTCGCAGCTTGTCCACCTCGGCGTCGCGTGCCTCGCGAGCGACTTGCTGCGCCCGAACCTTGAAATCCCTCTCGGATTCCCCGGGCTGGCTGTACAGCTTGAGCGATGGATTGTGGTACAGGTCGAGCTGCTCGTTGTTGTACAAGTGATCGGTGAAGTCCTTCTCCAGGCCCTCGAGCTTCGAGGCCGTGCTGAGTTCTGGCGGGATCGTCCCGAAGAGTGTTTCAGGTTCTGCCTCGTCCTCGAGATCCCGCGGGTCAAGGTCAACCGGATCGGCGTCCGCCCAGGAGATGGCTGCACGCAGATTCTCGGGCCGCAGGAGGAGGCCGACTGCTTTTTCCTCGTCGACCTTGAGTTTCCGATCGAGGAAGCTCACCGTGCCCAAAGCAAGGAGACACGGCTCGTACACGATGGTGGTCTCTTTCGGCTCCACGGTCTTTCCCACTTCCTCCTCCAGTTGCGACAGAGCCTCTTTCTTCCTGAGGTGTGGGGGCAGGAAGACCTGGGACATGTCAGGGGCCAAAGAGGGTGGGGTGCTTTTGTAGCCCGTGGGCAAGTCAGCACCCGCCTCAGCAGCCTCCGCTGCCGCTGGTGCCACGTCTTTCGCCACTGCCGGTCGCCGTTGAGCCGTAGGAGCAGTAGGCGCGATGGTCGATTGCTGGTCGGACATCAGTTCCCGTACCTGCGTCCGGGTCAGGGGACCGCGCAGGTAACTCATGGCCCATCGCGTTTGGAAGATGACGGGATGGTCTTCGTGCACGTTGTGGAGCAGGAAGACCCGCGAGTCGAGGGCCGAGATGATACGATCCAGCTCTTTGCGCTTGAAGGCGCCGCCGGTCTGGACGCTTGCCGATTCCAGCCCATCCAGCACGCGCATCTTGTCCCGCTCGGTCTGGAGTTTGCCGATGAACCAGGTGCCGGCGTTGGTCAGACCTTTGTAGTCCAGGTCCACCGGGTTCTGGGTAGTGAGTACAACTCCGAATCCGAAGGCTCGCGCCTGCTTGAGCAAGGTCAGCAAGGGCCGCTTGGATGGTGGCTCCGCCACCGGGGGAAAGAAACCGAAGACCTCGTCGAAGTAGAGGAGGGCTCGCAGACTGGTGGTCCCCGACTGCTGCCGAACCCAGGTCACGATCTGTTCCAGCAGGAGGGTGACGAAGAACATGCGCTCGGCATCGCTGAGGTGAGCGATGTAGAAGATGCTGTGGCGTGGCTTGCCATCTGGTTGGTAGAGAAGGCTGGAGACGTCCAACGGTTCACCTTCCAGCCAGGCCTGAAACCCAGGGGCGGCGATGATGTTGTTGAGGGAGATGGCTAGCCCGAAACGCTCTTTCTCCGGGAAGAAGGTATCCACGTCGAAAACGCCTATCTGTCGCACCGGCGGCGACTGGATGGCGCTGATCAGCCGGGCAAGGTCCAAATCCTCTCCCTGGCGCCAGAAGTGTTCGAAGATGTTGGAGAGGAGGATATGCTCTCTGCTCTGTAGAGGATCTGCCTCTATCCCCACCAGGCCCAGGAGAGCACTGACGGTGCCCTGGACCTGCTCGCGGAGCAGTTCCTGCTCCTCCTCCCAGCTCAGGTCCGGGGCCGAGAGGGAGCTGAGGATGGACACCGGCAGGCCGGCATCCGAACCAGGCGTGTAGATGCGGAAGTCGGCGCTTTCCTTCAACATGCGGATGCGGTCTGGTCCCTGGCCCCAGTCCGCTAACCCCTTCTTCCACGTGTCGGCGGTGTCCTTGGCGTACTCCTCGACGCTCTTGCCCTTCCGCCGAGCGTCGTCGAGGTTGACCCAGGGCTGGAAGTCCTCGGGGCGCAGGTCGGGGAAGGTGAGCAGCAGGTTCGCGAGGTCCCCCTTAGGGTCGATGAGGATGGCCGGGACGCTGTCGATGGCGGCCTCTTCGAGGAGGTCGATGCAGAGCCCGGTCTTGCCCGATCCGGTCATGCCCACACAGACGGCGTGGGTGGTCAGGTCTCGGGCATCGTACATCACCAGGCCGTCGAGTCGTTCACCCTTGGCCAGGTCGTATTCCTGACCCAGATAGAAGGCGCCGAGCTTCTCGAAAGGCTTCATCGCTAGACCTCCACAAAGGGACGGGAGACCGCTGGACCACAGGTGCCCCGCCGAAGAGTGACGCCGTACCGAGGTTGCCTTGTGCAGATGACGCTGGCGGAGGCAACACGCGGATATTATAGCACCAGTGGCCGGGGAGTGTCGAGGCACCGGTAGTTGTGGCGGCTGTCGCGCTATGCTATAGTCGATTGCGAGGCCGGCCATCGGGCCATCAGCGGAGTGAGAGCGTACACCAAGTGGAGCAACTCATCAACTGGAGTCTTGACCTCATCAGAACTATGCAGCAGATTCATCCTGCTCTGCATCTGTTCTTTCGTGGCTTCACCTTCCTGGGCCAGCCGCAGTTCTACGTCCTCATTCTACCCTTGCTCCTGTGGTGCGTGGACGTGCGGTTGGGTGCCCGCGTTGCGGTGTTTCTCCTCATGTCGAGCCAGCTCAACGCAGTGCTGAAGGGAGCGTTCCACCAACCGCGACCGTGCGATTTCGACCCTAGCCTGCAACTGGCGTGGTTTGAAGGCTACGGGCTGCCCAGCGGTCACGCGCAGTTCGTCATCGCGTTCTGGGGGGCCATCGCGGCCTGGGCGCGGCGGAGATGGCTGTGGGCTCTCACGGTTGTGCTGACTGTGCTCGTGGGTGTCTCTCGTGTCTACCTGGGCGTGCATTTTCCCCAGGACGTTCTCGCTGGTTGGGCGATAGGGGGCCTGTCTCTGGTCCTATATGTGGCTCTCCAGCCTCCGCTCGAGCGTTGGCTGGCGGAGCTGGAACTCCGCTGGCAGATACTGTTGGCCACAGGTGTGCCCCTGGTGCTCTTCGTGACGTTCCCCGGCAAGAGCGCGGCGACGGCCATGGGGACACTCGTGGGGGCGGGTGTGGGTTTCGCACTGGCGTGCCGGTACGTACCTTTCAGCCCAGCCGGTCCGTTGTGGCAGCGAATCGTACGCTTCGTGGTGGGCGCGGCGGCGGTGGTGCCGCTCTATGCGGCGCTGGAAGCCCTCTCTCCCGCTGACGGCTCATGTTTATACCTGGCCTTTCGCTTCTGCAACTTCGCGGCTATTGGCCTGTGGGCGACCCTGGGGGCACCTTGGTTGTTCAAGGCTCTGGGGCTGGTCCAGGAGGCTGGCGGGGCTTCTTGAAGCCAGCTTTGGTGAGCCTGTCGGCCACTTGACTGTGGGGGCGCCCAGACCGGAGTCTGAGCAGGAGGCTATCTCATGTGTGATACCACTGTAGCGCTGGGTAGCGTGATGGAAGATGGTGTGACCCTCTTCGGCAAGAACTCCGATCGACATCCTAACGAGGCGCATCATCTGCTGCGTATTCCGCCTGCGCCTGAAGGGCTGGCCGAGGATCGTGAGCGGATGCTCCCCGGAGGCGCCCGCCTAAGCGCCCAGCCCCCTACCTGCCTTCGCCTTTTGAGCTAAGTCATCACGAGAAAGGAAAGGAAAGAGCAGTCATGAAGAAGCTGACCAGGGACACGGTTTTCTATGCTTTCTCCGGCGACCTTGAACCAGCGCTGGAGATCGACCCGGGCGAGAAGGTGCAGATGGAGACCCACGACTGTTTCTGCGGTCAGGTGCAAACGGAAGCGGATACCGTGGAAGACCTGGACTGGGGACGGGTCAACCCGGCCACCGGCCCGGTCTATATACGGGGAGCTCTGCCCGGCGACATCTTGGCTGTGCACATTGAAAACGTCAGGGTGGCTGACCGGGGAGCGATGGTGGCCGTTCCGGGTGAGGGAGCCCTGGGCGACATCATCACCGAGACGGAGACCAGGATCTTCCGCATGGAAGGGGGCCAGGCCATCTTCAACGACAAAGTGCGGTTGCCCGTGAAGCCCATGATCGGCGTCATCGGCGTGGCCCCTAAAGGTCAGCCGGTACCCAACGGCACACCTGATGCCCACGGTGGCAATATGGATTGCACATTGATCGGAGCTGGCTGCACAGTCTATCTACCCGTTAACACCGAAGGGGCTCTCCTGGGCATGGGCGACATGCACTCGGTGATGGGCGATGGCGAGATTGTGGTCTGTGGGCTTGAAGTTCCGGGGGAGGTGGTCTTCAGTACGCGGGTGCTTAGAGAGTCCAAGCTGCCCACCCCCTTCCTGGACACCACTGATCTGGTGGCCACTGTTTGCTCTGCGCTGACCGCAGATGAGGCTGCCGATGGGGCCATCCACGGCATGGCTCAGTTCTTGACTGAGACCGTGGGTATGGGCGTCAACGAGGCTGGAATGATCATGAGCCTTGCCGGCGAGCTCAGGTTTTGCCAGGTGGTTGATCCTATGAAGACGGTGCGGTTCGAGTTTCCCAAATCTGTGTTGAGCGCCTACGGTTTCAGCATGGGAGAGTTGAGATAGAAGAGAGTTGCACGACCTGCTGCGCAGACCCAGGCACTGCCTTGACCTCCTCTTGACACACAGACAAAACGGTGATATAATGTTGGTATGGGTCATTGTCTCCACAGTGGGAAAGCCCTGTGGCCCCAGGCTCTGTTTGCTTTGAATCTAACGATGGGGTTTGCGCGCGGGGTAGCATACGCACAAGGTCGAAGAGCCGGGCTGTCCGTACGTGAGCCCTCTCGCATACCTGTTCCGCACAAGCCACCCTCGTGGCAGCTATCAGCCTCCTACCAGACGTGCCTTGGAGTCCGGTCCCTGATCGCGGCAACGCGGGCCAGATTGCCACTTCTCTGAGACGTGAACCATGCTCTGCCATGGGCGGTCCAGCAAGCCCACGAAGAACTGCAAGACGACGCTGGTATGTATCGAGTCTCGCTGCAGAGGTCGTGAGACTGGTATCGTGTGTATTGGTTTGTCTTCCGAAATACTTGGAACCCTGGCTAGGGATGGAGGGAGGTGAGAGCGACTAGAAAGAGAGCGGCGCACCGTTGCTACGGAGTGCCCGGATTGGTGGGCGTTATGGAGGGAAGGAGTACAGAAGTGAGAAGGTTGAGATCGTTACCTGCACAGGCGTTGGTGGTTACCCTGGTGTTGATGCTGATGGCTAGTGCGTGCGGCACGCCCGCACCTCCGCCGCCGGCCGCGGACACACCGGCCCCGGGGGTGACTCCCGAGGCGACGACACCGGCGGAGCCGCCTGCCGCTGAGGGTCCCCAGTATGGGGGCACTATGATCCTCACGTATGAGAACGACATCGCAACTCTGGACCCTGCCATCGGCTACGATTGGGACAACTGGGGCATGGAGAAGTGGATCTATGACGCCCTGCTGGACTACGACGTGGACATGAACATGATTCCCCACATTGCCGAGATGCCTGAGGTGAGCGCTGACGGCACTGTCTTCACCTTCACGCTCCGCGATGGTGTCAAGTTCCACAACGGCCGCGAGCTCACCGCAGATGATGTAGCGTACACCATAACGCGCGTGATCGATCCCGAGACCATGAGTCCTGGTCAGAGCTTCTACTTCACCATCAAGGGGTCTGAGGAATTCGCCAATGGTGAGGCCGACTCGGTCGAAGGCATCGAGGTCGTCGATGAGCATACTATTCGCTTCACCCTAACCCAACCTGATGCCAGTTTCCTCAACGTGATTGCCTTGAACTTCTCGTTCATCGTACCCAAGGAAGAGGTTGAGAAATGGGGCGAGGAGTTCGGCCGTCACCCTATGGGTACAGGCCCCTTTGTCTTTCAGGAGTGGGTACCTGGACAGAGCTTGAAGTTCTCGCGGCATGAGGAGTACTTCCTTCCCGAACTACCCTATCTGGACGGCGTCGAGGTACAAGTCGGCGTGAGTCCTGAGGTTGCCCTGCTCAAGCTAGAGAAGGGCGAGGTAGACTACTTGGGCGATGGCATCCCGCCTGGCGAGTTCGTGCGTCTCATGGAGGACCCCGCGTGGGAGGATCGGATCGTGCACGAAGTGCGGGTCCACACCGGGTACATCGCCTTGAATACGCAGCTAGCTCCCTTTGATGATGTTCGAGTGCGCCGTGCGATGAACATGGCCATCGATAAGGCGCGGATCGTGCAGTTGCTCAATGGCCGTGGCATACCTGCCGTTGGGATGCTGCCCCCCTTGATGCCGGGCTACGATCCGGACGTCAAAGGCTACGACTACGACCCCGAGGGAGCCAAGGCTTTGCTTGCCGAGGCGGGCTATCCTGACGGGTTCAGCACGTTCATCGAGTGCATCTCGGTGGACCCGGAGCCCAAGCTGTGCGAATCCATCCAGAACGATCTCAAGCAGATCGGAATCGATCTTGAGGTCCGAACTCTGTCCCCCAGCACCGTGATCGACGACGCTGGCACTCCTGGCAAAGTACCGATGGTCTGGTCCGGGGGCCTGGCATGGATTCAAGACTACCCGCACCCCTCCGACTTCTATGGGCCTATCCTGGGCTGTGATTCAGCCGTCCAGGGGGGATGGAACTGGCCCATGTACTGCAACCCTGAGTTGGACGCCCGGGAGTTAGCGGCTCGGGGCATGAGCGATTGGGATGCGAGCATGGAAGAGTATCAGGAGATCTTCCAGATCCTGTTGGACGATGCGGTGTGGGTACCCGTCTTGCACCAGGAGGACTACAACGCCCACTCTGATGCCCTGCACGGTGTCGTGAGGGATTTCTTACACCCAGTGCACGACATCCGGGCATACGAGCTCTGGAAATCGGACTAGGCTAGAGCCGGATTGACCCGGAATGCGAACTCACACAGACGCTAGTGAGCAGCCGGTCCGCATCTTCGAGCTCGCGGACCGGCTGCCGGAGCACCACAGTCAACTATCCTTAGTCTGGCGGCGTTTGAAGCGTGATCGACTGGCGCTTCTCGGTGCTGCCATCGTACTGCTATTGATCCTGGTCGCGATCTTTGCAGATAAGCTGGCACCTCACGATCCCGCCGAGCCGTTGGAGCATGGGCTCACAGCCCAGGGAATGCCTGTACCCAGCACGCTGCCTCAAACGTCTCGGTTCATTCTAGGCACCGACTCCAGCGGGCGCGATCTACTCAGTCGCATTCTTTTCGGTGCGCGGGTCTCCCTCACCGTCGGTGTGATGGCCAATGGGCTCGCGGTGACCATAGGGGTTGTGCTCGGCAGCGTTGGCGGCTACTTCCGGGGCTGGTTGGGGTCGCTCGTGATGCGCTTCACCGACATGATGATGGCGTTTCCCAGCTTGCTGCTCGCCATCGCGCTGGTGGCGGTGCTCAAGCCTAGCTTGTGGGTCATTGTGCTGGTCATCGGGCTCGTGCAGTGGACCGGGATCGCGCGCGTGGTGCACGGAGAGGTTCTCTCCCTCCGCGAGCGCGAGTTTGTCACTGCTGCCGTGTGTGCAGGGGCTTCGTCAGGTCGAATCTTGTTCCGCCACATCCTGCCTCATCTGATTCCCACAGCTATCGTGTGGGGCACGCTGGGCATCGCCACCAACGTCATGTTGGAGGCTTCGTTGAGCTACCTGGGCATTGGGGTACAACCCCCGACCCCAACTTGGGGAGGGATGATCCAGCAGGCTCAGTATTACTACCGCAGCGCACCCTGGCTCATGATCTTTCCAGGGCTGGCCATTATGGTGACCGTGCTGAGTTTCAATCTGCTCGGCGACGGCTTGCGCGACGCCCTAGATCCGTACCAGCGACGCTGATCTTGAAGAAGGGTTGACCATGGGTGGTTACCTGGCTCGTCGTCTCTTGATGATGCTACCGGTGATTTTTGGCATCTCTCTCATCACGTTCTTGCTCGCATACTTGCTCCCGGCCGATCCCGCCCGGATGTTTGCGGGCCCCAACGCATCGGTGGAAACGGTCAACAGCATCCGTCATCAGCTCGGGCTAGATCGGCCCTTCCACGAGCAGTACTTGCGCTACGTGTGGCGTGCAGTCCACGGGGACTTTGGTTACTCCTATCACTTCAAGATGCCGGTGTGGGATGCCATTCTGTCGCGGGTGCCCTACACGCTGCAACTCACCTTTGCGGGTATCCTGGTCGAGTTGTTGGTGGGGATCCCCGTCGGTACCCTGTCCGCGCTCAAGCAGTACTCCTGGGTTGACCGGCTCAGCACTCTCTTCACCCTGTTTGCCGTGTCCGCGCCTCCCTTCTGGCTGGGTCTCTTGTCCCTATACTTCCTGGGCTTCAGACTGCCCATCTTCCCGCTAGGTGGCGCTGGCAGCTTGCACCATCTGATCTTGCCCGCACTCTGTGCAGGGGCCGGGGGTGCTGCCTGGTACGCCCGCATGATGCGCTCCAGCACGTTGGACGTGGTGCACGCTGATTATGTGCGTACAGCCCGGGCCAAAGGGTTGCGTGAACGAATCGTGGTGTACCGCCATGTCCTCCGCAATGCCATCATGCCTATCGTGACCATGACGGGCATGGACATCCCCTGGTTCCTGAGCGGGGTAGTCCTGATCGAGATGGTCTTCGGATGGCCGGGTGTAGGAAAACTGGCGGTGGATGCCATTCATAACGTGGATATCCCCTTGATCTCGGGTACGGTTGTGTTCGCAGCGATAGTGGTTGTTGTTGCCAACGTGATCACCGATCTGACCTATGCGGTGATTGATCCACGCATCCGCTATCAGTGATCGTCGCCTGCGCGAATCCTCTGGAGCAGATATTCTCAAGGCGAGAAGGGCCGCCTCCGTGCGAGAGCGGCCCTTCTGCGATCCTCTGGCTGACCCGGCGGATGGAACAAGGGATGGTGGAGATTGCCTGCTCTCTGAGTGGTTTCACGGTTCGGCTCGATGCTCGGTCACGTCTGTAGGTCATCGGACTGTACATGAGGAGGTGAGAATGCTCGAGGATTTGGTGCGAACGTGCAGGAGCTATCGGCGTTTCTACGAGGACCATGCAGTTGAAGAACAGACGCTGAGGGAATTGGTAGACTTGGCGAGACTCGGGGCCTCCGGCCACAACCTCCAGCCCTTCAAGTACATGTTGTCGTGGAAGCCTGAGCGGAATGCATTGATCTTTCCCCATCTGACCTGGGCTGCCTATCTCAAGGACTGGCCTGGCCCACCAGAGGGAGAAAGGCCGTCGGCGTACATCGTGGCGCTTGGTGATACGGACATCAGGAAGTCCTTCTCCTTCGATCAGGGCATCTCGGCTCAGAACATCCTGCTGGGCGCCAGGGAGAAGGGCCTCGGTGGCTGCATTCTCGCGGCCATACAGAGAGACCGACTCCGCATGGCGCTGCAAGTGCCTGACCGCTATGAGATACTGTTCGTCCTGGCCCTCGGCAAGCCCAAGGAGAAGGTAGTGATCGAGGTGCTCGAGCCTGGAGGGGACGTACGGTATTGGCGGGACGCGGATGGGGTGCACCACGTGCCCAAACGTACTCTGGAGGAGACTATCATTGGCTAGGGCCGGGCCGTATCGGGGCTCGGCGTGAGCAGCTCGATGCTGTGCGGCGACATCGCGAAGCGGTTTCCAGTATACTTCGGGGGGGCATGACGCGCCCCCCCTTCGTGTTACCTGGGGGCAGGCAGGGGGTGCGGCGCTAGCGTAGTCTGGATTCCGAGGGCGCTCCTTGAGCCGGCAGCCGCGGGGAGACACGTCCTTGGAGAATGCCCTGCTGACTTTGGCCAGCTTACAGGAGGGATCGGACCCGCGGCCAACGGCACCCGTATGGTTTGGGACATTCTTGCGTCTAATATGGTGAGAGAGGGCAGTACAGTCACGTGACGGACGAGGTTTCACTGCTCGAGCGGGCGAAGGCGTATGACGAGAAGGCCCTGACTGAGTTGTACGACCGATACGCGCCCAGGATGTACGCATACATCTACCGCCGGGTGGGCGATGCAAGGCTGGCGGAGGATCTAACAGGTGAGCTCTTCCTGCGTGTCCTGCGTTCCATCGGCAACGAGCAGGCCTGGCGTGAGTCTTTCAGGGCCTGGCTGTATCGGATCGCCCACAACCTGGTCGTGGATCACTATCGTCGCCTTCCGCCGACACCAGACACTAACCTGGATGCTTCGATGGAGGGGACAACTGGCGATCCGGTCGCGGTCGTGGAGAGCAGATACGCTACGGAGCGACTGCGGACGGCCACTCGGCGTTTGACACCGGAACAGCAGGAAGTGCTGACCCTTCGCTTCGGTGAAGGGCTGACGGCGGCTGAGGCCGGGCGCGTGATGAACAAGACCACAGGGGCGGTTGAAGCGTTGCAGCACAGGGCACTTGCATCGTTACGACGCATCCTGGGGGGAGAGGAACTGTGAGCGACAAGAGGTCCGAGCATCTGGAACAGGAACTGAAGGCACTCTACTCTGAGGTGCCTGCTCCACCGACAGGGTTGACGAGGGGGCGCGACAGGATGCTCGCCGAAGCTGCCGAACTCAGGTCGCGGCCGGCTTACGTGCCTTTCTCAGCCGCCGGGGCGCATGGCGGAGCGAAATCTATAAGGAGACGCAAGATGAACGTGATGTTGGCTTACAAGGTACTGGCTTTCGTGATGGCGGTTGCCTTGGCTGTGACCGGCGTGGGAGGGGGTGTGGTTCTTGCCGAAGATACTTTGCCGGGCGACCTTCTCTATCCTGTGAAACTGCTTTCTGAGGATGCCAGGCTGGCGCTTACCCAGGACCCGGCTGACAGAGCGGCGTTGGTGATGGCCTTCGTGGCTGAGCGAGTCGAGGAGATGGAGAGGCTCGCGCAGAGGGGCGAGGAGATCCCCGCCGCCACGGTAACCCTCATGACGCGGCAGATGGAGCAGGTCATGGTGGAAATCGCCCGGTCTCGGCCGGAAGAGGCGCCTGCGCTCCTGGAACGGGTGATGGAGAATGCGCGGGTTCATCAGCAAGTGCTGGAGCAAGCTGGAGTAGGAGGCGGGGAAAAGACGCAGGCCAGGCTCCTGGAGGCCTGCCAAGAGATGGAGCGCATTCGAGAGAGCGCTGAGAACGACCCGACGTACCTGGAATACCAGAACCAGCATCGGTACGAGGGCACACCCGGTCCTCGCGAGGAGGCGTCACCGCAGCCTTCAGGCGAGGGGCAGCAGACCCAAGAGCAGTCCCCGCACAGCTATGTAGGGACACCGGGGCCGCACGGCGAGGCCTCGCCGGAGCCGGCAGAGGACCCACAGCGCAATCAGAATCAGGAGGAGCATCAAGAGCGGTACGAGGGTACGCCTGGTCCCCATGGGGAAGCCTCGCCCACACCCACCGAGACGGTGTCTTCAGATACGGATGAGACGACCGGACCCGCGAGCGATCCGGAGCGCGCCGGGGAAGAGGAGCAGCATCGCGACGAGGGCGATCCGGATCCCCAGAATGAGGGGCAAGGCTCTCCAACCGAAATGCCGAAGGCGACCACTGTTCCGAAAGGCGGTGGGACGCCCAACCACGGTCACTGAGTTCGCGGTCAGTATCGGGATTGTCAACGGCCCCTCCGTTTTCAGAGCGGAGGGGCCGTTCTCCTTGAGGCCATGATGGAGTCCCGCGTGACTGGTCGACGTGGCGCGGCGACCCCATCGGGAGTGTCCACCATCCGCCGAGGGGCTCGGGTTCGGGCAGGCTGACCTGCTACCATGGATCTGTGGGTTGAGGCTCGACATCCTTGTCTGCTCATGCTACAATGGCTAGGCCCTGAGGCGTCCGACGGGCCTCACGGATGCCCAAGACGTCGCGGCAAACGATGCCTGGAGGTGGCTGTGGCGGGGAAGCGAGTATTGTGGACTTCCGTGCTGGTGTGGGTTCTGCTGGTGACAGTGGCGTGTGTACCTCAGTGGCTTTGCGGGTGGCTGCCCTTCGGTCTTGGGGGTGGTTGCAGAGTGGTCCTCGACGAGGATACGCTGAGCCGGTTGCGACTCACCATGAACTCCTCGGTGGAGATGCAGCCGGGAGAGACGCATGAGTTCTCGCTAGGTGTGGTGGAGTGCTGCTACGTCTTCGAGACGGTAGATGCCTGCGCCACGTGGTCGGTAGAGCCATCTGAGGGTGCCAGCATCGATGCCGAGACGGGCCTCTTCACCGTGGAACCGGGAACGCCTAGCGGGGAGGTCTATACGGTTACCGCCGATATCGAGAATGGGCGGCGGTTGGTGTCCGTCGAGGTCTATGTCTACACACCGGAAGCCAACCCCCTGGTCGGCCTCTGGAGGGAGGAGGCCCAGTTGGCCTGCGATACCTACGAGGATGAGGTACCGGAGGAGCGTATCCGGGAGCTGCGGTTCGATGCTGATGGCACCTTAAGCGTGACCTGGATGCCCTTCGAGATCTACAGAGACTACTGGGGGAGTTACCAGTTCGACTCCGAGCAGGGGTCCCTGCATCTGGACATCGAAGGCGGCAATTACGTCCCGGAGGACGTGGATGGGAGCGGATCTTTCCTGATCGATGACCAGGGGCGGCTGGTTCTCAGGGACATGTGGCTCGGCGCCCCGTATGGGGGGTCAGGCGTGGCGCACTGTGGTCACCGCTTCACCAGATGACGGGCCTTGACAGGTGCCGTGCCTGCTAGCAGAGTTCGCTGGTCTTGGTGAAGGCTATTCTCACTTCCAGGGCACCCATGATCCCCAGGATCTCCACAGGCTCGTCTTCTGGGGGGAGATACTCCGAGAAGTTGCTGTCAGTGGGCCTGAGGAAGTACTCACCGTTCTCCCTGTCCAAGTCCAGTGTCACGTTGCGCTCCCTGGGGTGGATCGTGATCCGGCTCAGAACCAGCATCTCAGCGCAGGAGTTGCTGACCTCCAGAACACCTCCGTTGCAGTTGTTGACCGAGATCTGGAGGCACTCCATCTCTGGTTCCACCTGGAGATCGAGGATGGCAGTCTTGCCGAAACAGCCCCCCATGGGGGCGGGTCCCCAGTACTCGATGCACCCCGGTGCGGGGCTGTCCTCCTTCACGAGGCATCCCGTCAGCAGCACGGACACTAGCAGGACGGGGATCAGCAGTTGATCGGCTCTTGCAGAAGCTGTCATCTCCAAGCATACCTCCACGCGTGACATCGGCTGGGGCGGCGAAGGCTTCATTCGCCGCCGAAGTGTAGCACGAGCGGAGCGCGTACGCCAGGTGCCGTGCTGCCCCCGCACTATGCGGTCGTGCACTCCCTGACCCGGGACGTCGGGTATGGCGACGGCATGGCCGGGCAAGTACCTGTGCGTGTCCAGTCAAATGAAAATGTTACCGAAGGGAAGCCATTCTTTCAAATGATAATGTTACCGTAATGCCCTCTCCTTTCTGGCTCTTGGTAGGTGTAGATAGGGTCTGGTAGACATCCTCCGTCTG
>Ga0315551_10001228_pt1 | contig 19583 bp, 17 predicted proteins | sample SalMarSW160290MG_FD_203678 | JGI IMG/M metagenome (GOLD analysis project Ga0315551, IMG submission 203678) | Salt marsh sediment microbial communities from the Plum Island Ecosystem LTER, Massachusetts, United States - Salt Marsh Sediment SW1602-90 ...
GACGCTAATGACCCGGAGACCTGGAAGCTGCCCCACCACAAGAAGAGCATCCTCCGGGCGCTTAAAGGGCGGTTAGACATAGAAAAGACGGTTGACTGGGAGCGGATGCCGGCGGCGGTGGCGGCGCTTTCACCGGGCGGCTACCGGGGGGGGGCGGGTTGAAGCCACCCCGGGGCAGATAATAAATGCCGCCCGGCACCTTGCCGACCACTACCGTAAAGCCGATAAGCCGCTGCCGGACACCCTGGCGGTGCTGGTGTAGGAGGTAGAGATGCTTGGGAAAATATATAAGTGGCTCTGGAGCCGTATAGGGGGCCGGCCCTGGACCTATATCATCCGGGACAGCCAGAAAACCCACCCCCTGCTCTGGCTGCTGGGGTTCGGGGCGCTGGGCATCGTGCTGGGGCACATTTTCTGGTAAAGGAGGGCTTGATGAGACAGATTAGCTCAACCTTGCTCGCCGCCCAGCAGCAGGCTTCCCGCCTGCCCTGTATTAAGGTGGAGGCTACCAACAAGCACGCCGGGGTGGTCAACCTGCGCTGGGAGAGGCTTTATAGCGGCGCCGAGGACGACTATTATCATGCCGTGACCATGCCCGGCGACGGCTCTTTAATCAGGGTCAGGGTAACGCCCCCGGCTGATGCCGGCAAGCTCTACCGCCAGCGGGTGGCTGACCCCACCCCCCAGTCCGATTTCAGCCAGTGGGTTTATACCAGCCAGTACGATGTGATTACGGCTGCCTGCTGCTCGCTGGGGGCGGAGGTCTATATCTTCTGGGTTAACGGCGATCGTAAGCTCTACTATCTGGAGAGCACCAACTACGGGGCTAGCTGGGGTGGTCCCCAGCTTCTGGCTTACACTCCATCTACCGCTGTTAACGGGCTGGCGGCGGCCCACAAGGGCAACGGCGATATCGCCCTGTTCTTTGGCGACCAGGCGACCCTCTACGTGATAAAGCGGGTGGACGGCAGCTGGCAGGGCAAGGTTGCCTGGGATAAATCAACCGGCGCCATCTCCGGCGTGGCTACCGTCTACGACGGTGACTGGAACCTGTTCGTCACCGGCAAAGACAGCGACGGCAATTTCAAGCTGTGGTCGCTGGTCTACGGGGATGGGGGGGAGATTGCCGCCGGAAGCTGGTCTGATTTAAAGGATTTTGCCTCCGCCCCCGCCGACGGCGACTTTCAGTACCGCACCGCCTTTATGGCCAAGCCCGATGTCTACCGCTGCTTCTTCGTCGAAAAGTTCAGCGGCAGCCAGGCTTACAGCCGCCCCGGCTGGTCGCCCTCAATACCGGGGGCTAAGTTCATTGATAACCTGTGGCACGAGCCGGTACCGTTTAATCTGTCCAGCAGTTACGGGCTGGCGGTTGCACACCACGGCGATTACTGCTGGCTGACCAGCCCCGCCGGGGTGTGGCGGGCTGAGCTTGGCTCCCAGAGCCTTGATTTATCCGCCGATATAATTTCATTGAGGGAGGAGCTGAACCCCGCCATGGGAAGCTTTACCGTGGAGCTGCGCAACGACGACGGGCGCTACGCCGCGCCGGGAGAAGGGGACTTATCCGTCCTTGATATCGGCTGCCAGCTTGATTTCAGCCCCGGCTACATCACCGCCCTGGGGGATGAGGTAAGCGCGGGGCTGTCTTTTATGCTTAATTCTTACGAGCACACCAGCGCCGGCGGCCAGTCCAGCCTGGTGCTCCATGCCGCCGACGGCTGGAGCCTGATTAAGGGCTGGGGAGCCCGCCACCAGTTCCGCTGGAATAAAGACGCCGACGAGATGAGTGTTAAGCAAATACTTGCCTTTGTGCTGGGCAGGGTGGGCTTGAAATTAGAGGTGAAGTCCCAGTCTTCGGTTATGTCCGGCTACTGCCCCGATTTTACCATCAATCCCGGTAATGGCGGCGATACCGTTATCCAGAGGCTGCTTTCCTTCGTCCCCGATGTTCTCTTTATCGAGGGCAATACCGCCTGTGTGGTCAACCCCCTTGCCGCCGACGGTTCCGATTACGCCTACGGCTTGGCGCATGCCGTGTTCGAGGGGAGGTACCGGCAGGCGGGGTGGGGGCTTAACCATGTTCAGGTGGAGGGCTACGACCCGGGGCAGGGTGAAGCCATAGTGGTTGACGCCTTCTGCTGGGAGGAGGTAGACCGCCTATACGACCGGCTGAAGCAGGTCGAGGACAGGAACCTGGATACGGTAACCAAAGCCGGGGAGCGGGGGGATGCCTACCTGAGGCAGGCGGAGATGGAGGCGGCCGAGGGCGCTATCCTGACGCCGGTTAACTGCGGCCAGCAGCTTTATGATGTGGTTGACATAACTGACATCCGTGCCGGATTGGAAGCGGCGAAGAGGCGGGTAATCGGGCTGACGCTGGTTTACCGCCCCCGCCGGGGAGAATACCAGCAGCGTTTATTATTAGGGGGCGTATAAAAGGGCAATCCCCCCAATTTTTTTAGCGTAAGTTTTCTGTCCCACCCACCCACCCTCATAAGCTACGCTTCTATAACTTGCTCCCCCGCCCCTGTTGGAGAAGGGGTCTAATTTCTCTCTTCTAGGGGGGAGGGGACAAAAAGGAAGTATAAGAGGGGCGAAGCCCCTTTTGGGTGGGTTGGGTGGGAAGCAAGACAATACTTAAATAATGGGGGGAAGGGAAATAACGATGAACTTGAAGAAAGGGTTATTGAAGAGCTTTGATTCCGGCAGCTACACTGCCAGCTTGCAGCTTACCGGCAGCCGAACAGCCTACCTGGAGGGGGTGACGGTGGCGCGCAACCTGCCCGCCGCCGAGATGGTGTTGGGGAGGGGGGTGGCGGTGGTCTTCTTTGACGAGCACAACGCTAAAGAGGCCGTGGTGGTAGCGGTCTACAGCTAAGGTTTCTTCGGTTTCTTTGTTCCCCTGATTCGCCACCACCACTTACGTGATTGATTTACAGACCTCTGATATAAAACTGCTGACCTTTGATATAGAGGTGATAATCTCCCGCGGTATAGATATATAGCCACCGCCGCCGCTACGGCGGCGATAATTATGGCTATTAACCACCAGTTGAAGGGCTTAGTCGGCGTTGGTTTAACCGGTATTACCGGCTGCCTTACCTCAAATGTGCCGGTAAGTCCGTTAACCTCGACTGAGTAGGTGCCGGCAAGTTGCTTGGAAGTGCTGAAGCTGACCGTCCCGCTGATGCCGGCCTCAAGCGTTATCTTCTTAATTTCCCTTGCCACCCCGTCTATTCTGAACATCAATGCGTAGCTGCCGGTGCTGCCCCCGCTGTTGGTAACCATCACGCTGATGTTTACCGTCTCGCCTGGTTCGACCTCGCAGGGGTAGATACTCAAAGAACTGGGTTGGAAACTGGGGGGCGTAACTGCTACTGTCGGCTCATAGCACAGGACAGCCAGGTCGTTAAAGCGGCCTATCTGGGCGGTAATGGTGTGGGTCTGGGTATCGACCACGCAGTCCAGCTTCATCCATTCCCCTGTTGCCGGGTCACGGAGAGCTATGAGCAGGTCTTCTTCAGTAAAGCCTTCAGGGATATTGTTCGGGTCATAGCTGTATACAATGGTGGCAGGAGGAGTGAAAGCGGTTAGGTCGGGGATGGCATCGTAGGTAACGCCGATAAATTGCGCCCCCTCCGGTTGGGGTGGCTGCGGTGTCAGGTCATGGATGCCAATACACCGGGGGCATTTGCCGTCGGGGGTTAAGACAACGATTCCTTTATCAAGAAAGATGGAAAACCGCCTGTCAGGCGACCTGATAACAAATTCCTCGAAGACCAGGCCACCGCCGGTTGCTTTGCCGCTGGTAGCCACCTCGCCAGCCGGGCACTCCGGCGCAGCGCCGGGTCCCCCCCCACCGCCTCCTCCCCCCGAGTCAAATGCCGGCCGGGCGGTGATGGTGACAGTGGCATGTTGGCCGCTCCCCTGTCCCACCACTAAGTAGGCAGGGAGGCCGCCAACAATAGCCAGTATAATAATGCCGATAACGGCGTAAACTACTCTTGGCACCACCCTGAAATCCTCTTTTATTTCATCACTACCAGCCACCGGCAGGCAAGCTCGGTCTGCACCATACCCGTCTGGGTTACATCCTTGGCCGCAATCCGGAATTCCCACTTCGGCGGCGCCTGGGCATCACCGGGCATCTCCAGTATTATAAGTACCTCCCGGGTGGCTTTGGCTGCCAGCACCGGCGCCGGGTCCTCTATGGTTACCCAGGCTTGAGCCTCGGGGGGCGCCGGGTCAAAGCCCTCGGCGGGGCTGCCCGGTATCTGGAAGGTAATAGAGAATTCTGCTGGCTCGTCGCTGCCGTTGTGTACGCTAATCATGTACTCTGCCCTTGCCCCGGGGTAGAAATTGCCCACCTCCACCTTACCCGGGCTAATCCATGTCTTATCGTATAGCTCGGGTGGTGGTGTTGGTGGTGGTGTTTCAGCCGTCGGCGGTGCCGTAGGCTGGGGACAACCCACCAGCAGTAGTCCGGCTACCACTATTAGTGTAACCAACCACTTCATAGCAACTCTCCGTTGAGTCTAGGCGCAACAATATTGCCTGCGCTATCAACCTCAATTGCAGGCTTTCCACCTGTCCTGTGACGTATTAATCGGCTGCTGAAGCTGTTAGAGTGACTGTGGTCTGTTGTGTATTACCAAAGGTGAATGACGATGGTGCATTAAGCTCCAGTCCCCACTGGGGGTCAGTAGTAGTCGCCACAGTGTCAAACAGCTCAGTGTCAGTACCATCCTGTACCAATATGTCATATCCGCCGGCACCGTCGCTTGCGTCCAGGTATCCCTGGTCTGCACCAATTGGTGAAGCGTAGGCCCAGTCATCGGAGCCTCCTTCCCAACCGTCGCACTGGATATCAATGTCAATGTCCACCGTGCTGTCATTGGTGATGGTGAAGTAAGTCTCGCCGGTGCCGGGTGTGCCGCTTTCAGCGACTACGCCGAAGTTATAGTTGTTGCCGGTTGCCGAATCGTTGGTGATGCTGATAAAGGTAGGCGTGGCGGTAATGGTCACGTCCTGTGTGCTAGCCGCCAGCGCACTGCCGACTGGAATAACCGTCAGCGCTACCGCCAGCAGAAGAGCTATCAGAGTCTTTCTCATTTTCTTTCACCTCCTTTCTTATATTATTTAAAGATAAATGCCTATCGACCTTCAGGCAAGGGTTGCCGTCAGGGTTATGGTGGCAGTTTGCGGGCTTAAATCATAAAACTTGCCCGTTTCCAGTTTTAATTCCCACCCTTTGCTTTCATCTATAGCTAAATCGTATATGAAGTCCTGGTTGACGGTGGTGTTGATGATGACCATGTCATTTTCATCAACAGCTCCTTCACTATACGCTTTCAGGGTGACGATATCGTCACCGGGAGAGTCTTCTACGGTCCAGCCACTCCCCGCGTTGAAGTCGGTGGTTATGATTAAGATATCCACCGCGTCGGAGCTTTTATTGGTAACGGTAAAGTAGCATTCTTCAGCCCCCAGGCCGTCAGTAAAGTCGGGGGTATAGCCGGGGGTGCTATCATTTGACCAGTAATTAGAGTCCTCAGCAACAGTGCCGAAGTCCACGCTTGTAGGGGTGTTAACTATGTCCGGCTCCTCACTGCCCCAGGCGCCGTGTCCGGGCTCCGGAGAAACGTATTTAGCCAGGAAGCAGTAGTCGATAAGGAGCACGTCGTATCTGGAGGAGCTGTTGAACATAACATGCATCAGGTCGTTGCCGGCGGGGATGTAGTTTGTGTTGGTAACGGTGTGTTGCAGCGTGCCGTCTCTGTGGTACCGCACCTCGGATGGTGTGCCCTTTATCTGGTAATGGTACCAGGTGTCTAAGCTCCAGCTTCCGTCGCCGTGCCACTCGGAACCCCCGTCATGCCGGCTGGTGTAGTATATCTGTGATTTAACGCCGCCCCAGACATCAAATACATTAAGGGTGTCGTTTTCATTGGGAGAATACCACCCTTCCAACCCCACCTGCCCGTTGCCGTCGTCGGTGGGTTTCTGCGCCCGCACCACGAAGTTGTAGGGCAGGGAATATTCGTTATTGGAGTATACACCCCCCCAGTTCCTGGTGTTGTCTATGGTGAGCACCGAACCGGAGAAGGTTAGGTTGGCATCCGATGAATACCACTTTGACCCGTCCAGGCTTGGACCCGGGAAATCGTCAAAGAGGATAAAAGTTGCGTCGCCGTCACCGGCATCGGTGGCGGCGGCATTACCGTAGTAGATATAGATTGTCCGGTCGGTGGCGCTTAAGTCGTCGGCGACTTCAACCCAGAAAACGGCGTGGCTGCCGCTGACGCTTTCTTCCATCCAGTAATCGAGCAGGCTGACGCCGTCGTCATCGGTGAATCTTATATCCCCGAAATCTGTCCGGCATTTACCGTCCAGGTAGACGTTTTCGCCGCTATCGGTGCCGCTGCCGTAATAAGCCCTTATTCTTATCTGGTAGTTGGTGCCGGCGCCGGCGGCGGCGCCGATTACGTGCCACTTACGATAGCTCCATCCCGGCAGGAAATCGGGGCTGGCATAGGCAGCTTCGGAACCAACGGAAAGGGTAATTGTGGTCTCGAAAGAAAGGGTGCCGATACCTTCGATGCTAACCTGTTGGGCGGGTATTAGCAGGCTGGCAGCAACAAGCGCCAAAACTACCGGGAGAGCTATGAGTAGTCTCTTAAGTATTGAGCTGTTACCCGGCAGTTTCACTTTATCTGTAAATCACCTTATTTTCTAGTTATGCCCGATCGGTACTAACCGCCGGGCTTAGATTGTCAAAACTAAGTTGCCAGCTGGCAAATAACACTTCTTTAACTTACCAGAACTTAATCAAGTTTAGTTTAACTTACCATAATTTACTACAAATTCTGCCAAATGGCAATACCTTTGCGTGTAAATTTAACATATTTTATTAAAATTCTTACGTGGGCGGAATTAATTACTCGTAAAACTTGGTATTAACATCTGACATGCCCCCGTCTTGACGGCTTTAAGCGGTGGATTATACAATGGTTTGGTTTGGGTAAAATGCCCAATAAGTATGATGTTATTATCGTTGGCGGCGGTCCGGCGGCTATCTTTGCCGCCCTGGAGCTGTCTCAGAGCGCCGGACTGGATATCCTGCTCATAGAAAAGGGCCGGGATATCGATAAACGCCAGTGTCCGGCACGGGATACCGGCGGCTCCTGTATCTCCTGTAAGCTCTGCAACCTGGTCTGCGGGCTGGGTGGAGCCGGCGCCTTCAGTGACGGCAAGCTGACGCTGGCCCCCCGGGTGGGGGGGCGCCTGAGCGAATACCTGGGGGAAAGCCAGACGGAAGCCCTTATTGGCTATGCCGATAATATCTACCTCGGCTTCGGCGCCCCGGATAAGCTTTACGGAACCGGCAAGAAGGTTGGCCAGTTGCAGGAAAAGGCGCAAGCGGCTGGCTTAAAGCTGGTTCCGGTGCCCGTCCGCCACCTCGGCACCGACCACTGCCGACTGGTGCTCAAATCGATGTGGGACTATCTTAGCCCCCGGATAGATTACCGTCTGGAGACCGAAGCCTGCAATATCAGCGTTAATAGGGGTAAGGTCAGGGGGGTTGAAACGGGGGGTGGGGACAGGTTTGACTGCGATTACCTTATTCTGGCGCCGGGACGGGAGGGCGCCGACTGGCTGACCACCGAGGCGGAGCGGCTTAAACTGACCATGCACTCTAACCCGGTTGATGTTGGCGTGCGGGTGGAGGTGCCGGCGGTGGTAATGGCTGACCTGACCAACTACCTGTATGAATCCAAGCTGGAGTTCATGTCCAAGAGCTTTGACGACCGGGTGAGGACCTTCTGCATGTGCCCCGGTGGCGAGGTCATCATGGAGTCTACCGGCGGTGACGACCCGGTAATCACCGTTAACGGGCACAGCTATGCCGAGCGCAAGACTAAAAATACCAACTTTGCCCTGCTGGTGAGCACCGCCTTCACCAAGCCCTTTAACCAGCCTATCGCTTACGGCAAGTATTTAGCCCGGCTGGCTAATATCTTAAGCGGCGGTGTTCTGCTGCAGCGCCTGGGCGACCTGAGGGAGGGGCGGCGCTCCACCCCGGAGCGTATTAAGCGGGGTGGGGTAAAGCCCACCCTTAAAGACGCCACCCCCGGCGACCTGAGCTTTGCCCTGCCTTACCGTTACCTGACCGGCATCGTGGAGATGCTTGAGGCAATGGACAGGCTGGTTCCGGGCGTGGCTTCGCCGGATACCCTGCTTTACGGCATTGAGGTCAAGTTCTACTCCAGCCGGCCCGAGCTAAGCCCCGCTCTGGAGACTGAGATTGGCAACATGTTTGCCGTCGGCGATGGCGCCGGCGTCAGCCGCGGCTTAATCCAGGCTTCGGTTTCGGGCGTGGTCGCCGCCCGGGAGATACTAAAGAGAAAAATATCTGGTTGACAGGCTAACTAAAGCTAACTAAAATGTGAACACAATAAAAAACTGCCGGCAAGGAAGCCGCCAAGAGACGCAAGAGCGCCCGAAGGCCTAGAAGAGTGTAGATATTATGGCAAAAGAATCCGCATTAAAGCTGAAGCTGGCTGATGACCTCAAGCAGGCGATGAGGGACGGGGATAAAGTTAAGCGTTCGGCAATACGGCTGGCTATGGCAGCCATTAAGAACGCCGAAATCGCCCGCCAGGCCGTTTTAGAGGACGGCGATATCCTGGGCGTCATCACCAAGGAGGTCAGGCAGCGCAAAGAGAGCATCGAAGCCTTCAAGCAGGGAGGTCGCCAGGAGTTAGCGGCTATAGAAGAGGCGGAGATGGCAGTCCTGGAGCAGTACCTGCCCCAGCAGATGAGCCGTGATGAGATTACCGCCGAAGCCCGCCGCATTATTGGGGAGGTGGGGGCGGAGAGCATTAGAGATAAGGGCAAGGTCATGCCCCCGCTCATTGCCAGGCTAAAGGGTAAAGCCGACGGGCGGGAGATAAACGAGGTCGTCACCGAGCTATTGGGCTCGTAGCCTTAGTCCTTTCCGGAGTCCCAGAAAGCGAGTTAGAAATGGCTGATGATGAAGAGAGAACGCTGATTGCCCCCTGTGGTCTTTACTGCGGCGGTTGTCCCATGTACCTGGCGGCTAAAGATGAGGCTTTACGCCAGCAGCTGGCCGCAATGTGGAATATTCCCCCCGATAAATTAATGCCGTGCGCCGGCTGCCGCCCGCTAGAGGGATTGATAAGGCCCATAGGGGAAACGGCGGTCTGTGATACCTATACCTGCGCCACCAGCGATAAAAAGGTGGAATTCTGCTATCAATGCGAGGATTTCCCCTGCCTGAAGCTGGCTCCCTGCGTCAACCGTTCCCAGGAGCTGCCCCATAACACCAAAATCTATAACCTGCTCCGGTTAAAGAAGCTGGGGGTTAAAGACTGGCTGGAGAAGTACGCCAGCCAGATGACGCGGTACTGGCAGGGTAAAAAGCCGCGCCCCGGCAGCGATATCCAGCTTTAGAGGCCGGCTCTATCCAACTCTAATTCCAGATAACCCGCTTTAGTCCCCGAATCAATAAAGTCCCAGGGCAGTTTTTGTTTAACATCCCACCTCTGGTGAGCGTAGAAATCTATATCTATGTCATGTTTTGCCGCCGCCCGGCGCCAGCCGGACAGGGATATTTCTTCTATATCAGCCAGAACTTCAGCCAGCTCAACATCGCCCCGCGCCAGCACCCCCTGCACCTGGCTCCAGGCCGGGCTTTCCGCCTTAATCTTGATTCCCTTCGGCATCAGGCTCTTTTTGAGCCGGGACAGGCGCCGGTTGAGGATGGGGGGCTGGGTCATCGGCAGCCACTGGAAGGGGGTGCCCGCCTTGGGCACGAAGGGGGATATATTCAGGGTCAGGCGGGTGCCGGGCTGCTTGCTATCCAGCAGGCGCTTGCAGTTAAGGCTAAGATTTATAATCTCCTCTATATCCTCGTCGGTCTCCGAGGGCAAGCCGAGCATAAAGTAGAGCTTGACCTGTTTTATGCCCTCCCCCGCCACCATTTCCATCGCCCTGGCTATATCGCCGTCGCTGATGCCCTTCTTTATCAGCCGGCGCAGGCGCCCGGAGCCGGCTTCGGGGGCAAGGGTAACGGTCCTGGCGCCGCCTTTAGCCAGCTCTCTCAATACCACGCCGGAGAGGGGGGCTATCCGCAGTGAGCTTACCGATAGCTTAGCCCCCATAGCAGTTAATCCGGTCATCAGCTCTTCGATGTGGGGGTGGTCGGATACGGCGGGCCCGACCAGCCCCAGCCGATTTCTGTGTTTCAGCCCCTCCTCTGCTTGGCTAATCAGGCTGTCCAGTGAGCGGTAGCGCATGGGTCTGAAGGCTTGACTGACCAGGCAGAAGCGGCAGCCCCGGTTGCAGCCCCTTTCTATTTCGATTAAATACAGGTCGCCCAGCTCGGTGTCAGGGGTAAGCACCACCGAAGCCACCGGAAAATCGTCCAGGTTTTCGGCAAACTGCCGCGCCACCGGCTTACCCGGCTGATACTGCGGGACATAGACGCCGGGCAGCGCTGCCAGCGATTTGAGCAGGTCGCCGCGCTCGCCGCCGATGCCCTCGGTTATAACGGGCAGTATTTTCGGGACTATGGGCTCAGCCTCGCCGATGCCGAGGCAGTCAAAGAAGGGGGATATGGGCATGGGGTTGGCTATAACGCAGGGGCCGCCGGCGATAACCAGCGGGTGCCTCCGGTCGCGGTCGGCGGCATAGAGGGGGATGCCGCTGGCTTTTAAAATACGGGCGATATTGAAGTAGTCCAGCTCATAAGAAATAGAGAAGGCGATAACGGCGAAATCCGAAAGCGGTCTCTGGGATTCCATAGATATGGGGGGTGACTGGCTGTCTTCTGCTTCCCGGAAGGCCCTCTCGGCGACGACCTTGTCATGGCCGTTGAGCAGTTTATAGAGGGCGTGTATTCCCAAATTGGACATGCCCAGATAGTAGCTGTTGGGGTAAACCAGGGCGATGGGGATTCTACCTCCCCAGTCCTTGACGACGGTGCCCTGCTCCCGGGAGAGGCGCCGTCTGGCTTTTTCCGCCTGCTGCCAGGTCATTTTTTCTACCCCACTATCAAATCGACGAAGCGGTTTTCTTTAAGATTAAACAGCCCCGATTCACAGATGCGGAGGAAGGGTATTGCCGGGGAGGGGAGGGTAGCCAAAGTAAGCCCGAAGTTGGGCGATTTAGCCCCCAGCCCGGCGGCGGCCTCCTGGATACGCTTAAATTTTTCGGCTATGGCCTCCACCGGCTCGGTGGAGATGGACCCCGCTACCGGGAGGGCTATTTCAGCCAGTATTTTGCCGCCGGCGCAGAGCACCACCCCGCCCCCCAGCTCTTTAATGCGGTTTACCGCCTGTGCCATGTCGCTTTCATCGGTGCCGGTGGCGATGATGTCGCCGCAGTCCCAGGTGGTGGTGGTAGCCATCGCCCCCTTTTTCAGTCCCAGCCCCCTGATTAAGCCGGTAAAACGCTTACCTGTCCGATAGGCCCTCTCGATGGCGGCTACTTTTAATATATCTTTACTGGCATCGGCCTTGAGATGACCGTCCGAAACCGGCATATCGATAAAAGCCTCCCGGGTGACCAGGTTGGTGACCTGCTCTATCAGCCGAACTTTGACCTGTCTGCCTTCCGCCGGAATGGCGAAGTCGTCGGCGGTGAAATCCCTGTCCAGATGGACGGTGTTCAGCATCGATTGGGGGTAGCGGTGCTTCCGTGGCTGGATAAGCACCCTGCCGTTTTGGGCGATAACCCGCCCGCTGCTGATAACGTACTCCGCCTTGATGGTCTTTAAGTCCGGGATAACGGCGATATCGGCGTACTTGCCGGGGGCGATGCCGCCGATGTTATCGTCAATGGCGAAGTGCCGGGCGACATTGACCGTTGCCATCTGCACCGCCCTGACGGGGTCAAAGCCGAGGTTGATGGCTTTCTGCACCAGGAACTCCATATAGCCGCTGCCGACCAGTTCCTCCGGCCCGATGCCGTCGGTGGCTATAGCCAGCCGGTTGAGCAGGGCGTCATCGTCCCTTATAGGGGCAATGGCTTCCAGCTCCCGCCTCACCACGCCTTCCCGGATTAAGACAAAGAGCCCCAGTCTTATTCTTTCCCTGACCTCTTCGGCGGTGATGGGCTCGTGGCAGGAGGAGACGCCGGACGAGACGTATGCCTGCAGCTTAGCGCCGGTGGCGCCGGCGCTGTGCCCCTCCACCTTTTTGCCCCGCCTGACCGTCTCGGCGATGAGGTCGAGGAGTCTCCGGTTGCCGTTGACCACGTCGCCCCAGTAGACCTCGCCTAGGCCGAGGACTTCCCGGCGCCGCAGCAGCTTGCGCAGCTGGGCAACGGTGGTGGCGTGCTCTTCGGTCACCGGGCTTAGAGTGACCAGGGGCGGGGCGGTGATAAAGATTTTTATGGGCTGATTTTTAGCCGACCTGAGGAACTGGATAACCCCCTCGTAGCCCAGCGGGGAAGAGATGGTGCAGTTTTCGGTGATAATAGCTGTGGTGCCGCCCCTCATGGCGTATTTCAGGAACTCGCTTATGGAATATATGGTGTCGATATGGGTATGGCCGTCGATAAAGCCGGGGATGAGCGTCTTGCCTTTAGCGTCAATGACCTGGGTTGAGGCACCGATAGCCTTACCGGTGTCACTGCCCACGCAGGCTATCCGCTCCCCTTTGATGAGGACGGAGGCTGGTTCCACCTCGCCGGTATAGACGTTGACCACCGAGCCGTTAACTATGGCTAAATCGGCTTCCGCCTCCCCCAGCGCCACCCGCATAAGTTCGTATCTTGGCTCTTGACTCTTGGACATGCCGTTTTATTATATCGCCTGCGGGGTAAAAATGCTAAAGAGAAGCTAGAGGGGATCTAGCCTGCTTTTAGAGGGTGTTTATCTTCCCACCCTCCCGCCCTCAAAGGCATTGCCTTTAAAAATCCCTAAATAAGGGGGGATAGAGAAATACCTCCTCCTTGGGGGGAGGGGTTTAAGAGATTGTAAAGAGGCGCAGCCTTTTGGGCGGGTGGGTATGGGAAAATAAAGAACTGCTAAAAATGGGGGAGGGGTAAGAAAGGGCTTAAAGCCCTTTTACCTTAAAGGGCGGCGGGTGGGAAAAGATATAAAAGGGGGTGGGGAACAAGCTTACTGGGCTGAGGGGGGATGAAAGCCCATCTGCGGTTTGGGGGGCGCGGAGGCTTCGGTCACCTTGCCGAACTTGGACTCGTATTTTTCCAGGTTGGCTTTAAGCGCCGAAAGCATCCTCTTGGTATGCCCCGGGCTGAGAATAACCCGCGCCGTCACCGAACCAATGGGCGGCGTTATCATCATGAAATCAAAAACGAACTCTTCTCTGGTGTGGCTGATGACCATGTTATTGGAATACACCCCGCCCCTGAGGTTTTCCGGAAAGCCAACTTTTACTTCCTGCTGGGTAGGTTTTTCAACCATTTTACTCCTCCCCGCCGTATTTAGTTTTAAGGCTTTTTCAGCACTTGGTATAGCCGCAGGACGGGCAGATAAAGCACCCCTCCTGGTAGACCAGCAGGTTGCCGCAGTCGGGGCACTGCCCGGCCAGGTTCTTGGGCGGGTGGTTGTTATCCGGCGGGGCGTGTTCCTCTGTCTGGGGTGGGGGGACTTCACCGCTGGTGTGCTTTTCCAGCACGCTGGCGATGGCATCGGCGCAGGAGAGTACCGACTTGCCCTTCTCCCAGGCGATGGACGGGCAGCGGATGCCCTTCAATTGCTTCACCACCGAGGCAACGTCTATCCCGGAGCGGAGTGCCAGGGTTATCAGACGGCAGGTGGCTTCCAGCTGGGCGGAGGCGCAGCCGCCGGATTTGCCCAGGGTGGCGAAGACCTCGAAGATACCCTTATCATCATAAGCCACCGTGGTATAAAGAGAACCGCAGCCGGTTTTGACCTTGGTAATAGTCCCCTTGGTTTCGGTGGGTCTTTTCCGCGGCGTTAGTGTCACCATTTCCTCTTCCCCGCTATCCTCCCCGCCGGTGACCAGCACCTGGGAGTCGCGGCTCCGGTCGCGGTAGATGGTTATCCCTTTAAGCCCCAACTCGTAAGACATCGTGTAGACCTTGGTTATGTCTTCCCGGGTGGCCTCCCGGGGAAAGTTGACCGTCTTGGAGACGGCGTTATCGGTGGAATTCTGGAAGGCGGCCTGCATCCGGACGTGCCACTCCGGGGTTATCTCGTGGGCGGTAACGAATACCCGCTTGACATCGTCCGGGATGCCTTCTATATCGGGAAGGCGGGTGCCCTCTGCCAGCCGCTTTATCAGTTCTTCGGAGTAGAAGTCCCCCTTGCGGGCGATTTCTTCGAAGTAGGGGTTGCCCTCGACCAGCTGGGCGCCGTCGAGGATGTTGCGGGTATAGCTCAGGGCGAAGAGGGGCTCGATGCCGCTGGAGCAGCCGGAGATTATGCTTAAGGTGCCGGTGGGGGCGATGGTGGTGCAGGAGGCGTTGCGCATTTTGGGGCCGCCGGGCACATCGTAGACGCTGTCGGTAAAAGCGGGAAAGGCGCCCCTTTCCGCAGCTAGCTCCGACGAGGCTTTGCCCGCCTCGTCGTGGACGAAGCGCATCACCTCGGAGCCGATTTTGAGCGCCTCCTCCGAGTTATAGGGTACGCCCAGCCTTATTAACATATCGGCAAAGCCCATTACCCCCAGCCCTATCTTCCTCGATTTCCTGGTCATCTCCTCTATCTGGGGGAGGGGGAATTTATTGACATCAATGACATTATCCAGGAACCTGACCGCCGTCCTGACCGCCTCCGCCATCCTGGGGTAGTCTATCTCATATTTGCCGTCGGTGCTTTTGAGCATCCGGGCCAGGTTGATGGAGCCCAGATTGCAGGATTCGTAGGGGAGCAGGGGCTGCTCGCCGCAGGGGTTAGTCGATTCGATTTTGCCCAGCTTGGGGGTGGGGTTGTCCTGGTTTATCCGGTCGATAAAGACGATGCCGGGGTCGCCGGTCTTCCAGGCCATATCCACGATTTTATCAAAGACCTCTTTGGCGTTGAGCTTGTCAACCGCCTTCCTGGTGCGGGGGCTTATCAGGTCGTAGTCCGTGCCCGCCTTGACCGCCTCCATGAACTGGTTGGTTACCGCCACCGATATATTAAAGTTGGTCAGCTTTCTGGGGTCGTCCTTGGCGGTGATGAACCTCATGATATCGGGGTGGTCAACGCTCAAGATTCCCATATTAGCCCCCCGCCGCGTTCCCCCCTGCTTGGTAACGTCGGTGGTGGTATCAAAAACCTCCATAAAGGAGACCGGGCCGCTGGCTACCCCCGAGGTGGACTTGACATAATCGCCTTCCGGCCTTAAGTGGCTGAAGGAGAAGCCGGTGCCGCCGCCGCTCTTGTGGATGAGGGCGGTGTACTTTACCGCGTCGAAGATGGAGCCCATGGAATCACCCACGGGAATGACAAAGCAAGCCGAAAGTTGTCCCAGTTCCCGCCCGGCGTTCATCAGGGTAGGGGAGTTGGGCAGGAACTCCAGGTTAGCCATCAGCCGGTAGAATTCATCTTCTATTTTCCCGACATCCGCCTGGGGGTTATAGATAAGCTCGGCGGCGGAGATAGCCTTAGCCACCCGGCGGAACATCTCCTCCGGCGTCTCTATAACATTTCCCTGCTTGTCTTTTTTCAGGTACCTTCTTTCCAAAACGCGGAGAGCATTTTCGGTGAGATTGATACCCGATGAGGGTGGGGCTTTGGGGCTGGCGGCAGCAGCAGTTGGTTCCATCATATCGGGTCTTACCTCCTCTCGCTGGGGTGGTTTTTCGGCTTCTAAAATTTCCATAACCATAGCCTGGATTTCGGTGTCGGTGGGCAGGGGTTTGCTCCGGCGGGGTTTAATCACCAGCTCCTCCATGCCCGGGAAGGGCTGCTCCACCAGTTCCGCCGCCGCCACCGAAGGCGCCTGTTCCAGGCGCGCAATCACCTGGGATGCCAGCTTTTCCACCTGCTTTCTATCCGACATGCCGATGGATTCGGCAATGGCGAAGATAGAGCGGGCAATCCGGGTGTGGTTTACCTCGGCTTTATTTGCCGGTTTATTATTGGGGCTCATCTGCCGCTCCTTGTCCTGGCTTTGCCCCTCCGCCCGCCTTTGCCCGCCCCGGCTATTTCCTCATCGGGCAGCAGGGGCAGCTGACCGGGCAGGGGAGCGATTTCGGTTCCGGCATCGAGCAGGGTATCCACCTCCCGTTTCAGGGTGGTGATATCGGTAAAGTCCCGGTAGACGCTGGCGAAGCGGATATAGGCGATGTGGTCCAGGCCTTTTAGCCGCTTCATCACCATATCCCCGATGGCGGTGGCGGGCACCTCTGCCTTGCCCTGGTGGTAAAGCTCGACTTCGATGTCGTCGGCCAGCTTGTCCACGGTGCCGGTGGGGAGGGGGCGCTTTTCGCAGGCTTTGCGGATGCCGGTCAGCAGCTTGGCGCTGTCAAATTCCTCCCGGCGGCCGCCCTTTTTAATAACGAAGAGGCTGCCGGGGTGTAATCTTTCGTAGGTGGTAAAGCGGGCACCGCATTTGAGGCACTGGCGCCGGCGGCGTATGCCGTCGCCGGCATCTCTGGAGTCAATTACCTTGCAGTCGTTATAATCACAGTAAGGACAGTTCATGACAAATACTACACTATGTTGTGGGTAAGAACAAAAATACCACAATATGTAGTGTTTGTCAAGGGTTTTTTCCTCTAATTTTGGCAAAAAATTTGCCTAAAAAAGAAAGCAAAAAGGCTGCAGAGCATAGAGCACCACAGCCTTCAGCCTAGTCTCCGTTTAGCACATTACTACATATTGCTAAAAGGGCTTTATTTTTTAGGGTACCCCGGGTGGAGTATGTACCAGCTTGGTTGACTGCGTTACCGCTTGGCGCCTGTGGCTGAACATCGGGCGGCGCAGGAAAGCCGGCATATCCAGTTCCTCCTCGCTCTTTAGACCTTTTAGCAGATCCAGGAACTCGTCTTCCCGGCTGACTCCGGCCATTCCCAGCTTGGAAGCAAATCCGGTGGCAATCAGGGTGATTCTCATCTCGTCCCCCATGGAGGGGTCCTGAACCACGCCGAAGATGATGTTGGCTGTTGGGTCTACGGCTTCCTTGATTACATCGGCTGCCTCGTTAACCTCAAACAGGGTAAGACCGGTACCGCCGGCAACGTTGAACAATACTCCCTTTGCTCCCGCTATAGAAACATCTAACAGCGGGCTGGCCAGCGCTTCCTTGGCGGCGTCAACCGCCCGGTTCTTGCTGGCACCAAAGCCGATGGACATCCAGGCAGGACCGGCGTCCTGCATCACGGTCTTAACATCGGCAAAGTCAAGGTTAATCAACCCGGGCACGGTGATAACCTCGGCTATCGCCTGAACGCCGTGGCGGAGGACATCGTCAGCCATCTTAAAGGCATTATCCACCGCCGTCTTCGAGTCACAGAGGTCAAGCAGACGGTCGTTGGGGATGATGATAAGGGTGTCAACCTTGCCCAGAAGGCGGACAATGCCGTCATCGGCCACTTCGTTGCGGCGGACGCCTTCAAAGGTGAATGGTTTGGTGACCACGGCGATGGTCAGTGCCCCGGTCTGCTTGCTTACTTCGGCTACCACCGGGGCTGCCCCGGTGCCGGTGCCGCCGCCCATGCCGCAGGTGATAAACACCATATCCGCCCCGGTCAGAAGCTCCTTGATTTCGTCCCGGGTTTCCTCGGCTGCCTTTTGGCCGACGTTATGGTCGCCGCCCACGCCCAGTCCTCGGGTCAGCTTCTCGCCGAGCTGGACGCGGATAGGAGCTTCGGTAATGGACAGAGCCTGGGCATCGGTATTCATGCCAATGAACTCCACGCCCCTGATTTGCTCCCTGACCATGCGGGTTATGGCGTTGCAACCACCACCACCCAGGCCGATAACCTTGATTCTAGCTGGGCTGGGATTAAAAGCTGCTTTTGCCATCTCTCCTCCTCCTTTTTACCTTTTTATTAATCATAGATTATACCTAGCGGAACAGACCGAAGAATTTGGAGAACATGTGCCGCCAACCGCCGCCAAAGCCGCCGCCCCGCCAGGTGCGTTTTCCCTTATTTTTAGCTCCCCAGAGCAACAAACCAACGCTGGTGGCGTATGCCGGGTCCTGAAGGGCATCGGAGATACCGTATATATTCATGGGAAGCCCGACCCTTATGGGGAGCTGCAGGGTATTGCGTCCCAGCGCTTCTATGCCAGCTAGGTTAGAGCTACCACCGGTGAGGACTATGCCGTCAGGGACCAAGGCTTCGTATTCGGAATTCGGCATCTCCAGTAATATCAACCTCAGGATTTCTTCTACCCTGGCCCGGATAATGTCACACAGGTCCTGGTGCGAAACACCGTGTCCGTTGGTAAGCAGGGTATCCCTGTCGATGTGGGTATCTTTTCCTTCGTAGACCGGGGTAACGCTGCCGTACTTCTTTTTCATCTCTTCAGCCACATCAAAGGGCAGCCCCAGGCCGATGGCGATATCCCTGGTTATCTGGTAGCCGGCTACCGGCAAGATGGCGGTATGCCAGATGCTCCCCTCTCTGAAGATAGCGATATCGGTGGTACCCCCGCCGATATCGGCTAAAACGATGCCGACCTGCTTTTCATCCTCGGATAGTACCGCTTCACTGCTGGCAAGAGGCTCAAGGACGAGGTCGTCAATATCTATGCCGATGCTGCGGATGCACTTTATAAGGTTCTGGACCGAGGTCACGGCGGCGGTGATGATATGCGCCTCGACATCGAGTCTGAAACCGTGCATCCCTATCGGGTTCTTGACCCCTAACTGGCCGTCAACGGCGTAGCCGCGAGGAATAACATGGAGCAGCTTGCGGTCATTGGATAGTTTAACTCCCCGGGCACTGGAAAGGACTCGCTTCAGGTCATCGGGCCGCACCAGGCGGTCATTGCGGGTGATGGCGACTACTGCCCGGTTATTCAGGGAGGTAACATGCCTTCCGGTAACGCCGACATAGGCTGATTCCACTTTATGCCCGCTGGTATGCTCTGCTTTTTTAACTGACTCCCGGATTGATTCTTTGGCTTCATTAATGTTGACTACCAGTCCCTTGTGCAGCCCCTGCGATGGAGCGATGCCCACGCCGATAATCCGGATGCCGCCAGCATCGTCCACATCGGCTACGGTGGTACATATCTTGGTAGTGCCAACATCAATAGAACTTAAAATATTTCGCTTACTCATCACCCCTCCTTATTAACCAGATTCCAGTATCCGTTATCTTTTTGTTCATTGTCACATATTCAACCTCCCCTTTAGGCGGCTTTTCCTTTAGCCTCGGGGTAAAGCTACAGGCCGGCCACCTTTATTAATCTGTTCCGCTTTGAAATTTAGTCCTTATGTTCCCGATAGCGCACGTTCCACTTGCCGCACAGGGCGTTGACGAAAGCCCTGGTGTCATCGCTCGGCGCCCGGTGCAGCTCGGCCAGGAAACCGTGCAGCAGTTCGCCTCCGGTCATCCCTGGGTTAGGTTCGTCAGGACCGGGCAGGTTAACATAGACTATTTCGGTCATCATCTTCTGGTACTCAATC
>Ga0315551_10001229_pt1 | contig 19568 bp, 20 predicted proteins | sample SalMarSW160290MG_FD_203678 | JGI IMG/M metagenome (GOLD analysis project Ga0315551, IMG submission 203678) | Salt marsh sediment microbial communities from the Plum Island Ecosystem LTER, Massachusetts, United States - Salt Marsh Sediment SW1602-90 ...
CTCCTCAGCCTGTGAAAGCAACCATCCCCGAAAACTAGTTTAATTAATGGAGGGGCAACAGTCAACAGTATTTGGCTTGACAAGTAATTAGGAAATCTTAATGTTGATCGGCCATCATCCTTCTCAGCCTTTCATTTTCCGCTTTGAGTCTTTTGTTATCTTCCAGCACCTCTGAGATTATTCCTTCATATAGTGGCTTTGATACATCCCGGAGAAGGGCATCCGAACTGGAAGCACCGTATCTACGAGGGTATTTCATAGTCCGATTACCATAAGCTTGGCCACGAACCATCTTTAAAGCATGCTCCTCCACCTTTTTCTTTAGTCCAGGTCCGTAATATTGCTCTACAGAAATCCCATGTTGTTTTTCCCAATTATCCACTAGCATTTGGCTAATTTCCATGATCTGTTTGAATCGCGGATCCTGTTTTGGGTCGCCTGTGATGGTGTATGCAAGACCCATAAATATTAGACATATTGTTGCTTCTGTAAGTTTTAATCCTTCCTTCCCCGCAAAAACCTCCACTCTCTGGTGCGTATCAACCGATACGACCAAGTATTTTTTATCTCCTTGACTGATGACATACTGGAAACCCGGCAATTTCTGCAGAAACACCTCAGTAAACTGTTTTCGTAACTGTGGGTCTTTTGCATATTCAAGTCCGGCGGCAATTAAATGCTCTGTAAAGTATTTTAATGACACTTTGTGGGCTTTAGCGTACCCTTTTAATGTCATTAATGTGGATTTAGATACCAATAGGTACTTTTTCATGCTTGTTTCACGTACATTATTGGCTAGCGCTAGTATACATTCTAGCTTTGAGTTGTCTCATCAGACAATAATATGCATACTTTTCATTTATTTGCAAGTACTATTTTTATTGTATCACGCTGTATTCGTTAACTAATGGCGTTCTAACTGTCTTGCCCTTATGAGTTTTTATACAGGACTAACTACTATCTAACTCGCCACCTTGTCCCAATTATTGCCAGAATAATGATGCCTAATACACCAGCGGGAATCTAATCTGCTAGTAAATGACCTGTTCAGGCGGTGAAAGACGGATTGTGACCTGCCCCCAATAATGATATAGATAACAATAGTGACATGCGTCGATTGGAAAGGCCGCGTCGGCGTAAGAATGTTGTCCCTCGTGGAACCATCAAGATGTTGTCGGTAAGAGAGATAGCTCGCAGATACGGATTCCATGAGAACACGGTGCGGCGCTGGGTCACTGAGGACGGACTTCAATCCATAAGATATGGTCCAGGAAACAAAATCTACATCGCAGAAGAAGAGGTCGACAATTTCATCAAAGAGTATTATTACTAGGAGCGTCGAGAATAACCCAGGCGAATCTCCTTACAAGCGTGATAAATGAAACTATTTAATTGATTTTCGCAAAAATAGCAAAAATTAGCTTCAAAAAATGGTGTGAGGAATAAAGAGTAATTATCTGATTTATCAAGATATTAGACGACCTATGTACGCTCTTTAATGTAGCAGCCAGATTTTTCCGTCGTCAATTGATTTGTTAATATAAACTTCTCCGTTTAAGATGGAATTGACGCCGGTCATAATCCAAGGGCTCGCGTAAGGAGGATTTTTATAATGAAAAAGGCGGGGTTGGCCCACCGTTTGTTGCTAAGGAGGTCAATATGGACACACAAGCGAAGCTATTAGATTTATTTGGTGGAGTAAAATTCAAAGTTATCGATAGTGGCGCCTCTGTGGAGGAATTCAAGGAAATAACACAGTATAACCAGGAGCAGTACGCCAGGATCGAAGCTATGGGAGAACAGTATGAGGAACGGATAACAGATCTGATGTGCCTGGTCCTCGCCGAAAAACTATATCCTCTGGTTATAAGCAGATTCGGGGACACCAGTGAATATTCCCTGCACCGGATTTTGAATGAGTGTTTCTACACTCCCGAAATGAAACCGGAATGGGGAACGTGCAAGCAAACAGCTCTAGCAGCACTCAGTGGTGACGGACTTGATGCAAAACAAATAGAAATAATCAGCAACGTAATCGATAATTTACCCGAAACGATAATTGACTTACTTGTTTGGATTGCCGGGAGATTAAAGGTTATCCCGATGCAGGAAGTTACGAGTGTTTCGAAAATACTGGTGCAGATGATGAAGGAGGGAAGCTATGCTGACAATACAGGATTTAATTAATTCCAGAAAACGGGAACGAAAAAGCCCTGATGAGGGAGAACTGAGGGGCCTCCCCTATAAGCATGCCTTCATCTACGGGCGGCTTTCAAGCCCGGGACAGGTCAGGGACAGCCGTGAGTCTGTCCGGGAGATTGCTCGTCTGGTGGACCTGGCCATAAAAGACGGCTATAATACTAACCTCAATTCCGATGACGTAGAAATAAAGTTGATTTCCCTCCAACAAGTACCGGCGGCAGAGAAAATATGGTCGGGCGGCGAGGTTACCGTCGATGTCTCGGACCTAGGGATATCCGGCCAGCTCTCTTTCGAAGACCGTAAGGGGCTAACCGAGCTTCAGCGCCGTGTCAGGGAAGGAACGGTCGGGGCGGTGTACCTGACCGAAGGAGTAAGTCGCCTCTCCCGCGATAAAGACCGGATTCTGCCTTATCAACTTCTTAAACTATTAAAGGAAAACAAGTGCCGTATCAGGACCCCAGAAGGAGTTTGGAACCCGGCCGTCGAGCGGGATTGGGACTATCTTGCCGAAGAGTTCGAGGACGCCATCGGTGAACTGAGAGTAATGAACCGCCGTATGTTCCGCCGTAAGTTGCAGAAAGCCCGCCGTGGGGAATACGTGGGTGAACCGATTCCCCCCGGTTTTCTCTTGCCGGTAACCGGAAGGAAGCCGAATGGCGAATTTGAGTATAGGAGAATGGAGCCCTATCTGCCCCACGCTGAGATAGTGAAGCAGGTTCTTGAAGAATACGTTAACCAGGGCGGCAGCCGTTTGAAAACATTGAGGGCTCTGGACGGTCTGACCTTCCCTTGTTTCCCGCCAAATCTGCAATACATGGAGCGACTTACCAGCCTGCGTAGCTGCCCAAGGACAGATACGGGCTATAAAATAACCTCGACCCTTATAAGGGGGCTGGCCACAAATCCCAAGATGATCGGAGTATGGCAATGGGGTGACACTGAGCCAATCGTGGACAATCACTCTCCGGTAGTCCCGAAAGAGCTGTTTCTGGAAGCATGGCAGCTCGCTAACAATAATAAAAAGCCGAAGGGTAGGGCCATCAACTTCGAACCCATGGAATGGTCAGGCCTTCTTCGCTGCATGAACCATCCCGAACCTCACAATATTGCCAGCTTGAATGCCAAGGGACGCTACGTTTGTCAACGGGACTATGTTCAGGAGGGCGGAAGTGTATGTTTTGACATTACGGGACGCTTCCTTGACGAGCCGCTAACAACCACGGTACTAAGACAGCTTGATTTCACTCCTTTTACGGAGGAGATACTAGCTAAACTGGAGTCAGAGAATGACCGACCGAAACTAGAAGAAAGACAAGCTAAACAACAGGTCAAGAAGCTGGAAGGAGAAATCAGTAAGTGGCAGTCCTTACTCCTCTGTTGTGTTGACAGCCCTACCGGCCTGGTGGATAAAGAGAAGGAAGAGTTCTACTGGAATATGATCAGGAAAGCCCAGGAACAGCTAGAGGGTATCAAATCAAGACCCACTCCCCGCAGTACAACGGCTATCGACTATAACAAAGTACGAGAATTTCTTAAGGGTCTCATCAATAACTGGTACACATATTCGCTCACCTCGCGTAACCAGTTGCTGAAGCTACTAATAGAAACTGTCGAACTTCGGGGTAGCCAGGATATCGAAGCTACCATTATTTGGAAGGTGGGTTTCCAGCAGAAAGTTATTATCCACCGGCCTATATCGAACAGCAAGCTAGAGAGACGCTGGACGGAAGAAGAAGATGGGTTACTTAGAATGATGTATCCATCATCCTCAACAGATATCCTGATGGCCGCTCTCACCAACCGAACCTGGAAGGCGATTACTTTGAGGGCGCGACGGTTGAATCTTCGCAGAGTAAAGAGCAACATTAACCGTTGGCAGAAGTGGACCCGGGAAGAAGATGAACATCTTTACCAACTTTGCCGGGATGGAGTACAATACGATGAGATCGCTCGTGAACTCGGACGAAGCGTAGACTCAGTCGCTACGAGAGTTCGGGACAGGAGCTTGAGTGCATACCGTCCGAACGGAACGCGTAGAAGCCAGGTAAATTGGGAGGCTCATAAACTCTTATCCTTCCAAGAATTACCTTCGAGAGGGGGATTAAGGGGGTGAGGTCTATTAATTCTAAAAATGATTGATTTCTCTTTATTAAAACTAATCCCCGCCGAAGAATCCCACCGCGAGTTCAGCTACCGGGTCAAGAAAGCCGCCATGGGCGAATATATCACCCGGAAATGGGGCTGGGACGAAGCAGTACAGCGGGACTTCCACGCGCGGGAATGGCCGGACAGGAGACCCAGGGTAATCCTGTATGATAACGAGCCCATCGGCACGATGTATATATCTGAAAACGAGGAACGCATAGAAATAGGTCAGTTCTATATCCTGCCGGAATACCAGAACAAAGGCATCGGGTCGTACCTGCTCAAAGGCGTGCTGGAAAAGGCCGACCGCGCCGGACTGGTAACCAGACTGACCTATATGCACATCAACCCCGCGGCTTCCCTGTACGAGAGACAGGGATTCAAGCCCGTCCGCTCCGACGATACTTTCTGTTTCACGGAAAGGAAACCGGGCGGCGCGGTATGAAATATCAAGCCGTCATCTTCGACCTTTTCGGGACGCTGATTGAAAATTTTACCCGCAGCGAGTACGCCGCCGTTTTTACGGAAATGGCCGTAATCCTCTCCGTCCCGCCCGATGAGTTCCTCCGCCTCTGGGGAGAGGCGTTCGACCAGCGCGCCACCGGGGTCTTTGCCACCACCGGAGACGCCGTCAGTAACCTCGCCTTAAAATTAAATCCTGCGATAAACGATTCACAAATAAAAGATGCCGTTCGCGTCAGGACGGATTATACCAGGCGCTCGATTATTCCGCGGGAAGGCGCCATAGAAGTCCTCGACCACTTGAAGAAGGCCGGATATAAAACGGGGCTAATCAGCGACTGTACCTGCGAAATCCCCGGCGTCTGGGGGGACACACCCTTTCATTCGCTTTTCGATGTCACCGTTTTTTCCTGCGTGGCCGGAATTAAAAAACCAGACCCTCACATTTATTCAATGGCCACCGTACAACTGGGCATCGAGCCGGGGGACTGCCTGTATATCGGCGACGGCAGCAGCCGCGAGCTTACCGGCGCGCTGGAGGTCGGGATGCACCCGGTCTTAATCCGCGACCCCGGTGAGTCCGACGATACCCACTTCATCGACCGTGAAACGGACTGGCAGGGACCGGTGATATCATCATTACGGGAAGTCCTGACTCTGTTATAATAAAAAATATGAAAATTATCCACTTTGCGGATTTGCACCTCGGCGTGGAGAACTACGGTAAAATCGACCCTGATACCGGGCTGTCCTCGCGTCTTAGCGACTTTCTGGCCGCCCTCGACCAGCTGGTGGACTACGCCCTGGAAAACAAGGTAGACCTCGTCCTGTTCTGCGGCGACGCCTACAAGACCCGCGAGCCCAGCCAGACCCAGCAGCGTGAGTTCGCCAGACGCATCAACCGCCTGGCCACCGGCAACATACCGGTATTTCTCCTCGCGGGCAACCACGATATGCCCAATGCCAGCTGGCGGGCCACCACCACCGAAATTTTCGATACGCTGGCGGTGAAAAATATCTATGTTTCTTCGAACAAGCCCAAAGTTTATAAAATCCCGACGGCCGCCGGCGCCGTGCAGGTGGTCGCCGTGCCCTGGTTGAGGCGCAGCACCCTGCTCAATCGTGAGGACTATAAAAACCTCAACCTGAAGCAGGTTAACGTGAAGATGCAGGAAGCTCTCACGCGGGTTATATCGGAAAAAGCCGCCGCCCTCGACACCTCCCTGCCCGCCGTGCTGGCCGCCCACGTCTGGGTCACCGGGGCTAAAGTCGGCTCGGAAAGCATGATGTCCATCGGGCAGGAGCCCGCCGTTTTAATCAGCAACATAGCCCTGCCGGCCTTCGACTACGTGGCCCTGGGGCACATTCACAAGCACCAGGTACTGTCCGAAAACCCGCCGGTGGTGTATCCCGGCAGCCTGGAGCGCGTGGACTTCGGCGAGGAAAACGAGGAAAAGGGGTTCTGCGTGGTAGAAATAGAGCCGGACCCGGCCGGCGGTAAAAGGCAGGTATCCTTTGAATTCCACCCCGTTAACGTCCGCCGCTTTCTCACCATAGATGCAGCCCCGGAAGCGGACGACCTGGACCCCACCGCCACCGTGCTGCGGGCGATTGCCGGGAAGGAAACAGGCATCAGGGATGCCGTCGTGCGCCTGAAAATAGACCTGCCGTCATCGCTGGAAGGACAGCTCCGTAACAGCGAAATCAGGGACGCCCTGAAAGAAGCCCACTACTCCACCGTTGCCCGCGAAATACACCGCGAGACGCGCCTGCGACTGGGCGACCGCGCCGCCGAGGATATAAAACCCCTCGATGCCCTGAAAGCCTGGCTGGAATCGCAGAACATCCCGCCGGAACGCCAAAAAGTCCTGCTGGAATACGGGGAGAGGCTGATAAAGGGCGAGGGTGACCAATAAGCGACTACGAAACCTGTGTTTTGGCCTGATAGTGGTCCTTGGCGTCAAATATAAAGAACGCGGTTATTATCGCCACAATCGTAACCCCGATTGCCGCCCAGGTGAACATCGTGTCAAAGCCGAACCTCTCCAGCAGATAGCCGCCGGGCAGCACGAATATCGCCCCCGTATACTGCATGGTGGAGTAGTAAATGCCGAAAATCTTGGAGCGGTGCTTTGCCGGCGCCTGGGTCATGATAAATACCTCGGTTACCGGCATGCGCAGGGCCATATTAAGACCCTGGAGAAACAGGGCAAAGTAGAGGCTGGGGCCGAGCTCCACGAATTTAAAGGCGTAAATCAGCGCCCCGGAAACAAGTCCCGTGGCGATAATCACCTTGATGCTGCCTATCTTATCGGAGATAAAGCCGCCGACCGGGCCCGCCCATAGCCCCGAGGAAAAAACTATGGCCATCAGCCCGCCGGCCATCGCGTTCGACGCCCCCAGTTCGTCCGTCATATACAGAGTAAGGAATGGAATGACCGACATTCCGATACCGCCGCCGACTATCATCATCGTTAAAAAGGCAATCAGTCGCCGTTTGTATCCCGGCTGCGGCGGGCTTTCCTCGGTAATCTTCTGCTTCACCGTCGCCACGTGGCTTTTTCCACCACGCCGCACCAGATAAATATAGAAAATCATGGCGAACACGACCGTCGGTATCGCCAGGATAATGTACGAATACCGCCATCCGCTTTGCTCTCCGAATATGCCGACTATGGCGGCAGCGATAATCGGCGCCACGAAAAATGCCGCATTACCGCCGACCAGGTGAAATCCAAGCGCCCGGCCGCGTTGCTTCGGGTCGACCGATGCCGATATGAGCGGCGTTGCCGCCGGGTGATACCCCCCGGATAAGAGCCCCATCACCATCAGGAAAACCAGCAACATAACGAAGTTGGCGGAAAGACCGACAAGCACGCCGGCTACAGCTACTCCCAGAGTGCCGATCATAATCAGGGGAATCGGCCCGTAGCGGTCGGCGAACCAGCCGGCCGGCAGCTGTCCCGTGGCGCTGGCGAGAGCAAAAGCCATCGGTATAGTCGAAGCCTTGGTATATGTCTCTATCTGGAAATAATCACGCATGGAGGGGAACAAAGGCTGCTGGAGTGCCATTATAAAATGATGCGCTGCATGAGCGATTATGAAGAACGGCAGTGAACTCCAGATAAATGAGCGTTTCTTAGGTTCCGGTTGTGTAATTGTCGTGTCCTTTCAAAATCGTCTTGCGCCTGAAGAGGGATGCCGCAATATATAGTTAAAATTCAACCGCTGGTCTGCTTGAATAATGTATTACCGGGTCGGAAAAGTTAAAATTACGCATATTATACAATGTTTTAAAATATATTACAACATATCGTTTTGCTTAATATCACCACCCCGATAAAGATACAACCATAGTTGCAGATATATAGCTGATTATGATACAAAATAAGCAATCGCACGCGGCCACGATGCCGGGGGAGACAAACGGATGGCGCCAGGAAAGCCGGCAAGAAACGAGCCGGAGATTATAGAAATGCCGGCCCAGAAGATGGCGGCTATTTATGCCACGGGAGTACCGGAGCAGGTAATGCCACAGGTCCTGCCGGTGCTTTACGGCGCGGTATATGCCCTTAAGTTCGACTTTAAAAAAAGCGGCGGCCCGGCGTTAAAAATCCGGGGACTGCGTGCTCGCTTTCCCGATGCTCACCTCTCGCCTTTAAAGGAATGGACAAATGTTATCGGCCTGCCGGTGCCCGAAGACACCACCTTCCTCCCCCAGCAGGTGGGCGCGCCCGAGGTAAAAATAGAAACGTGGGAATACGGCACCGTTGCTCAAATTCTCTACCAGGGCTCTTCCGGGCAGGAAGAAAAATCTATCGAACGGCTGCACCGATTCATCATCGATAGCGGTTATAAGATAATCGGCGTGCATGAAGAAGAATATATCTCGCCCCCCGGCGACAGAGCCCCCAGGAGTATTATCAGATACAGGGTAAAGAAAAAATAGAGTGTCCGGAGGCGCATCATTTCCCCCAGAACCCTATTGACAACCGCATTATGATATGTTACGATATATCGTTATCAATCATTGAAAGTGGGTATTATGTTCAACAGACACTTTCCACCGTTTGAACGGCATTCGCGCCTGTTCGAAAAAGGCGACCTGAAATACGTCATTCTCAATCTTTTAAAAGATAAACCGAGTCACGGTTACGAGATAATACGCGCCATGGAAGATACCTTCCACGGTTTTTACACCCCCAGCGCTGGCAGCGTCTACCCCACGCTCCAGATGCTGGATGACATGGGCTATGTCAGCTCCTCGGAGCACGACGGCAAGAAAGTCTATACCATCACCGAAGAAGGCAAGAATTTCCTTAAAGAGCAGAAGGACGTCATAGATAGAATAAAGGGGCACATGAAAGAATGGTGTGGCCCGCGCGACCACGAGGAATTCCACCATACCATCCGTGAACTCAAGAACCTCGGGCACCTTATCGGCCGGAGGTCCCACAACCTGGAACAGGAGAAATGGGCTGCCATTAAAGACGCCGTTTCCCGCGCCTGCCGCGATATTGAAGACATCGTTGGAAAGGAATAGCTAAAGAAAGGTTAGTAAAAAAAGAAGGACTCAAACCCGTTATCCGGGGAGCCTGCTCTTTACTATAATAGAACCGACGTGTCAGAACACATCATTGAAGTAAAAAACCTCGTTAAAAAGTACGGCCAACTGACGGCCGTCGACGATATCAGTTTTAACGTTAATCAGGGCGAAATTTTCGGCTTTCTGGGGCCTAACGGGGCCGGCAAGACCACGACCATCAATATCCTGTGTACTCTCGCCAGGCCGACTTCCGGGCAGGCTACCCTCAATGGATTCGACGTGGTCCGGCAGCAGAACCAGGTACGCCACTCCATCGGCCTCGTCTTTCAGGACTCCAGCCTCGACGACCGACTCACCGGCATGCATAACCTGCGTTTTCACGCCATGGTCTATCACGTGCCCGCTTCCGAGCGTGAGAAACGCATCGAGCACGTGCTGAAAATGGTAGACCTCTGGGACAAACGCAACAAATTCGTACGCACCTACTCCGGCGGCATGAAACGCCGCCTGGAACTGGCCAGGGGACTGCTGCATTATCCCAAGGTACTGTTCCTCGACGAGCCGACACTGGGACTGGACCCCCAGACGCGTAACCACATCTGGGAATACGTGCTGGAACTCCAGAAGCGGGAAGGAACCACCGTTTTCCTCACCACACACTATATGGACGAGGCTGAAAAAGCCACCCGGATAGCTATTATCGACCGCGGCAAGCTGGTGGCCATGGACACGCCGTTGAAGCTTAAGCGAATGGTGGGCAAGGATATTATTACCGTGAGAACCGATGATAATACCGGAGCCGCCGAAGCTATCAGGTCGCGCTACCAGACCGAGGTGAGACATGACGGCGACCATCTCGCCTTCGCCGTGGAGAACGGAGAGGAATTCCTACCGGGCTTTATCAAGGAATCAGGATTAGAAATAACCAGTATCAGTCTGCGCCGCCCCACCCTTGAGGACGTTTTCCTCAAGCTTACGGGACGGGAAATCCGTGAGGAGGAGGTCGGCGACTCTATTAAAGAGCATATGCGAAGTCGCGGAGGGCGTATGCCCCACTAGGAACAACCTATGGACAATCTTATCGGCGTATATACAATCTGGTACCGGGACGTACTCCGCTTCTGGTACGACAAGGCGCGTATGTTCAGCGCGCTCCTGTTCCCGATATTCTTCCTCGCCATCTTCGGGAGCGGGCTCCAGAGAAGCATCGGCATGATGGCGGGCGGAGTGGATTTTATCCAGTTCATGTACCCCGGCATTATCGCCATATCCGTGCTCATGGGCTCGTTTATGTCCGGCGTATCGATAGTCTGGGACCGCGAGTACGGTTTCCTGAAAGAGGTACTGGTAGCGCCCATCAGCCGGGTGTCCGTGGCGGTGGGCAGGACGCTAGGCTCGGCCACGGTTGCCACAATACAGGGCATAATGATACTGGTGCTGGCGCCCTTCGTGAAGGTCTCCCTTTCCGTCGGGATGGTCCTGGCCCTGCTGCCGCTGATGTTCCTGCTGGCGGCTTCCATGGGGTCGCTGGGAATCCTGCTGGCATCACGCATCAAGTCCACGGAGGCCTTCCAGGCCATCATGCAGATGCTGATGTTCCCCATGATGTTTCTCTCCGGCGTCTTTTTCCCAATGCAAGACCTGCCGGCCTGGATGAGCTTCATCGTGAAAATCAACCCGGCTTCTTACGGCGTCGCCGCCATCAGACAGGTAGTCCTGGGCACCCCGCCGGAGTCCCCCTTTTCCATATACCTGTTCGGCCATGCCGTGACTATCTGGGAGAACATCATGATAATGGCGGCCTTCGGGGTCATTATGACAATCCTGGCGATGTGGTCCTTCGGCCGGCAGGAGTAAACCCGCTGAAAATAAAAACAGCCAGCGAATGGATTCGAACCATCGACCGGCGGTTTACGAAACCGCTGCTCTACCCCTGAGCTACGCTGGCAGGCTTGCTTTAAATACCCTTCCCCACCCCTAAACACCGCCACTTTCATCATAGCATATCATTATGCATCTAATCTTGACAAGTAGCCCGGAGAACCGCTGCTCCTCTATCCCCATGTGGCACTTTATGGACTGTACGCGTAAATATAAGCCTGTTATCAACTCTATAGATATGCCATTTGTCTACCATCTTGACACAATAGGCGCACAGTAGTATTATTAATCAAGTTGGTCGGATATGATTGAACTATGGTTAAGAAACACAGTCCCAAGACAATACTGATTATTGAAGATGAAGTTGATATCCTGAACTTTGTTGCCCGCGTGCTGGAACTGGAGGGATATCAGGTACTTAAAGCCGGCGACGGTAAAATCGGTATGGAAATAATCAGGGAGCAACCCGTCACCCTGGTACTGCTGGATTTACGTCTGCCCGGCCCCGACGGCTGGTCAATACTGCGCGAGATAAAACGTAATTCTGAATTTTCTAAAATACCCGTAGTCGTGCTTACGGCCATCGCCGAATCGACACAGCGTAAGAAAACTCTGCGCATGGGGGCCGTCAGATACCTCATTAAACCGTTGAGCGCGCACAGCCTTAGCCAGACAATTACCGAAATTTTGCACCAGAAGAGGGAGCGCTTTAAAGTCGCCGAGAAGACCGCTACCGTCAGTAATAATCCTTCTCTGCTTTAGCACTGGAGCGGCCCGCCATTATTACGCCCGTGAGACGAACTCCTTGACCCGGCGCTCGAAGACTCCCCTCCCCAGCAGGACGCGGCGACCGCATGTCATACATCTGATGCCTATATCCGCCCCCAGCCTCACCACCCGCCACTCATAGCCGCCGCAGGGGTGGGCTTTCTTGAGTTTAACCACGTCACCAAGGTTAATTTCCAGAACCATTCCAGGTCATCCTTACAGATACAGCATCAAAGGAGGCTGTTAATTCTGTCTCTTAATTCCTCGGCGGCATGCCTGGCTGCCTCCGCAAAGCCCTTGCCGTTGGAGGCATAGAGTATCTGCCGCGAGGAGTTGATTATCGTCCTCTGCCGCCCGGCGTCAACGCCGTATTCCACCACCCGGGCCAGTTCACCGCCCTGCGCCCCCACCCCCGGTATTAATAGCGGCATATCCGGGTATCTCTGACGCACCAGTTTCAACTCATCGGGATAGGTAGCCCCTACCACCAGCCCCAGGTTGCCGTATTTATTCCACTCATTGACCTTCTCGGCGACGATTTCAAAAAGCATCTTACTTCCGCCGTCCGTCTCGCAGGAAAGCGACTGAAAGTCGGCGGCGCCGGCGTTGGAAGTGCGGCAGAGAACTATGACACCCCGGTCGCGGTACTCTATAAAAGGCTCCAGCGAGTCGAACCCCAGGTAAGGACTGGCCGTCGTGGCATCGAAGTTAAAATAATCGAAAAGCCCCCAGGCGTAGGCTCTGGCCGTATTGCCGATATCACCGCGCTTGGCATCTACTATCACCGGAATATCAACCGGTATGTAATCCCTGGTACGCTTAAGAATATCAAGCCCCTCGCTGCCCATCGACTCGTAGAAAGCGATATTCGGCTTATAGGCGCATACCAGGTCGGCGGTGGCGTTGATAATACCCCTGTTGAACTGGAAGACCCCGGTACCCGGCGGCATCAAGGCCGGGTCGGGGTCCAGCCCGACGCATAATAAGCTCCGGTTTTTCCTACTGGCCTGCGCTAACTTATCTAGAAAATTCATTCCTTCTCCGGAGCGGTTTTTTCATAACAGTCCTGAACCAGGAGGTAAGGCTATCGTACCTGGCCAGCCCCCGCGGTATTCAGGTTAACCTTCCGTTGAAAGGCTGGAAACATCATATTGTGTCGTGCGGGCCTCCGGAGGCAGCATATTAGCCAGGATTTTTTCCATGGCCATGGTATGAACGCATAGCCCCCACTTGGCGAAGAAACTACAGGTGCATCTCCATTTACCGTCTTTATAGCCGGTATCGTAATCGTTATTCTCACCGCGGAACTTCACCGCAAGTTCAGAGAAGGTAACCCGGTCTGTTTCTTCAGCGTAGCGCTTGGCTTTTTCAATCTTACCAATAATACTTGACTGCATTATAGTTACCTCCTTAACTTAAAAAGCACTGGCTCTATTGAGCCAAGTGCTCTTCCTTACTGCATAAATAAACAGGATATCATTACCTGATGGAAATCAGCCATCATCTTTACCCTCAGCCATTTGTTTAATTCTACTCCCTTTTTGGGGATAAGTCCAGCCGATAGCCGCCCACTTACACCCTCTTCTGTTTCTTTTGCTAGCTAGCCCTGATTCATTATAAGTGTGAACCCCCTTGCCCGTCCCCGCCAACTCTCCTATCATGGCACTATCAGTATTATTCTGGTCGTACTGCACTCATACTACGATAATTCGTATAAATACTCTATAATAAAAAAGGAGACAGACCTATGGTCATAGACACCAGGGTAACAAATACTAAAACGAAGGGAGAAACCAGCTTGAAAGCAGGCAAGGAACCTCATGTGATCAAGGAAAACCCACCGGCTTCACCCCCGGCACATGGAGTAATTTACAGCAAGCGATTAAACCTGTGCCCCTTTACCGCCCCGCCCCTTAAAAACTATGCACCCATCATCGGGAATGAAAGAATAGAAAGGGTGCAGCAAGCCGCCGAACGCCTCAAAGGATGCAGATGCCTGGAGCTAAATGCCACCGCCCAGGGCGGCGGCGTCGCGGAAATGCTTTACAGCTCCGTTCCCTTCCAGAATAACCTCGGTGTCGAGACCGAATGGAAGGTTATCAGCGGCAACGACGATTTTTTCGAATGCACCAAGGGACTGCATAACCTGCTCCAGGGTATGAAAGGCAATTTTACGCAGGAAATGGAAAGGGCTTATTACTGCACCATCACCGATTGCGCCTGCAGCAATGTCGTCGACCCCGATACCGATATTATCATGGTCAACGACCCCCAGCCCCTCGGCCTGGCCCGCCATCTCAAGAAAGCGGGCACGACCTGGCTCTGGAGATGCCACATCGATATTGAAGAGGCGCCCATGGACGAAAATCCCGGCCTGTGGGACTTTATGACCAACTGGATGGAGCCTTACGACGCTGCTATCTTCTCCGCCTCTCATTACGTCGTAACGCGCTGGCCGCTGCCCAGCTTCATCATACCGCCCTTTATCGACCCCCTTTCCGAGAAAAACCGCGAGCTTAGCCAGGCGGAGATTGACAAGGTGCTGAACAAATACGAAATCGATAAGAAAATCCCGACAATCACCCAGGTAGGCCGGTTCGACCCGTGGAAGGGGCTGGACAGGACCATCGCCGCCTTCCGCTATGTAAGAAAAGAACTGAAATGCCAGCTTATCCTGGCCGGCGGCATGGCATCCGATGACCCGGAAGGATGCCGGATACTGGCCAATCTCTACGAAGACACTAAAAACGACGAGGACATTCATATACTCCACCTTTCACTCGATGACCGCCTGGAAAACTGGAGGGAAGTCAACACCCTCCAGCGTTCGGCCAACGTCATTATGCAGCCCTCAACCAGGGAAGGGTTCGGGCTGGTCATTACCGAGGCGCTCTGGAAGGCCAAGCCGGTGGTTGCGGCTAACGTGGGCGCCATTCCCCTGCAAATCAGGGACGGCGATACCGGATACTTTTACGAGACCCCGCAGAAAACGGCGCGCCGGGTGATAAACATGCTGAAAAATCCGAAAGCCGCCGAAGCGTTTGGACAGAGGGCCAAGAAATACGTCGGCGAGCACTTCCTTATGCCGGACCGGATTGCCGATTACCTCAATGCGATGGATATGGCCATGAACAGTGACGGTCACCATACTATACCCAATGACAGCATCATCAGCTTCCACCCGTGGTTCAAGATGAGCAAGCGGAGATAATAAATAACAGCGCTCGTATTTTATACCACTCTCTTTAATAGAGTGATATACTGAAAAGTAAAGATAGTATGAAAAAGAGCAGAATCGGTGTGCTGACCGGCGGCGGCGACTGCGCCGGGCTTAACCCTGCCCTGAAATGGGTGGTCAAAACCGCCATGGACGAACGCCTTGAATGGGAGCGGGGCATCCGCTACGAAGTTATGGGTATTCGTGACGGGTGGAAAGGGCTGGCGAACGTCGACCCCGCCACCTGGAACTCCGCCGGATATATCTCACCCCTTAACCCGGATGATGTCAGGACCTGGGACAGGTACGGCGGGACGATGCTGGGCACATCGCGTTTCAGCCCCTACGACCCCAAAAATAACTGCCCGGAACTGGTAAGAGAGAACATCGAGAGACTCGGTCTGGATGCCGTCATAGCTATCGGCGGCGACGGCACGCTCGCTATCGCCACCCGGATGTCCCGAGAAGGCGTAAATGTCATCGGCATTCCCAAGACTATTGATAAAGACCTGCCTGAAACGGATTACACCCTGGGATACGAAACGGCCCAGAACGTCATCGTTGAAGAAGTCGACCGCCTGCGGACTACCGCCGGCTCCCATAAAAGAATATTCGTGGTGGAAACGATGGGACGCACCGCCGGCTGGCTGGCCCTTGAAGGCGGCGAGGCCTGCGGGGCGTATATCATTCTCATCCCGGAACACCCTTTCTCGATGGACCGCGTAAACGAACTGGTTTCGGAGGGAAGACGGTCAGGCACGAGGTACGAAATTATTCTGGTAGCCGAGGGAGCCAAGCCAAAAGGCGGCACCGAGGTCGTGAAAAGGGAAGGAGTCGATAGCTTCGGCCATAAAGCCCTCGGAGGCATCGGCGCTTATATCGCGCGGGAAATAGAAAAAGGCACCAAGCTGGAAACGCGCAGCGTCAACTTGAGCCATCTTCAGCGCGGCGGCGCCCCCTGCGCCTACGACCGCAGAATGGGGAGATATTTCGGCATCGCCGCCATAGACCTTATCGTAAAAAAGAAGTTCGGCAACATGGTCTGTGTTCATAGCGGCAAGATTTCCTCCTGCCCGCTGGAAAATATTTACGGAAAGCTTAATCTGGTCGATACCGCCACCCTGTACGATACCGATAGATACAACGGACGCCGCTCTATTTTAATCAATGGAAAGAAGAAAAATGCCAGCCGAATCAAGCCACATAAAAAATAAAGATAACATAGATACACTTGTAGAGCTGGCCGTCTTCGGGGCGGACCCGCAGATGCGTGAAGAGCACTACCGCGTCATCCGGGAGATGGCCCGCAGCGGCGGTATCTACCCCGCCAGTATTCAGGGGCTTTACGAAGCCTCCGGCCAGGGTCTCTACAGCAATGTATGCGTACCCGCTATCAATATCCGCGGCATTACCCACCACGTTGCCCGGGCTGTTTTCAGAGCCGCCAAGGAAAACAAGGCGGGCGCATTCATCTTTGAAATTGCCCGTTCTGAAATGGGTTATACCCTGCAGAGCCCGGGGGAGTATGCCTCCTGCATACTGGCCGCCGCCATCAGTGAAGGATTCAAGGGGCCGGTTTTTATCCAGGGCGACCATTTCCAGGTCAGGCGAAAAATGTATCGCGAAAATCCTGAAAAGGAAACCAGTGATATCAAGGAACTCATACGGGAGTCCGTCAATGCCGGTTTCTACAATATAGATATAGACGCCTCTACGCTCGTGGATTTATCAAAATCCGGCCTCGAAGAACAGCAGGAAAAGAACTCGCAGATTACCGCGGAGATGACGCAGTTTATCCGCGAAATCGAGCCGAAAGGCGTTACCGTCTCGATAGGCGGCGAAATCGGTGAAATAGGCAAAGGCAACAGCACCACCGAAGACCTCGAGGCCTATATGGACGGCTACCGCCGACGGCTGGACAAAGGCGTTAAGGGAATATCTAAAATCAGTGTGCAGACCGGCACGTCTCACGGCGGGGTCGTCCTGCCCGACGGCTCAATTGCCCGGGTCAGCATCGACTTTAATACCTTACGAGAGCTTTCTGAAGTGGCCCGGAAGAAATACGGCATGGGCGGGGCGGTACAGCACGGCGCCTCAACCCTGCCCGATGAAGCCTTCGACATGTTCCCCCAGGTCAACGCGGTTGAGGTACACCTGGCTACCGGTTTCCAGAACATGATATACGACAGCCCGAACTTCCCCCCGGAACTCCTGGGAACGATATACAAGCATATCGATACTAAATACAAAGACGAGAAAAAGTCCGGGGAAACGGAGGAGCAATTCATTTACAAGACACGTAAGAAGGCCTTCGGTGATTTTAAGAAAGAGCTATGGCACCTCCCAGAGGCTAGTCACCGCAAGATAATGAAAGAGCTGGAAGACCGTTTCTCTCTTATCTTCCGCAAACTCAACGTAATCAACACCAGAGACCTGGTCAACAAGTACGTTGTCTGATTTCCCCGGTTAAATAATCAATCAGCTATCCGCAAATAAAAGAGGCTGGATATTCCTGAATTAGTAAATATCCAGCCTGTCTATCTATAAATCCCTTTATAATACCGGCTTTTATTTCTTGCCGATTCTAAACATCTTGGTGCCGCAGGTCGGGCATACACCCTGCGTCGCCGGCTTGCCATTCTTCATAGTGATGGCTTTAGGATCTTTCATTTCTTTCTTGGCGCGACATTTCACGCAATATGCTTGCATTGATTTCCTCCTTCCCTCAAAGCTATTTGCTATAAACAATAAACTATTGTTACGCTCATGTCAAGAGGCGTGCACGTACAAATGAGAATTTTATTATGCACAAATTTTTATATATTTAGATAGAAAAGACACTCATCGGCAGAAAGGCCGTCTTTTTCATCACCAGCTACCTGTATGAATTAGATTACACGTATGCTATACTTTTCATCAGGATAACATAACAATACAAGGAAATGGCCACGACCGGAGCGGGCATTAGCAGAGTTGCCGGGCCTGCCAAAATCGAGCCGGCGCGCATATTATGTAAACATCCGATAGTACGGCTTACTTCAGTCACCGGACACGCCGTCAGGGATGAAAGGATAACTGGATGAAAAAGACGGTGTTTGTTGACGGCCAGCACGGCACCACAGGCCTGAAAATACGCGAGCGGTTGAGCGGACGCAAAGACATTGAGATTATCGAGATACCGAAAGAGAAACGCAAGGACCCGAAAGCAAAGAGCGAATTTCTAAACGGAGCGGATATCGTGTTCCTTTGTCTGCCGGATGATGCCGCGCGCGAATCTGTCTCCCTGGTCAAGAACGATTCGGTCTGTGTGATAGACGGCTCGACCGCGCACCGCGTCACCGAAGGGTGGGTCTACGGCCTCCCCGAACTCAAGAAAGAACAGAGAAACCTGATTAAAAAATCCAGAAGAATTGCCGTGCCTGGCTGCCATGCCACCGGGTTTGTGGCGATACTCTATCCGCTCGTCGCTAAGGGCATAGTCGACCCGGAATACCCGGTTACATGCCATGCCGTTGTCGGCTACAGCGGCGGCGGCAAGTCCATGATTGCCGACTACGAGAACGGGGATGCGCCCGATTATGTTAAAAACCCACGCCCGTATTCACTCGGATTAAATCACAAGCACCTGCCGGAAATGACGAAAATCGCCGGCCTGGCCCGTCCGCCTGTTTTCTCTCCCACCGTGTTCAACATATACCGCGGCGAGATTATCTCCGTCCCTCTGGTGGCATCTCATCTGAAAAAGTCCCTGTCCGCCGCGGACATCCGGGCTTTTCTGGCCGATTATTATGCCGGAGAGCGTTTTATCAACGTGATGCCCTATCCGCCGGACGATTATCTGAAAAACGGCTTTATGACTTTTGCCGATTGCAACGGCACGAACAATCTTGACATATTCGTCTTCGGCGATAAGGAAAGGATTTTAATTTCGGCGCGCTTTGATAATCTGGGCAAAGGGGCTTCCGGCGCGGCTGTCCAGAACATGAACCTCGTGCTCGGCCTGCCGGAAACGACGGGACTGGAATCGCCGGAGGTTTCTCCGTAGCGGGGAGCGATTATGGTAACCAGATACACCCACCTGAAGTTGAACCGGGATGTTAATGCCATCGCCGGGCATTATACGCCGTTAAAGGAAGTACGGCTTAAGTATGACGGCCGGGAAGTCCTGTATATTCTTAGCGAGGCGGTGGTCGATGCTTCCTGCTGTGGTACGACCGACTATGCCGGCGCCCTCGTTCCGGGATACATAGTCAAGTGGCAGGCGGAAAGGAATAAAGATGGCCTGCCCGTATCGGAAGTCGAGCCCGTTATCAATAAGCAGGCGCGGGCCGGAATAAGAAAAATTAT